>Ga0307507_10005626_pt1 | contig 20381 bp, 14 predicted proteins | sample 7_EM_MG_FD_207223 | JGI IMG/M metagenome (GOLD analysis project Ga0307507, IMG submission 207223) | Populus trichocarpa ectomycorrhiza microbial communities from riparian zone in the Pacific Northwest, United States - 7_EM | ecosystem: Host-associated > Plants > Roots > Unclassified | place...
GCTTGGGGCCGATGGCGCCCGCGTAGCGTGGTGTCCTGGCAGGAGGGGAGATGGGGTGTGGACTTTGGTGGAGGTGGGGGCGTAGATGGGGGAAAGCCCGGGGGGGGCGGAGGGACGGAGCGGAGGGCCACATTCTGGCTTTGGGGTTTTGGGGGCATTGGAAGTATGGTATTTTTGTAGCGGAGGAGGCCCAGTAGGGAGGGGGTGGAAATGGGGGAGGGGTTTATATAGCGCTCTTGTAATGAGAGCGCGGTGGAGTATAACAGAGAGGATCAGTGAATGATATCGTATAGGAGAAGAGTCCAATGTTTGATAGGTCTCATTGGAATGTGCTTCAATACTCGTGGACTTTCTCTTTCCACCGTACTCCTTGTAGGGTAATCTGGATTTTTCCAGCTTACCCAAAGCAGACTAAGAAACATAAGGCTAAGAAAAAATCCAACACCTTCGATTGTTCCCAGCGAGAGCTGTTTGGGCCCTAAAAACAATTTTTCAATAGCACGGCACATAATTTCCTTGGGGCTTGGATGAGATCTCCCTTCAGTCTCGAATGGTGTTCCTTAGGTAGCCACCGGAAGAAAGCTTACCACAGGAAATTCACTCAACATGTGCCCTAGACGACATAACAAATCATTTTTGCTGCCTACCTTAGCACAAGGAATAGAGAAGCCTATCCCCGGAATAGCAGATAATAAATCGGAGTCTTAGCGGGTGATGTTCTGTGATTACCTGCGCAATTGTCTGGAAATTATAATATTTAATTGATGTACGCAAGGCCCCACCGCTACCCTTTTACTAAACAAAACCATGTCTAAAAAATAAAATAAAAATGAAAAGCAGGGTATCAAGAGAAAAGAGGTCCAGCACCAACCCGAAGATGTCAATCATCACATAACCTTCATATCCCCCATCACATCATATACCGAAACCAAACGCTCCTATCCCCCTCACGCGCAAGGCTCTCCTCCCTCTTTACCACAAACTCCCTCCTCAGCTTCTCCCCTTCCTCCGTGCCCCTACCAGCCTTTTCAATTCCCTTCTCCAACTCCTCTACCAACCCTGCGCACACACCCTCCCTCCTTTTATTCTCCATTTGATAGCTGAAATAAATCACCGCAATGGCAACCCCACCAAGACACACAAATCCCAGGTTCAACCAATGCCCCAACCTATATAGAGGTTTATCCTGCGCCCGATAGAAGTTGGCACCCATCGCGCCACCGAATGAGCCCATGCCAATGTGTAGGGCCATAGCAATTGCCCTCTTCCCGCTTGATGCCAGGTTGTTACTGCACCAAGTGATCATACCAGGAAAGGCGGGATATACACCACAGGCAGCGACAAACATCCCAGCATATGCTAGACCAGGAAGGTGGCCAGGACGAAGCGCAGCAATAAGGAAGCCAGTGAACATAGTAGTATACGAAATAGCAATGAAGACAGCGCGCTTTCCCGTTCTATCTGAAAGGTACGCCGTTAATAGAGATAGAAAACACGCGGTTATGTAAATAGGTACGGTGAGGAAATTAGCCTGGGCAGAAGTGTACCCTAACTCCTTCACGATCGAAGGTAGACATAAGGAGATGCCATAAAGCGGGCAGGAAATGCCGTAGAAGACGAGTATGTGAGCGTAGATGTGCCAGTCCGTGAACACCGATTTGAATATTTGCGAATTAGGAAGGTCGGTGTGGATCCGGGCTTTCTCTACTTCTGTGAGTTCATCCTCTTCCTCGCCGAATTGGTCGACTTCTAAACGGCGGAGGAGGAATTCTTTTTCGTCCTTTGTTAGGAATTTGGCGCGTTCGGGGGTGTCGAGGACTATGAAGAAGGCGCATATAGCGACTACCACTGTTAGGAGGCCTTCGATTATTAGAATCCAGCGCCAGCCTTCTTGACCGCCCACGCCGTCCATTTTGCTAAGGATGACGGCGAGGAGCCCGGCGAAAGCGCCTGCCATACTAGGTGTTTATTAGTAACGTTGGTCGATATCTGAAGGAGCTGGGACGAAATTACCTGGCTGCGCAGAAGAATAGCGCTTGTCGGAACTGGGCTTCTTTCTTGCAATACCACATTGTGATCACGTATGCTACCCCGGGGAATAATCCGCACTAATCATTTCAGCACTATCCACGCTCTCGAAGGACTACTAGAACTCACCTCTGTCATTCCCAGAAACATCCTTACAACAATTAATTCATCCGCATTCTTAACGACTCCCATGCAAACCGTAACAGCCCCGCTCAAAAGGGTAACAAGCGGCAACCACACGGACGGCCGAAGTTTCTTAAGCATAATATTGCATGGAATATCGAAAGTGGAGTACGAGAAGAAGAATGCCGTCAATGCGATTTGATATTGCTGTGTCGTCAAATGGAGGTCGTATGTCATATGAAAGATCTTTGCGTTTCCGATGTTCTGTCGACAGAGGAATAATAACAGATAGAGGAGCGAAAGGATGGGTACGAGTCGCAGATCGACACGGCGGAGGATGCGCTTTGTAGTCTGCTGCGCTAGGATCTCTGAAGCCGTCTCCGGAGTACCGCTAGCTGGAGTGGTCACTTTCGGGGGTTTCTTTTCAGAATGTTGTCTCGGAGTCCGCTTAGGTCCGTGATGCCCAATTGAGCTGTGGAAATTGAAGTGGTAGAAGTGAGCCATTGTCGGTGGTGGAATGGCAAGAGTAGCAAATAGAGTTGATGAGAAAAAAATGTTGGAATTATCTGGATCAACCATGGACGGTTTGGCCGTGTATTTAAACTATCTGAAGCCCCACGCACTTTACCCTACTATGCTCGTGATATCATGAGGCTTGCATAGAGCCAAGAATTTTCCGGAGCCTCAGAAGATTTGTTTCAATGCAACAGACTCCGGTTCACCAATGCCACGGCATAACGAGCACACACTCTCAGTGAGCAAGAACGCAAGTTTCGCGTATCGCACATATTCATCGCGGGAGCCCACATCACGAAAAAGTCACGGAACAAAAAAACGAAGCAAGTTCTAACTTAGCCCAGCCAACAACACAACTCAGCGCAGCCGAGCAAGGAAAGAGGGGAAAAAACGGTCGGCCGGAGTGGAAAGTGGCATGCTCAGCCATGGCTTGCAGGGCCGTTAGAATTGAGTAGAAAATTGCTTGACTCTGGAAAAACATACCACCTCTGTTACGATCTAATCGAGACCCACCCAAACCACCACATAAGACGAGATACCGGTGGTTCTGTGGGCTGATTTTCCTCACCATTCCCTCATATTACGTTGTGCCGCATGAGGACTGTGTACCGTACTCGAATAAGCAGAGAAACGGAGAAACCAAAGTGCTTGTCTCGGAAGAGTCCCGGCAAAATAGGCTCTGCAGATGGTAGCCGCTTTGCTTCCCCTTCCCAACCCATCTTCCGATAACATCAGACCATTTCAGGCACCCATTCGAGTGCTCAAATGTCAGACACTGCATAGCAGATAGTTCCAACCCTCAGTTCTCAATCCCACGGAAATCCTTTATTCGCTACGCCCCGGGGATAAAACGGACCGGAGAGATAGATAGAAAGAAAGAGAGAGGGGAGATTATCCCCACCCACCAGACAGTACCACACCGAAATGGAATTGCCCATCTCAGAACATCCCGGCATTCGCCACTACCCGAACCTTTCCCAGGCCGAGGCCCTATCCAGAGAAGTGTTGGGTTGAGTGGGTGGTGCTCGGCAGGGGTCAAAAAACACACTACTCGTAGTTTTCTGACGTTTACGAACACAGCTGCTATCGCATATGGGCAAAAAAATGCCCGGAGCCTCAATATCTTGGTGGCGTGCAACAGCAGTCGTGTTTGCAAACGTCAGAAGATTGCGAGTACCGACATCCTCGACCAACGTAGAATTGGCAGCTCGCTCCCCATCAACCTGAACCTCGAGACGTCACGAGAGAGGCATCCAGCCCCGGGCTTGAAAAAGTGTTTTTCGGGTTCCGGGTTTCGAGCTGATAAGTTTTGTGTACAAAGGGGTGCTTCACACGCCAAAGTCTTTCGATTCAAAAAAAAAAATTTGCATAAGCCTTTTTCAACCCCCGGCTGAATGCCTCTATCATGGTAACGTCATAATTCTGGGGAATCCGTAATTTAGAGAACGCTTGAAACACCGTACCGTATTTACTCGCTAGATCCACTATCGTTGATCTCAGCAATCAGAGACAAAACTCCCCGAGAAGAAATAGTGCTTTTTGACGCGGTATCCCTTGGCCTGGTGAGACATTCAGTCCAGATTGAAATGTCTAGCACTAACATATTTGGGGAACTGGAAGTAAATCTACGCAGAATTTCTTGCTTCCATCATAGCCATATTGAGCAGCACAGATTTTGAGGTATTCTGAGCACTACACCACTTTCGGAGCGCGAGGTTTTCCCTATCACGATTACTTAAATAGATGGGTGCTAGACATTTCAATCTGGGCTGAACCTCTCACCAGTTTAAGGGATAGCTTGGGGAGCTGAACTCGGTGGCCGTCATTAACTAGTATTCGCAATTCTGTTAACCTACTCTGCTAAGCCTATAATGACTTGGTATGGTGGTTCCACTTGCGGATGCCCCCCCGACAGCCACGCACCCGATCCCGATAGTGGATTCTAGCGAGTAAATGGTTATTCTCGCTTAGCCTTGCCCAGCAATCGGCAATAGAATAAGATCCATTTCGCATTGGGAACTCCAAATCTTAGCCTTCCAAGTTTTCAAGCGCCTGGGTAGCAGAATGGCCCTCTCAAAGAACCATCCCCCAAGTAAAGTCTAGTGATCTCCCAGTTTGTGCCAAAAGGAGCACCTCAACGAGAAATCACATCTTTAATCCGTAGAAAGAGACAAGGTTCATGGTTGGGTCGGAGATTTATTCAGCCCTATGATAACGAGACAAGGAAATGAAGCGGTACAGTACATCCGTATGGAAGGATTTCATCCCTACTTAGCCACGCCGATAACCAAGGAGCACCGACAGTCTGACCAGCCTAAAGTTTGCCCTCGTTGTGGTTTTCAGCGACACCTAACATCCGACTAATGCCATATGAACGGGGATAATCGAAATCTCGACAGGACGTTGGAGTTGCCTCTCCTAGTAAGGCCTGTTATATTTTTCTTTTGTTTTGTCTCACCTGAGGGCTGAAACAGAATTTTTTTCGCCATGTTTCTCCACCAAATCCAAAAGGGGGAATTCTAGAGGTCCCAGCGTCGTTCACACAATCGTTCTAGTTCTTATTGTAAGGAAGCTATTAACCTAATTTTCATAACAGATCTCATTATCCCGATGCCATGGCTCAAAAGGCGGAGATGCTTAAGGGCTGTGAAGGTCGTGAGATGGCTTAGTGTTAGCACTATCGGTATGTGGTGAAGCTCGCTTCTACTCTAGGAGGTCAGAATAAAATATGCCCCTGCCGAGAGCCTGAGATATAAGCGAACATCAGTGGTGATCTTGGATGGTAACAATATAGACAAACAAATAAATAATTCTCAATCGTCTACAGATTCAGCAGCTATATCGTTCTCTCCTCCCCCAACAAGTGGAGTCCCTTTGCGAACCTCGTCCTCCTCCAGAATATGTGATGTTGAGACTCCCGAACATCGCCAATCACTAATTTTAAGGACTCGGAGGTTACCTAAGATTCCCTCCATAGCCAATTCATCACAGCAGCCATCAATTAGTAAAGCTATCCCGCGGGATCTGGAACATAAAAGAAGCCCTCCTCCTATGGCTCTCTTCTTTGATTTGCAACGTAGGCTGTGAAGCAGGGGCCGAAGAGGAACTTATCCCCTCGTCAGCATTTATGACTCCAGGTTCGCGCTGAATGAGCAACAATGTCGCCGCTCGAAACACTCGAAGCTCCTCTGGGTCACTCTTACTGCCCCCTTGGGGTACTACGGACCGGGTTCGAATTGCAGAGAAGATGTAGCAGGGGTGCTCGTTCTACTATCACATTTATAAACTCTGTAATTGTACTTATTCTAGACTAGAAATTCTGTAGTGGGCGGCCATAAAAAGTTCCTACCCATGCCACAATTAATTTCAAGGACTACTTTCGTGTTCTGGAAGCTCCTCTGTAGGCCGGATCCATCCGGTGGTGATTTTGGCAGTATGGCTCTCACCTTGGGGGATCAACGTTAGGTTGCTGGCTTCTCCCGCGGTGTGCAGACATCGTGATATCCAAGTTCCAGATCTTTACTATTCTCTATTCTTTATAGCTCCTGTATCATCCATCTTTCTAGTTAACAATTAAGTGGGCTGCTTGTCGTACCTATAATCTCGTAGACATAGAGAGATCCCTAATCCTCCAACAGAGCCAACAGATGATGGCGGGGGATCCCAAAGAGGGTCAACGACTCCGTGCAAACAGCACTTTTGAGAAGTCTAAACACGGAAATGATTCTAGTGTGAAATTATTATCTGAATATTATAGAAAGTTCATTCCCCAGTTATGGCAGCAGCCCCATGTCCTATATAACAACAGTACATGCCTTCCTACCACCATCCTGCTGAATTTTCCCAGACTACAGAGAATATCAATAGTTAAAGAAAATGAAAAGATCAGAGTTGGGACCCGGGAAAAATATAATAATTCCTCTAGTGTCTAGTATTCTTTCTCCTTTATTCGCTTCCATCAAGCAAGGCTATCTAGCCACTCTCTATATACTATTAGAATAATAGCAAATGCAGGCTAAGTTTTAATTTTTGGTATATTTCCTTTGTGCTATATTTCATGATACTGCCATGTGTTTTCATACTTAGTTTGTGTTTCAGCTCTACCTGTACACTCCTTACATTACTATAGTTACAAGGTACATATTTACCTGTAGAAAAAAAGCAAACTTTTCATTTGGCAAAGAAAACTAAAATCTCAATCTTGTAGGTTTTAGGAAATAAAGTAGATAGCAAATAGTAATATATAAGTCAAGCTCTAGTGCTTTCCACCGCCTAGTCTCCTTGAATGCCCATCTGCAACTATTTTCGTTTATTCTTAATTAGAAATCTCCACATTTCTATCGTTGACTGATATGCACACTAGCAACGAGAAATAATTCACAAACTATCATAAGTTGTCTCCATTTACTCAAATAACAATACTAGTTACTTCAAATTCTTTAGTGCAGATTCTCTCCTCCAACACAGCGAACAGATGATGGCGGGGGATTCCAAAGAGGAGCAAGGAATCCGTGCCGTTTTCTTACCAGTTGTTTCACCGCCGCTCGGGAATCTCCTCCATGAGTTGATCCGGTCCAGGTCAAAAGTTAGGTCCTCGCCTATGGCAAGCAATCTCTGATCTGCCCCGGGGGAACTCAACTAAGCCATCCTCTGCCCCGCCGCAGCCCCAAACCCTTGATACCCCTCCCCACGAAATCAAAAAGAAAAAAAAGAGTAGAGTATACCGGGAATCGAACCCGTGCTAGTGACAACATAACCCCGCACCCCTTCAAGTCGATCGGCCTGGCCGGATCCGGAATTAGATGTTACTGGGAGCAAACCATTACACCATATACCCCTTATATCTAGTTGTATTTGTTTTGATATATCACCGGAGGGCGGTTTTGCAACACCGGCTCTGAAAGACGAGTGCTCTGGTAGTGGGAAGTCCTATAAAATATCACTACAATGATATCAGTATGTGAACTTCGCTAGTGATACTTACTGGAAGGCAGGAAAATCCATACATGTATCATAGTGCTTATACAGCCTCAATTATCCCTCGGCTTTAAGTACTAATTCACTACTAGCTTAGCCGCACTCTCCTTTAGCAGTTCCTATACACTAGTATATGTTGTATCATAGCTATTTTCTGTTAGGATCCTTAGCTATTTCGTACCCCGTTCAGTAGCTGTGTCCTTAAAATAGAGGACAAATGCTGTGAAAAAGACTCCGAGGGTAAATATTTGCGAAAATCCTACCTAAAGGCTACTCTCTGCTCAATGGAGCTCGTATATTTCGCCAAACCTTTTTCAACCTCTTCGCGTGAAAACGAGTTTCACTAGATTATGCGGTATTGCGCTCAACTCTCAGTGCCAACTTTATCACAAAATAAGCTTTAGAAGTTGACAATATTTTCACATATCAAACGCAGTCTTCCTTTTACTACAACACTCAAAGCTCCCCCGGGTCATTCTTACTGCACCCTTGTAGAACCACAGATCGGGCTTGAATTGCAGAAAAGTAGCGGGAGTACTCGTTCTAACATCACATCTATAAACTCTTTAATTGTACTTATTCTAGACTAGAAATTCTGTAGCGAGCGGCCATATAAAGTTCTTACCCGCACCACAATTAATTTCCAAAACTACTTTCGTGTTCTAGAAGTTTTCTGGCGCGCTGGGTCCATCCAGTGATAATTTTGGCAGTATGGCCCTCATCCTGGGGGAGTAATTTCTGGTTGCTGGCTTCTCCGGTGGTGTGCAGATATCATGATTTTCCGGATCTTCACTATTCTCTATTCTTTATGGCTCCTGTATCCTCTATCTTTCTAGTTGACAATTAAGAAGCTTTCTTATCGTACCTATAATCTCGTAGACATACAGAGATCCCTAATCCTCCAACACAGCGAACAGATGATGGCGGGGATTCCAAAGAGGGTCAAGGAATCCGTGCCGTTCTCTTACCAGTTGTTTCACCGCTGATCGGGAATCTCCTCCATGAGTTGATCCAGTCCAGGTCCAAAGTTAGGCCCTCGCCTATGGCGGGCAATCTCTGATCTGCCCCGGGGGAAACTCAACTAAGCCATCCTCCGCCCCACCGCAACCCCAAACCCTCGATACTCTTCCCCACGAAATCAAAAAGAAAAAAAGAGTAGAGTATACCGGGAATCGAACCCGTGCCAGTGACAACATAACCCCGTACCCCTTCAAGTCGATCGGCCTGGCCGGATCCGGAATTAGATGTTACTGGGAGCAAACCATTACACCATATACCCCTTATATCTAGTTATATTTGTTTTGATATATCACCGGAGGGCGGTTTTTCAACACCGGCTCGGAAAGGCGAGTGCTCTAGCAGTGGGAAGTCCTATAGAATATCACTACAATGATATCAGTATGTGAACTTCGCCAGTGATACTTACTAGAAGGCAAGAAAATCCGTACAGGTAGTGCTTATACAGCCGCAATTATCCCCCGCTTTAAGTACTAATTCACCACCAGCTTAGCCGCACTCTCCTTTACCGGTTCCTATAGACTAGTATATGTTGTATCATAACTATTTTCTGTTAGGATCCTTAGCTATTTAGTAGCCCGTTCAGTAGCAGAGCGACCCAGCCCCTCTCACCCCAATTCTCACAACCGATCACTCGTCCTAACGGACCTGACCCGAAACTCGAGACGTTTCGAGCACAAGAGGCGGTAACTAGGCCGGCGCGCCACTCTTATGGATCTATTCTAGGCGGCCCGGCATCTGGATCTTTTGTCATTTACCCCGCGCTTTCCTGTGTCGTGGTAATTTAGAATATCCCCTCCAGTGCTCATGGTGCCGAACTTCCCTACATCGTGCTAAAGAGACACTAGTATGTTACGAATATATGGTATTTTGACACTAGTGAAATTAGCGTATTTCTTTGATTGGTAGATTCAACCTCACAGAAGTGTAATGGTAATTTTATCACATGACTCCGGATGTTGGTTAGTAAATATCGACCGATGCACCACCTCACAACTACCAATAACATCACTCTCATATCAGGTTTAGTAGACCCGTTAATGGAAAAAGATCCGTATCATAATTGGACCTGAAATGCTTTTGATATCACTCGATTAACATATCTGGAAAAGTCGGAAGCTAGTTTTTTTAGTTTGCATTTTAGCGCGATGGAGGGAAATTCGGCACCATTAACACTGCAGGGGATCCCAGGACGGAGGCTTCCGGGTTTTAAATATATAGCCTTGAGGGTCGTTTGCTATTGTTTTATGTAGCGTTGGGATTCATGATGGTAGACGCGTGGTTTTTTGCAACAGAGGAGTAGGGTATGTGTGATGTTTGCAACAAAGCTAGTACTGCCACTCCAATGCTAGATACTGTAGATATGACTAGTCTGCTACTTTCGTGTGTTCTTTAGTTGCTTCCTAGGGAAGGACTATTCCCATCCACTCGAAGGGGGAAAAACCAACAGCTAAACTCGGCGAAAATAAAGCTCATTGGACCATGCCCTAGATTAGTAATCATGCGAGTGTTTCGTATCCAGGGCCATATCGTGGTGTGGGTGGAACGGCAGGAGCCGCAGAGAGCAGGGAGCGCGTAAGAGAATGTCTCACCCGAACGTTGGTTGAATTTGCCAACATCGCTACATCTCTAGCTACAGTCCACCGCTAGCGAGTCTCCTCCTGATAAGAATAACGACCAACACTATCCGAGCCAGTCGCTAAGTTTAATGCTCTCGTGCTAAGAGCTCTTTACCAAGAGCTCTCTAACACTGTAACAGCAAAAACCATGGGGATCAAATCCGTTCTCCTCCCCGCGATCGTCATATTCATAGGTTGGTCCCTAATTATACCAACGCCTCCGCCAGGCTAACCTTCCCCAGGCTACCTCCTCCAAGGTCATGTGATCCCGTACCTCCACCGCAGCTATCACCTGATGGGCCTCTCCCGTACGCGTTCGCAGCTCCCGCCGGAAGGCAGCTGCGCAGAAGCACACCAGGACAAATTCTTAGGTTGCGAGGACATACAAATCTACAAGAAGGAGAAAGGCACGACCTATATGTTTGCCGTATGCCTAGCGGAGTATGAAAATCGCTGGCGTACAATGTCTGAGTTGCGCGCTATCGATAAAGAGAATAGGCCCGTGCCGACGCCGGCGGGGGATAAGATTTGGAGGTGGAGGTTGGAGACGGATGAGGTTGTTGAGTTGGAGTTGCCGGGGTTCGCGGAGGGGGGTGACGAGCGGGCTTGGCATGGTTTGATCACTTTCTTTTTGAGAGGGTGGATTGGTTTGATTAAAGTTGTTTTAGGATTTGATTTCGTCGAAAGCACTGATGGCACACTCTCCTTCTACATCATCAACCACAAGGTCTCTGGCGATACAGTCGAAAAGTTCACCCACAAGCCAGATGCCGAAAACCACATCCTTACCCACTTAGCTACCTTCCCGCTCCCAGAAAATGGGATCGGGAAGCACCCTAATGACGTCTACGCCTACCCGGACCTGACCGGGAAGGACATCTTCTACGTGACCTCTGAGCACAAATATGACACAGGGATAATGCGCGCGATAGAAGATTACACACGAAGACCCTGGGCTCATTTAGCATACTACTCCTCCGAAACTGGCTGGAAAATCGTCAAGTCAGGTCTTGCCAGCGCGAATGGTCTTGCCGGAACAAAACCCGCCAACGGAGGCCCGGCAAGAATTTACCTATCGGAGTTACTTAGCGGGGCCATAATTATCCTCGAGCACCTGCCTGGCGCTGCCGGCGAAGTCCGCGAAATACAGACCGTACCGCTCGACTTTTTGCCGGATAACCCGAGGTTATCCCCTGATGAGAAGGACTTGTACATCGCCGGATACGTAACCCCACTACACAGTGTCCACCACATTTACAAACCGGAAAGTGTCAGCTCCGGGAGTGCTGTTGCCCGGATCGCGCTAAGTCAGACCGGCAGCGACTTTTTCGGTGGGAAGGATGAGTACACCAGCACTCCCGTTGTTGAGGAGATATTTGTGGACTTGGAGGGCAAGTTGATTAATGCGAGCACTACTTCTGTTTTTTGGGATAAGCTCCCGCCGGTGGGAGTAGCGGAGGAAGAAGAGGTAGAAGGGGAGGAGGTTATGGGAGATTTGTTTGTCACGGGGTTGACGGGGAGAGGTATGTTATCTATAGCAAGCGCTGCTTTCTTTTTTTGCACTTGCGCCCGTGTGTTCATGCTATTGATAACTAACTTGACTTTAGGGATCTTGCGGTGCAGAGAATTCAAGTATGACGTTAGTGAGGGCCCAATCGTCAAGGAAGAGCAGCACGAAGATGGCGTGGGAAAAGACGATTACGAGGAAGAGGAATAGTTAGAAACCCATCTATGCTTAGATATTGTTAAACATATTCCGCCGATCAAGCTCTAGTCCCTACCTGCAAGTAAAGTTATCATACCATGAGGAGCCTTGCCGTCCGTGTTATTTAAATGGTTTCTAGTAGAGTGGCTGCTCGCCCCCCCTGTATTGAAATATTTCTACTACCTTGTGATAGGAAAGTACAGTAAGTTCCGAGTCAGCCATAGCGAGGCCGTTTGTAGCAAGGATAATTCCTAGCTCCCCATCAGAAGCTTTTATACGGACACACATATCCTGACTGAGTGATCGAGAGATATCCTGCACACACACGCACTCGGAAAAATAAACCCGAGTACCGTATAGGGTAAGATTGTATATGGCAATTACCCCCGCACATCTTAGGGCCCACACTAAGCTCAGACTCAAACGCCCCAGCACTCCACGCCAGAGACCCGTATAGTACAAGTCTTTCGAAGCTCACTTGAGGTCTCTAGACTATTACTATTACTCCTAAAGCTGATTGCGCCATAATAGAGAAGATTCTGGTTAAAAGGTCCCAAAGCATCTCGTCAACAAGTATGATACCGGTATTATTATTACGAAGACCAGACGAGATATTGATACCTTATCGTAATGGCAAGCAGCACAGTCATAAACAGATACTCCGCCAGTATTTGGAATGACTACGAATGGGTAAGCACCTCTTATCCTAGAATCCAGCAAAAACCCAGCACGCATCAGCCATTTTCGCCACCTTCCTCTGGAGGCGAAAAAATCCACACAAGACAAGAGCAAATAAATCCAGAATTATCTTAGCACACAGCCACCCGCCCCCGTGGCCCAATTCCAATAACTAAACCCTAGATCCGTGGTGCGAAGGTACAGTAAGCTTGATCTTAACACCTGACTGTGTTCAAGCCCCGCCGGCTCAGATAAAATTTCGAGTGATGCTTAGTGAATACCGGTATCCAGCTTGCGATTGCGAATACGGCCATCGAGCACACTAATTTGAGGCGACGGGAGTTTTTTGCTCATAGATGCATTGGGGAAGCGAAATGAGAGAGAGGGGAGGAGAAATCTGTAAGCTTTGAGGTTTGTTACTGACTGTGGTGGTGGTGGCGGTGGTGCTACGTGGTGATATTGGGTAAATCCGATGGATCAATGACTGGATGGAAAGGGTATGTGGTGAGGTAGGGAAAAATAGTAATATTTTGTCATGGACGTGATAGTACATAGGGACGGACACGTAAGGAAGAAGAGAGGATGAAGGCCATAGTGTGGGGGGGGGGGGGACGCGAGGAGATTAGAGTGCTGCACAGGTTCTTTGTGATCCTTGTTACTTAGTTTAGTACCATATCGTGCGGGGATTTTTTTTCCCAACGGTATAAGGTTTACACATGAAAATAATGCAATACGGGAATTGGGGTTCCGCATACTTTGCACTTCAAATCACCAGTTATTTCATGTGTATATGCATGCATAGATCCATTAACGGACTTACTTTACCTTATGGATCACATCTTTCCCTCACTCACTCACTTTCACGGCTATTCTACAGGCCCAATCCTTCACCTTTGTCGATCAATCAATATACTCCAGTACGATCAGACAAAGCTAAACTTAACATCCTCCTTCGATCCCGGATCCCCGGCCACCACATCCTGCTCCTCTTTTGCGGGGATGAAATAAAGTTGGACTGATACCTATCTCCTAACGGCCAAGCCAGTGTGATGATAGCAATCTCAGACCTGCATTATCTCCCAGTCCAGCTGACCGTTCGTCAGAGTGGAATACGAGTAAGTGCACTAATCATATATTACGCCGAGAATTCTGAAGCGCTGAATATAGCATAGGCCACCCATACTTGTACCCGTGAAGGCAGGAAGGAAAATGTGGCTGCGGGGAATGTGAGTATTTCTCTCTTACAAAGAATTTAGAGGACTATGTACTCGAGTATGTACAGTACAGAAGGATAATATGTAGGACTCACTCTGTCGTGTGATGTGATGGGGTGGGATGTATGTACTAACTTAGGGTGACAACATAATAAAAGAAACATGGAGAAAAAAAGCAAGACAATTCCACCTCTAGGAATTGCCTGTGGGCATCACCGCAACGGGACATTCGGTACCGTGAGGGTAGTTACTTAAAGTAACTGACTTAGCCCGGCCGGGATACTATGCCTACCTTCTTGCCTGGGAGCACAGATTTATCACACTCACCTTCTCTGTTAGGCATTTACTCGTGAAATTCGCTTATCCATCCGCCATCCAGCAATCACGGCCTAAAAATTAAAACCAAAAAAAAAACTCCCGAATATGGTGGATTCGACATTCATTTCCATGTACCGGTATCATACCGTATGCCATGATAAAAAAAGTTGTCATCAAGCCCATCTGAGCCTGTCCGGCCTTAGCGAGTAACATCGTACTTTTTCCCTCTCCGGTAAAAAAGCTCGCCACGGCCAATAGAAATCCCAACTAATACTCCCAAATCCGGATATATCGGAGCGTTGAATCCAGTAGCCAGCTAAATATAGCGAGCCTCGCATACGCCCAATCCAAGTAACCTCTTACAAAACAAAAAAAACCTATTTTTGCTACTTGTGGGTTAATTAATCTTATTTATTTTTTTATCGCCCCCTCCGTCGGTAAAGCCCCTTCCCCTCCTTGGGACCGGGGGATGAGTTGGGCTTTGACTGAATGAGTGTATGTGTGTGGCCAAAAGCGGTTTAGCAATGGGCGATACCAAGCTTTGTGGATGCGCGGGAGAGACAAGAATAGAGGCTGATTATTTGTGAATTTTGGTTAAATGTTGACAGGGGGTGTTGGCTTCGGTGTGGATGGGGGGTTGGGTGATTGGCCATAAAAAAGTAACCAAGAATGATGCAGGTACGAATCGGCTTGTATTCTTTTCGCCTCTTAGAGAGAGAGGGAGGGAGAGACACTCACACACACACACTCATACCGGTATCATAGGGCCATGGTTTTGTGGTTCTGGTGGTAAGAATTCGACATCTGCCATGGATGCATGGGAGAGACATGGACACCCCCCGTTCTTGCGACTGACTGGGTGCCCATACACCAATCAGTTGGATGGGCTCAATTCTATAAAGAATTGATCGTCCCCTTCGTTGTTAATCTTTTCTTTTCTTTTCTTTCCCTCTACATCTACTATAGTAAATGTTCTTATTCTTCTCCTTCTACGATCGATATCCCTTTCATCCTATCCTCTCTTCCCTTCATCCTCTTTTCCCTCTCCTCTCCTCTACTCGGGCTCAATTAAATCCACGCCCCCCCCTCCTCCACTTCCCTCTCACTACTACCTCGCTATCTTCATTTGAGTCCTTTTCTTTTCTTTTTCTTTTCTTTTCACCTTGTTTTATATATTTCTTTCTCTTCTGTTTAGCTTATAGACCGTTCCACTCCTCACGTCTTTGGACCAAGAGGAACTTTTGTGTTCATCCAACCTATTAATTTTTTATACAGGACTAAAACAAAAAAACATCACGATATGCGGCTTACGACTTTATCAGCAATCTCTGGACTGCTCATGTGCGCTCATGCCAGTGCGATTCCTCCAAGTCCGCAATTAGCGGACCTGATGGGTCTGCTAGAGAAGCGTGACTTCGCCGGACTCCAACTGACCGGATGCGACCTCAGCAAGGCGATTTTACCGAAATCAGATGGTTGCTATACCTCCCCCTCCCACTCGACACAATCTAGGGAGAAAAGAGGCAGTAACTGATTGATCTGTTTGTGCAGGAATAACCCTCCTCGCGGATCCCGAACCAGGCTTAACACTAACAAACGTGGTCCTTGGCCGGGGAACACAAAACTACAGCTGCGCCGATGCTACCGAAAATTCCACGCCAGTATCCCGAGGGGCCGAAGCAATCCTCTACGACGTCTCCTGCCTAGCGGCGAACCACCCCTCTCTACTCCACGAACTCCCGGACGTCTTAGTACAACTCCAATCTTCAGTACAATACTACCTAACCGCCGTCTTCCAGCGCCTCTCGAAAGAGAAGGTCATAGTAGGCCACCACCTCTTTGCCCCGGACTTTAGCACCCCAGTATTCGACTTCCGTGTCACGCCGGATATCAAGCGCTATTTCAGCGGGACGAAGGACGCTAGTATAGCGGCGACGGCTTATGCCAGCAAGGGTTCGCCAGGAGAGGATTACGGAGCGGTGGACTGGCTGAGACTGAAAGCGGGGGATAAGTCTGTTGATTCGAAATTGGCGTATAGAGTACATACTGCTGGAGGAAAGGCTCCAGCGAATTGCAAAGGACGGGGAGGAAATTTCGCTGTAGACTATGCGGCCGAGTATTGTTTGTTTTGTCCCTTCCTTGCTAATCACAGTGTATCAGTGTTTTTTTGTTTTTCCTTTTTTTTCCTTTCCGACTAGTGGGCTAATGTAGGATTGCGGATAGGGTTCTACAACTAAATTACGCCGGCTGCCGATAATCCAACTGCACGAGACGAGACGAGATGAAAGGTTCATGCATCACAGATTTTTATTACGCCCATGGGTCCTGTCTCTCGGCTTAAATTGTGGGTATTTGCTGCGAATTTTTTTTTCCTGGATTGCATTACGAGGCGGGACTGACGGGAGGCTGGTGTTGACCAATGTTCGCCATGAGGGAAGAAGAAAAAAGAAAAAAAGGAAAAAAAAAACACGCCGTTACCGTCAACTACCGTTCCATGCATTTTTGTCCTATCCGTCCATTCCTGCCACTTTGTATCTAAACCTCCGTTTTTTCACTTTTGCCTGCTACTTTTCTTCCATTTCCTCGTTTGCTTTTCTTCTATTCTTTCTTTCTTCCCTTCTTGTTTACACATTTTTATTTATTCTACTGTAACTTACTTTAAAGATACCATTTATTCTCTCTATTCCCGCCCTATTACTATTACTATTACTATTACTATTCCCCATCTCCGCGTCTTTCCCTCCCTGTTCCGCTGCAGCGATATCTGCACACTTGTGCCAGTACCCTGCAAGTCTGGTAAACGGCAATTTACCCAATCCCAGCCTCCTCAACCAACCCTAGTCTTCTCCCCCCGTCCATGGTCGTACCGATAGCAAGAAATTGAAGGGCGTCTACCCGATATGGAATGAAATGGACCGAATTAGGCGCTTGTCATACGGAAGCCTGAGTTTAGGATAGATGGTGCGAATTTTAGGTTGAGGGTTAACCTATTCGCTTATTTTTGGCCGCCGGATGGGTGGGATTGAAGTGCAAGGATCTACCTTCGTGGTAAGATGGGATGCAACAGATACCGTACAGTACAGCACTCGAGGCGGTAGGAGGGTCGTGTACTGTATAGGCGTCGTATGATAGCATGAGCATTCCGATACAGTACGGCGTCATGGGCGAGTGACAGCTCCCGAGAAGCGAGGTTGCGGTATATTAATTCAGATGGCAAGGTAACACAACGCAAGCAAAAAGCCACAATACAAGTACCTACCGGTAATTGGTTCCTTTGGCTGGGGGTTGTTCTCGAGCGCACATTTTTTTCTCCGTCCCGTCTGGTATCAAGACTACTGGCAAGTATCGCTTTTATCGTCCACTACTCGAGTACATGCACGTACCATACAACAAAGTGCCTGTACGATAGGAAAAGTCTACAATCCTATCCCGTCCCATCCATGCCAAGATGTATGTCTGTGGCGGACTCAAAAGCACTACACGTGGTCCCTCTACTTTCCTCGCAATTGCTACACCTAGGACTGGCTTGTCCTCAATAGCTTGGGGGACGGGTTAGCTAGTGTGGTACCGGTGCTTGTACCGTGCGCTTGCAGCCTAACAGCGTGCGCGTATAGAAGATTATAGAGGGCGATAATAATAATAATATCCCGGGATGCAATCACATTTTATCGATGAATGGATGGATGGATGGATATTGTCTCTTGGCCGAGGTTCTAGGAATGGATAAATACGCACGCAACCATGCGTGCATGTGGGGAGTTTGCATGCGGATGCACGGGGCATCACTAGTAATATTGGGGAAGGGGGTAGGTAATCTTCTTTGAAGGGGAAAAGAAGGCGGAGGAGGGAAATATATATTTCAAGGGATTTGGAAACACATTTGATTGGAGTGAGTGAATGGGGCTTAAAAAGAATGCAGCCACTGTATCATAGGGGGTAACTGTATTGGTTCGTATTTGTAATACCTATGCTGTATTCTACTATTTTTGCTATACAAATATTACTACTCACTGCAAGCATTGTATATTATGAGAAGTATAGTGCAAATAAAACTCCTGTCCAGTAAAAGTGCAGCTCTGCAAGTACCCGCATCGTAATCTGCTCTACCCTATTCTACCTCAACGTAGAATACGATGCTTACCGAAGAATATGAGTATAATAAAACCTTCCCCATCTCCTACCCCCTCTTCCAATCATCCGCCACAATCGCTATTCCATCTTCCGCACTAACACTTTGCAATGCACAGTCATCGCAGTTTAGGCACTCCTCCCTCTGCCCACGCGATTCCTAATAAATCCCCGATTCAACGCATCAGACTCGCCTACTATGGCTTTTGTGCAGTACGTGCTGGGGCCCACTGTCTACGAGTACTCGTATCAGCCGAGCGGGAAGACAGGCATGATCGCCTCGCTGCCTTGCGAACTAGTGGCGGTGGACTTTAGCCATGATTGGAATGAACTTTCTATGTTCGGATAATAATTTCACCCTGGAATTATGTCCGCGTTTTAGAGTTCTCAAAAGTGCTATTCCGCCAGCGAGATTCGCTATATCTATTGACGCCCACTCGTTCCAGCAGCATATTCACGACTCCCTCGTGCCCCATGCAGGCTCAGTATCTAGCTACCTAGTAGCTTACCACGTGCCACGCCGAGGCAATACAACCCACATCGCCGTGCGATACTATATCTCCCAACTGCGTTTCAAGGCTCTGCCCTTGCCCCAGCCCGAATCTCCGCAATTCGTGAGTGTAGCGAAATCAACAAAGCTTGTCTACTAAACCTAGCTTACGATAAGACTTTTTTTATACACCCCTTTCATAATATCACAATATGACACCAATTTACGCAACACCACCGCTGCACGCCAAAAACAAAAAAGACAATCGCAGATCCACACCAACTGATCAATCGCCTCAATATATCCGCCACCACCCAATCCAAAGAGCAACGCCCTAGTACTAGTACAAGTACAGTACATACACAGCACTAGGGAGACAAATGAACAGACAAAACTCCACACTCCGTGTATGATAAATACCGACAAAAGGAACGCATCAGTCGGTATCATGCGTCCAACAACCCTCACCATATCTCACCAAGGGTACTCTACTGTACAACACGGTCGTCATACTTCTCTTCTACCCTGACCCTACCCGGGGCAAAAAATAAAATAGAGAACTATTTTTATCGATGCGCGGCTAGCGTCCGAGTATCACCCCCAATCTTCAGTGTCTGGTAAAAAAAAAAACGATAGGAAAATGAGACACGGGCATTCCGAAGCTCTGATTGGAGCGTTTGGCGTCTCGAGCCAATCGATTATTATTTTTCCGTGTTTCTAACCCCTGCCGTCCCCCCGATCTTTTTTCGACGGGTTGCAGTCGTCAGTTTCGTGATTCACCAGCCAACCGTTAGCGACTAAACGGATAAACGGGTGGCTAACCAATCGGTAAATCACCGAATGGGAAAGGGAAAAAAAGAAAAAAAAGAAGAGACCAAAACTGCACAAAATTACCTTGCGGCTCCGGGAGAGGGCCGCACAAAGGCGGCATCACATTGGAGATATTCTCATGCACTAGCACTACTTGCTGAGAGGAGCCATAGGATAAGTTTCGCCATCACAGCTAGAGTTGGGTATAGTGTCGTAAACGAAATCTTCCGAACGACAATGTTGTAGACTATGTTTGTAGTTGGCAAGGTGAAACACAACTATATACAGCACCACAGAGCCGAGTCGAGACCGCCGAACAAAAACAAATAGCCCCAACCGAACCGCACGAACATAGCGCAATTCAATGACACAAGTACCATAATCCCCTACTTGGGCTTCACATCTCGCCCCTATACCATATACGTATTAGCTCTTCTCCCAGAAAGCATGTACGGTGCCTCACATCCCATATCCATTATGACCGCGGCCCTGACCCCACAAAACAACACCACAGAATAAAAATACTTAAAAAAAATTGGAGTGGGGGGAAAACGGAATCACTCTCCAAGTTTCTCTTCGTCCTCCACAACCTCCCCCGTTGTCTCTTCGTCTTCCTCGACCTGTCTCCACGCTAGAGCGTCGGGCCATTTGCTCTGCAATATAAGAAAACAGGCGAGCGCGGCTAGTTCATTTGGCGTATGATCTTTAACGCGCACGGTAATCATACTATCATTGCCGTGCGCGTGTTTCGATGCTTC
>Ga0307507_10005627_pt1 | contig 20380 bp, 24 predicted proteins | sample 7_EM_MG_FD_207223 | JGI IMG/M metagenome (GOLD analysis project Ga0307507, IMG submission 207223) | Populus trichocarpa ectomycorrhiza microbial communities from riparian zone in the Pacific Northwest, United States - 7_EM | ecosystem: Host-associated > Plants > Roots > Unclassified | place...
CACACAAGCGTCAGAGGTACGATACTCGTACTCGAGTACCGTAATGCTTATGAGCGGTTAATTTAGCCTAGCCCACAAAATAATCCCTGTCTTGTGCGAAAACATTTTTTTTTTTTTTTTTTTTTTATTAAACTTTTCGGCATTTATTAGCTAACTACCAGCTATCTAATACACTACGGGTTTTTTATATCCAACAGGATGTTTACCCTCCAACCTCCACGCATCATGGACCAGCCCGCACACCTAACCAACACCCGGATCCAGCCCCCTCACCATTCTAGCGGCTCGGTTATACAGACCTCCCCGGTATGGGTGCGCACGAACCCAACGGCCCCAAAATCAACAAACAAAATCTCCAAAAAAACAAAAACAAACACATAAAAAACTACCCCTCTCGCGCCCGCAGGAATACCAACAGATAATGTGTCAGTACTACCACAACCGCGAGGAAAACAATTTCAACTCAACCCCAAACGCACCCTCCAAAAAAAAAAAAACCCCTCTCCACCAACCATCGGCCTCAGCTAGCAAACCCCACCCCCTCCAGGACTTTGGCGCCTGGCATCCGGCCGCCGGGATAACCCAACAGCAGCAGAAGATGAAATCCACCACCGGCAACTAGCCCCGGTTAGCCCAAAACCAATACCCCCAAAACAACAACCCAAATCAAACAAACTAAAACAAAAGAAATATTGCCCCGAAGGGAATCCCTAAGGATACCACTACCGGATTCACTATCGGAATGCGACACTTGCAATGGGTGCCACCGCCTCAAGCTTCACCAGCCACTCTGAGAGTGCGCCACCCTGGAAGGCAGCCCCAAAAACCCGGCAAACTATTCCTCCGAACCCTAACCCCCCAGTCCAGTGCTATTGGCCCGCCAACTCCGCCACCGCCAACACACCAACCGCCTACCACACCAACCCTATCCCACACTCCTGGGGGTCAAATCGATCCCCCGCTCCTATTCCAAATCTCTCAAACAAAGGAAAACCGTATCGTGGAGTCCTACTGCCTCCCGCTCGCCCATCGTAATGAAACGTGCGAAAATCCGCCGATCGTAGAGAATTCGAAAATAATCTTAGAAGATCATGCCGATAAAATTGGAAAGATAATTCCTCGCAGAATGTATTCTAACCAAAGGAAACGAAACCTCATAAGAGGAATTGTTGAACTTGAAGCCATTGTGAGATTGGAAACAAGGAACCTGACCGGTCCACGGTGCGAAAATGACAGCTCACATGGAGTTGAAATTTCAATCGTTGTGGTTGTAGGGGTGACGGGGGTTGTGCGAAAACATCTCTCCTAGCACTTGGACAAGTACAGGACTCTGTTAACCGGAAGAGGCAGAGATATATTTGGCTGGTTAACCTTGAATAAGTGAACAAAACTTCTTACTACTAGTAGACCGAGTAACTGATTCAAGGCACAGGGGGGGTTTTTAGGGTATCATACCGGCACTTGGCATGCTCGAATATGGCTCCCCCTCTCGGAAGATTCGTGCGTGCGATAAATTATGCCTCATGCTTCTCGCCCGGTGATCGCGCATTCACCAACCGAAAAGAGTGCAGTTCCTTCACCAAAAATTAGCCAATCTGGCCTACCGTATTCGGTTGGGAATCCGCATTGCGAACACGTAATTTCGACCAACCAGACCAGAGTTTGACAGATATTCCCAACCACACCCTTGTGGAGAGCCATGCTCGGATATGGTTCGTTGGGGGCTCCGCATGCTGTATGTCTCAGCCTTCTCGACGGACGCTAATGGCATTGACCAATTGAAAAAAGTGCAATTTCTTTCCGAAAAACTTCAAATACCCCTACCTTCCCCTCTGCTTTTCGCCTGGAAGTGATTTCTGTTCCCTCTCCCTCTTTTTGCACTCGTGTAAGTTCTTTGCCTCCGTCGAGAGTCTGCCTACAGAGGAGCGAGCCTGCATTTGCTACACCGGCGAGGCCCGTGCAACCGCTACAGGTGGGATTTGGCGAGCAACCACTCTATCTTGAGATGGCTTTTTCTCCGTCAACGGCCCACTGGACTTTATAGTCCTGTCTTGCACAGCCGTCTCTCTTGTTAGCCATGATAACCACTCTGCGATTCACCCCCTGATTACTGATATTCCTAGTTTTTCTTGCGAAAACCCACTCATCCCCCCGACCGCCGCCAGTCAACAGCCCGTGGTAAAAAAATAATTAAAAAAAATTGGAAAATGTGGAAATGAAAAGTCAGAACCACGGTTGCTCAATTGGCTCGAGCACACCGAACGCTCCAATCAAAACCCCAGAAGCCCGATCCCCGTTTTCCGATCTTTTTTATTATTTTTACCGCAGGCTAGACTTCAATGATGATACTACTCATGTTGCTGAGTGATAAGTAGGTCACGTGACCCTATTGAGGTCCGCCAACGATTTTGATGGGTAATTTAGTGTTTCTTTTTTCTTCTTTGGCTCAGGAGGAGGAGATATGAGGAGGGTCAAGGCATTCCTTGGAACATTTTCCTCACTTCCGGCGCCGGGGAATCTTCCGAATCGAAGAACGCGTGACCTACTTAGCACTCAGCAGTATGAGTACAGTACAGTCGCATCTCCCTGTCCCGGATAGCCAAAATCCAAGGAATCTGCCCGGGACAGCGAATTACCCCGGACAACGAGTTAGAATTTAGGGAATTTCATCTGGGACAACGGGGGATCCGGTAGTGCGAAATCCGGAACAGCGAGGTGCGACTGTACTAGCACGTTTGTTACCGCTCGCTTCTTGTTATACGTCCCTCCCTAATAATTTCATAGCGGGCCACGATCATATTCTGCGAGGAGGAGGAGTTACCCCCGTGGCTAACTAGGTTGCACCTAGCGATTCTCATTCCCGACCCAGCAGGTGTTGGACCGCCGCCACGAAGTAAAGCATCTCAGCATACGCATGGACTGCCCGACTTCGGGTACGAGAAGGTTAGGAATATGGGGATTAAAAGGAAGGATAACCTTCTCCCCCGTGTACCGGATAAACATCACCCAAGTTACCCCGTCAACCCCGCGGTGATTAGGCGGGGGTGCCGCGACCACCGGATATCGCTCTTTTCGATCGGTTCCAGTTCTCGAAGCGATCGAAATTGTGTTGGTAGATAGAGGGATGTCACTATTAAGGCCAATTTGCAATGTTGGTGGGGTTTGTGCCGACCTGTTTTTCTTTTTTTCTTTCTTTCTTTCTTGTCTGTTTTCCCCATTGGTTAGATTCAGAGCTTCGATTTATATTCGACTCCCATTGCGCCCGAATTGCGCTGGGAATTTCCCCGAAAAAGAACGGAAACTCTCCAAGAAAAAAATTGAATTTTGTTTTTTTGTCTACAACCGATCCACCTGCCCTCTACAGTTTTTGCGACGTCACTGTACCTTACGGATATCCGTCATGATGGTATCAGTGACTATGAGCCTGCGTAGACTGCCCGACGAATACACAATCTCGATGACACGTCATCAACTGCTGTCGAGAGGGCCTTTTGGCACCATGTTTTTTTTTTGGTATATTGTTCGCTCTCTCCTCCCCTGATCCCATTCCGTACGTTATGTTCTGCAGGCTCAGTATGGCCCTCGTGCAAGTTGGTGGACTTTGGTTCGTTCTTTGCTTTTCGGAAAAGTCACTGCGCATGGTAGAACCATCTCCACCCTCACTATCTAGATCGATGGGATCCAGGAGGACTTTCCCTCCGGAGCGCATAAAGACTCCCCGAGTTCGGTACAAATATTGGAGAGGAGATGCTCAATCGTTCCACAAAAACAGCAACCACAAAATCTCTCCTTGGGCAAAACTGTCCTATTACTTTCCCACGAATTGATTGACGGATATCCTGAGCGCCATAGGCCTCCCCAGATAACTTGATGACTTCGTGAGTCCCCACAAACAGACCTGAGGTAGTGCTATACCGTAAGAACTCGAATAATTGAACTTCACGCTAGGACGTTGGAGTTGCCTTTGCTGGTAAGGTCTTCTCTTTTTTCTCTCTTAAGCTAGGGGTGAGGGGGTTAGTTTTCGCTATGCGCTCGCCGCCTATCCAAGAGAGGGAATTTCGGACGTCTTAGCGCGAAGTTCAATCGTTAGGGTTCTTACGGTATTGCGGGGTATGGTGAAATGTCAACTACGTCGGGTAGCCTAGAGATACACATTCTATTGCTTGGAGGTATCACCTGAGATCCTGAATGGAACACAGTGAAACCACGCAAGAATTGAAGCTTCTCTGTGTACCTTCTGGCCCCGGTCGTACCTTACATTCTGCGGTACACAGTACGCAATACAAAGCCTCTGGGTACTCGGCGTGAATCACGTGGATGGGGTTTTACTCATTGACTTGAGAACTATAGGCCCCTCCTTCGCAATTGCATTGGCGATTCGGAGGCAGTTTTAACCAACAATTTCGAAACACCGCATCCACTTCCCGCAGAGACTGAAAATCTGCCACCGTATTTGGATGGCGATGACTTTCTTCGCAATGGCGATTCGGAGGTAGCGTTTGCCAGCAACTTCGAAACGCTACATCCACTGCGATCAGAAACCGAAAATCTACTGTATCTAAATAACGATGGCCTGCTTTGCAATATCAGTAGCGATTCGGAGGCAGTCTTGGCCAACACTTTCGAAATCCCGCATCCACTATCCTCAGAAACTGAACATCTATCATTGTGTCTGGATAACAATAATTCTTACTCGGTGGGCGGCCCAGCATTTCATGTGAATCATATTGAACACCCTACAGCTCACCTTCTGGATAACCAGGTCTCCAACCCTGCCAGGCAAAGCCTCAATATATCCCAGCTCCCTCAGCATCCTATGAGTGCTATTCCTCCCTGCACCTCCTTCCTTCCCATTCCGATTCTTTCACTTTCCTCTGCATCTCAGCACAGTTCCCGAACATGCTCCCGAAGAAGACACATCTGCCCTGAACCCCGTTGCACTTGGCAATCCCCATTCAAAACGAAACAGAGCCTAGCCCGTCACCGTGAGCTTGTGCATCTCCAAGAACGCTTCGACTGTCCAATCCCGGGGTGCGACAAAGTCGGGAATAAGGGGATCAAAAGGAAGGACAACCTTCGTGCTCATGTGCGGGATCGGCATCAGGTTGAACTACCTCGTGAGTCCCGCCGGAGCTACACCTAGGTATCGATTTTCTGGTATATCACCCGTCCCAGGAATTTCGCGTGTTCCCTTCCTCAATCTTGCTGGCTTTGCTATGGCTGTGATTGCCTCAGGTTGGTGGCTTGGTTGGGCCCCCTGGTGGGGTTTGTTGGAGCATTGATTTCTTCCATTTTTGTCTTTGGCCACCTCCTGATTTCCTATGTCTTCTTGAGCGCTTTCCCTTATCTCCTTTTTCTCCTCTCATGTTTCTCTAACCTTACAGGACTGCCAAAAGGCTGGGATGTCCACAAGGGTCTAGGGACAAAAACGCCTGTAAAACATTGTAAATAAAACATTTTTTTCATTAAATTTTATGAAATTCAGTTGATACAACAACCACTTGCACTGAATTAAAAATTAGCCATTCCAGACTATTATTATTATTAAAGGGGGTTTTTTTTTTCTTTCTCTTTTTGATCAGGTGGCTGTACTCGAGTACTTGAAAGTTTGCATTCTTCAGTAGTATTGTTCAATCGCAAGCAATACCGTATGTGGTCCTCATAATTATAACATCGTAGGCTTAGCCAAATATAGCTCTGAATAAATGCCTTGTTTCTGATTAAAGCAAAAGAGAGTTTGAATATTACTCATGACATTAAAAATCCCACATATTCTATCATCCATCATACTCATATTTCCCTACCCTTTACTTCCTTGAACTAAACTAAACTCTATTCTCTCATAGACAGGAAGTTTATTCATGTCTAGCTCGCATTACTAACTAACCCCGATAGAGTATCGGGTATACCATACCCCCTACTCGCTCTACCGGGTACTCGCAACGTAGGGAAAGATTGTATATACCGTGTTCTCAAATACGGTTTTTCGCGCATCGATCAAGATTGCGTTCAAGTTAGAGAAGCGAAAAAGGTACTCGTAACGGTTGAAAAGACTACAGTACTATACAGAATGTCTTTTTAGTAATTCCATTTGTTCTGAAAAGTTGAAATGAGATGAAAGGATCGACGAAGATGGTTTTACTATAACGGTCATGTCTTTTTCTTTATCATTATCATTGCTGTAGTGCACAGGGAAAATTAGTAGTATGATACATGGAGAGAAATGGAGGAGTGTACAGTAGGGAGCCATGGAATGAGTTGGATGATTTCCTTATATTCTATAATAATAATAATATTATTATATTCTTATGTTTTGTCTATGGCAGTTATTATAGCTTAGAGAAGACGAAGTTTCTGATTATATCATCATATCATACCTGCCCTTTTAGTCTAGCCCTACCGGCAGTTCTTCCATAGCTCGTGTGTCTGACTGTTGACCCTATTTGTCAGTTTCTCCGACAGATTGGACTGTGCCCAGAGTCTGAAATGGGCCCCCTTTCAATGGCCTCCAGTCAGCATAGAATAATTAATCAAGGGGTGGACTTTAGGTGTCCAGTATACCGGTAGTACCGTGCTGCGTCCCCAAGTGTGTGACCTCCCAGTGTGTCGGTGCGGGTGTGGTTGCTACATATCATACAAGTAAAGAAGGTGGTAGGGCGACGGGATCCCACACCAAAAAAACGGGGAAGGTATTTGGAATATTATTACTATAATCATCAGCCACCTAAAAATATTTCAAAATTGGAAGACATGATTTTTCCTTTCCTTTCCTTATGGTCTTTTTCCTGGAGTGCGAGGGTATCATTGGTTTCATTATTACTAGCCTGTTGGTTACCATTAGGGGGTCTCAGACCACCGATTCACCACGGTTCAACGAGGTGGTTTGTAGTTCACGAACCATGAACCGGAAAAATGAACCGCGGTACTAGTACCGGCTCTGGAGGTGGTACTCAGGATGGTTTGATGGTTTGGCGGTTGGTGATACACTGTTGCCTTGCACGAAAGAAGGAATAATCATGAGCAACTAGTGATGAAAATTTTATTAGGGTAAAAATGTTATTAGCGTCAACCCAATTTCTTTAAAGCTAGCTAGTAAAGAATTAGTTCTTGATCATCAAACAGGCAAAACGAGTAGTAAACCTTTAATCTGTACCGGGAGGTCTCACACCATACTACACTGAACCTCCTAGAACCACAGTACGCATCCCGGACCTGAACCACCGGTGTGAGACCCCCTATTCTGAGTGCAGTGGCAGTTTCATTATACCTGGGAGATTTTGACTGGTTATTTCTTATGCTTGGTAACATGGTTTTGGATTAACGTTTTGTTTCTATCATAGCTGGTTGCTGCGTGCTGGGTTCTTCTATATTAACAATTAGGAATATAAAAATTAATGAGGTAGAGAAAGAACAAAAAAAACTCCAAAGAAGCTAAAATATGCCGCCAATAACTTTGATAGCCAAAATCTTCTCCTCCCCCTGAATTCCCATCCCATCCAATTCCTTCGATCCCGAACATATATACGCTTCGCCTAAAGAACCGCCCCTCCAACCACAACCCCCAAAACCCCAACCATCACCATCACAACCCATCCCTCCATCCCTCCCTTCGCCCTCCCCCTCCCTACCGCAGCATTCACCCCAGTAGCCTTAACAACCCCTACACTCCCGGTAAGCGTTCCCAAGCCTATAGAACCAGCGCTGGGCTTACGCAACTCGCTCCAGCTGCTTGTGAATTGCTGGGAGTATATCGAGGCGACCTTTGTAACGAGGCCATCGGCGAGGGTTAATGGTACCCTAGTGATAGTCAGCGGGGGAGATCGGGGAAGGGGAGAGGGGGAGTATACCAGACTTTGGTAGGCTCGACAGGAGCATTCGTAGGCATTGTGGTTGTTGTCGACATTTCTTGCGTAGCACCGCCGAGACCTTGTGCCAGTGTCGGTAGTAATAAAAATAATGTTAATGAGATTATTAAAGCGTAGAATTTCATTTCGTGTTTTTTGCAGTTAATCTCGCGGGGGAGAGAGAGAGAAAGAGAGAGTAATTGAAGGTCTGTTTGAAGATCAGGGGGTGAACGAATGAGTGATGGTTCAAATATTCGGTTTGCCGTATTGCCGGTACGATACCGTAACTTGGGTAAGAGAAATATGTCTTAGGACGTCGAAATTTCCCCCTTGAGTAACGCGTCGTTTTGGCATCTTCTCCTGTCTCCGTCAAAATAGGCAACTTAGATGTCCTAAGACATATTTCTCTTATCCAAGCCAGCAGGGCAGCACTGGGTTTGGACGAGACGGATAACACGGGATTAGGGACAGGGGTTCATATCCCTGTCAATCAAGATTCCAGAAGAGGACGCGGTTTGGACGGGTGGAGCCGCATTTTTGGGTGAAGTGGAAGTCAGGCACGGTGCTAGGACACAGTCCGTTTAGTTGGTTTTGTTACAAACATCGGATGTTGAGTGGGTTCAGTGAATTACCAGCACGCTCGAGTATCCAATGGCCTATTTCCGGTGGTGGTGGGTGAATGATTTTGCGTGAGAATCTATGATTCCAAGGGTCCATCACGCGCTTGACCCTGCTGTTTCACTCCGTCACGACAGAGAAGACAGCTGGATGGGCGGGGAGAATTAAGGAAAGGCCTGTAAGTGCCGGTACCGTAAAAACTCAGTCATAACGAACTCGCCTGGGCTGGTCGTGCAGTGAAATCGGACCCCTGATTGATGGAGAGCTCGCAAACAGGGCCAAATAACATAAGCAAGCCTCTTTGGGCGCCCTCCTGGGCCATTCAAAGCACTGAAAACGGCTGCACGACCAGCCCAGGCGAGTCCGTTATAACCGAGTTTTTACGGTACCGCGCTACACAGTTACGATAGTGGTAAGCTGGTGACATACTATCGGATGCTATCGCCTACCATAAGCTTAAGCCTATCTTGAGCCCCGGTATTATATCTGTCTCGATGAGGTCAGCCTGCTGATCTCCCGAGTGAGAGGAAGAGTCGTCATCACCTTATATTAACTCGGCAGGGCAGTGGTAGTGTGGCACTGCTGTACCAGTACCGGTACTATACGAGTACTCGAGCACAGTGCGAGCAAGTATGATCGGGGGTGACGGTGAATGATGAGTGCTCCGTGGCGGTGCGCTCTCGCACGAAAACCAGCAATTAAGATGGAGACGCACCGCCACAAAGTACTCATCACCTTTTTTCCTCATCCCCTGTACGGGTAAATATTCGGCCCAGCGAGATGACTTACATTGAGCTTATCGTGATTCTCTTCTCTTCCACTCCACGATATGATGCCTCCCTGCCAAGGGATCTACCGTGGCAAGCCTCACTCGAACGGACCCCGTTGCCGTGCTTGGCAAGGTTCCGCCGTTGAACTGGCGTTGATTGTGCTGAAGCCGCCAAGGCCATTTCCCATCTGAGTCCTGCATGTAGGTAAGGCTCGGCATCGGGAAGTGTGAGGGCTCGTTCAGTATTGCCATATTTGTGCTCTCTCTACGAATACGGTGCCGTACCGGTACCGGTACTGTACTGGTACGGTAGGTTACGTGAGGGCTCAGTGCGGAGCTGCACACATATGGTTTTGCATGGGAGATGTTCGTGTGCAGATACCATTTATCGGCCTGCCCCCCCCTGCCATTCGTGCGGGTGATGAACTCGGTTCCTGAGGAGGAGGATTGTGCGGCATCACCGTATCACCGTATCACCGTATCACCTTTTCGTTGAGTTACTGTAGCGCACTACCTCCACATCGCGATACCACCCGGCGGGAAAATAGGATGAAGGATCACTCGATTGAAGGGCTGCTTGCTGGTGGTAGCGTCCTAGATTACAGGCTCCTTGTGCTTGTGCGGTGGAGCTGTGCATTACATTGGCACAGAGTCTCGACGTGAGAATTTTTCCATTTATTTTTGGGCGACATTACGCGTCTTTTATTGCTTGTACTATATGTAAGATACCGGTATGTATGCCTTTTCGGGGCCGGGCCCAACCAAGTTTTTTCTTGCTTGACTGGGGTTGTCTCTGGGCGAACAGGTGGTTGAGGGCCATCACGAGACACACTGTGATGGATAGTATTAGAAATATAAAAAATACAAGAACGGTGATATGACGCTGTACTCGAGTACCGTACATACAGACAAGGCGTAAAGAGCCAAGTTATCCATAGACAGAGCGCAGTTAAGTTATTAGTGGTGAGTGGATGAAGAAGTGATTTCTCAACCGCTTTTGAGAATAACGGAAGGTTTCATCCTGGCATGACGTAACTTATTCATTATTATCGACATGTTCTGCACCAGCCACATTGCATCGGGATAACCGGGCAAGAAAGTTCGGTGGCGGGTGGCTACAGGTATGACGTTTGGTCTCGAGAGGTTTTTTTTTTGTGTGAGCCCACCCTTTTTCTTTTTCCCTTTCTCTTTTCCCTTGATCACTAGACTACAAATAAAGACCCGGGTGTTCCCCACCCCCTTTCCTTTCTCCTCATTCGTTTCAACAACACAAGATACCCAGTACAATTTTACCCTTTAAACACGCTCAACATTCCATCGAAACTACCATCGAACGCTTAAGCTTACGGAATAATACCAACCACCACCGCAACCACAACATCATGCCTTTCACTACCAGGTTAGTCCCTTTCTGCTTATGGGGGGAAGACGAGAAGCTTTGGGAGTTTTGGGAGGTTGGGTTAAGGAGAAGAGGAAACTGAATACTGATTGTTTTTCTAGTGATATTTGCAAGATCATTCTCGCTATCCTTCTTCCTCCTCTTGGTGTCTTTCTCGAGAGGGGATGCAGCGGTGATCTGTTGATCAATATCATTTTCACTTGCTTGGGTTACTTGCCCGGAATCATCCACGCTCTGTGAGCTTCCCTCTCTTTTCGGGGCCTTTTTGGAATGTCCCCGTTGCTGATTCCGACCAGGTACATTATATTTAGGTACTAGAGAAACTCAAGCCCGCACAATCCTTATTTCGTCGAACGTAAACAACACCGGTTAATGGAGGGGAGGTGGTAATTTTCAAATTGGTATCGTCGTCTGAGTGGGCGATGATTGCCTGCCGGTCGGTCTTTACCTGGGGGGTGCTTTGGGCCAATAATGTCGGGCTATGTCGGGCTCTTTTTTCTTTTCTTTTTTTCTTTCCCTCTTTCCCTCTTTCCCTCTTTCTAGTATAATTGCGAGCATGGGTCTTTTTTTCGGTTTGGTTTGCTATTATTTTTTCCTCCTGTTGTATGACTACAATATCACGATAGCGATGACTCGAAATCCGTAAATAATTCCATTTCTCCCGAGTTAATGCAGTTGTGCACTTGTGAAACTGTATCGTAGGGCAGTTGAGATAGCAGATATGGTGTGGCTTGCTGCCTTGTGGGGCATGCACGTGGGGTTTAGGCTCGGAGAGGCACAGCAAAGTAGATCTTGTTGGTACTGAAGTTTACACCCTCATCTGTTTCCTGCCCCACCATCAACACCTACCCTAAAGGAGAGGGAGAGAGAGACGGGTTCATCGACGGCTAATACCTAGAGGTGTTTTAATCTTTTCTCTTTCTAACCTTTCTTTCCCATCTCACCTTCCTACGTCGGATTCCTTCACTCCGATCTCTCCGCTTGGTAGCTTGCAATATCCACGGTTCACAACGCGTGGTCAGCCGTAAATCCGGCTGCTTCCCGCTTATCTTATCAGGATAAGGGCAGGCCAAGTCTCCCACAGATTTCCTCACCAATCATTCTCCTTTCTTTTCCGCCTCTTTCACACATATCGGTAGCCAATCCGCCAACCAATCCAGCCAATTCAATTCCCCCACATCCACTCACCTGTACCGCGCATCCAACAATGTTCCTCTCAACCGATCCATTACCCGCCGAACTGGTCCGCGCCCTGACAATCTTCACCGACCCGTTTCAGAAAACCGCAAATGCCTTCCTCAGCATTCCCACCGTCCGAGAAAATGCCTTCACGCGCGTCTGCGAGCTCCACAATACCCTCGAAATTCTCTCGACTGTTCACGAGCCTATCAGCGCTCTCATGCAAATCCTCGGGACCAGAACCGCTAGCGGCCACGAATTCGCCCAGAGTAGCGCCCCAGAATACGCCAGAGAATACCTCGGTTTCATGCTAAACGCGGAGTTCGTCCTGTTTGAGGCATACCGAATATACGGGCTACGTATGAACCCGTCGCTCGCGCACTGGGTAGATATTTGCCGGGAGTATGAAGCGGCGGTGAAGCAGAAGAAACAACACTCGGGTGATGATGGGAGTGCAGAATTGTCGGGCGTTCGTGAGGAGGTGCTCAGAATTCGGGTTGCGTTTGTCAAGGGGATTCTATGCGAGCATGGGGATAGGCTGGCGGGGCTTTCGCCGCATGAGTTCGCTAGTCGGGGCTTGGAGTTTGTGGTTGATGTGGAGTCTTTTACGGAGGCTTTGTACGAGCAGGGGATTTATGATGCGCCAATGGAGGGGAAGAAGAGCCTCAGGGGAGGTAGTGGAGGTGTAGGAAAAGGGCATGGGAGGGAATTGGGCGTTGATGGGGCCGGAGCAAGTGTTGGTGGGAGTGGATGTTCTTCAGCTAGTGGACTTACCTCTGGCGGTCAAACACCGTCAAACGGACGCCCTTCACCACTGGCCCAAGACACAGCGGCCGAAGTCTCAACCTTCCTCGTTAAAGCCATGTCGGAAGAGCTGCGCCCGAATGTCGTAAACTCCCTACTCGCAACTCTAAAATCCACGCCATCCCTCCTAACCGTATACCCGCTGGACTTTCTCTCGTCTCCGACCCTCGCAAGCCTGATATCTAACAACCCAGTCTTAGCTCGTGGGATCCTCCTCCTCCTCCTCTCCCCGCCCAACACTACTGCTACTACTACCAATACCACACCCACCCCATCATCAACCACGACTCCGCCTTCACCATCCTCTACCTCTCACCGCCGCCAGGAAATCCTCTCGAGCCTCTCCTTCCTAACTCCCACCCTCAATGCCTTGGAGACTATAAACATCTTAATCACCCAAACCTCGGCTCTCACAAAAGACGAGACAAACCTGCTAATACACAACTTTCTGTCAAACGGGACGCGCTCAGCGGAGGAAATGCTCGATGGCGAGTACCGTGATGGCGGCAGCGGGAAGAGGGCGCAGGCGCGCCAGGTGCAGCTGCTGTGTCTGTTCGTGCAGAGCCTTTTGCGCGCAGGAGTCATTTCCCTACGGGATGTGTACTATGAGGTGCAGATGCTGGGCGTTACCTTTATGTATGTTAAGGAGGCGAGGGAGCTGTGGAAGGCTGTTTGTGGGTGAGTGAGGGGAGTGGGATTTTAATGATGGAATGGTTTGGGGGTGAGTGGAAGCTTGCTTGGTTCTGCTGTGATTTGTTTTTCCTTTGATTTAATCCTCTGCATTGAATGGGACTGGGAGCTTGCATTGTCGGTTGGCTGGAGGTTTGGCTGGGATTTACTTTACTTTGTGGTGGGGGACCTGGCTGGCGTTGTGATGCTTTGCTCTACTTACTTTAATTTGCTTCACCTTGCCTTGTATTTTATTTTACCCCCTTCCCTTCCATTCCTGTCATAATGTTCCGAGTGTATGCACATGTATAATGTCCCCCATTTGTCTTGTTGCAACTTTCCTTCTTCCTGCATTTTCATTGTTGTCACGGTCGTTTTGCAAAGTGTGGAGTTTGCTGGGTCGATCTGATGGATGGAATAGCATCGTACTCACGTGTCACGAGTATACTCTTGATAATGTACAGAAGGGAAGGCGAGTTTGTACCAATATACCACTGCAGTGTACTGTAGAAAATTTAGCTAGCGAGCTCCGAGTATTGCCTCCATCCACTTCTGTCCCGCAGTGTTATCCGCCGAGTGATAATACGTGAACCGCTATTGTGTTGTTCACCTGGATAATCCTCGAGCATTATATTACGTCTACCCCCCCATGGCTCTCTTCTACTTTTCCACCGTACACACACGCCCAGTGCCTTCGCTCCTACAGTTCTTGCTGGGTTTTTTTTTTCTCGCTGGATAATTTAGGGGACTGCGCCGCGTGGTATTTTAGGTAAACAGCTGGCTGCTGGGTGGATGGGCGCGGTGCAGTACAGTGCGGTACGGTGCGACCATCGGGTCCCCACTCGGGGCCTGGAGCATTGGAATTTCCTCCCCGTAGGCTCTGCTCCACTGTAATGTTTTTTTTTTTTTTTTTTTACTCGTCGCGGTGTTTTGCACATTGCCAAATTTCCTGCTCTTTTTCTTTGCTTACTTGCAGTAGGCCTGCTTTTCCGGGTAGCAGTGGTAGGCTTTCGGCAGGTAGTGAGGGGAGGTCTACTCCCGACAAGCAAGGAACAAAGAAAGAAAGAAAGAAAGGAGGAAAGAGTAGAGTTAGATTTTGGGCCAGAGCAGCAAACTGTTAGAAGTTGTACGAGGCTTGATTCTGGAAGCTGTAGAAGTATAGTATTGCGGGTCTTTTGGGCAAAGGGCTGGATTGTTTTGGAAGTTTTGGTTATTTTGCTGAGGGGATTCTGGATATGTATTTCTTTTGTTATCACGGTGATGTCCGGAGGGATGTAGAGGTACAGTATCATCAGAGACGGGTGTTGGGGCCTAGAAGGTACGAAGTCTGTGTGCGAGCATATTATAATAGACCATTGTAGGAACTTCGCAGCACTCGAGGGAGTGGAGATGATTTACTTCGTTCGTGGCTGGTCTGTAATCCCCGCTCCTGATGGCGATGGTGAGTATTGAGGTGGTTATGGACGCTCCGAGCAGGATGTGTTCAGTCTAGTGATGGTTTCTATTGATGGGAGGGGGACTTGCGATTTTGTACGCTCACGCCCTCCTTTTTGTTTTTTCCTCGAGGGGGAAATAACGTAGCCAGGAAGGGGAGCCATAGAAGTCAAGAGAGAAGTTGAAATCAATCATAGGAGCGGGGATAGATTGTCTTGAGCTTTCCGTAGACCGTCAACGAATCTAGGTACCGAAACCAAACCTTTTGTCATTCCCAATTTAGAATCTAATTGATACTATTCATAAGTTATAACATTCTACGAATATTCTGGTCACCTAGGTTGTGTTCGGCCCGAAAGAGCTATGAGACTTCTGCCTCAAGTGCCCACTCTGGTTTTTCATTGTAGGGATTGTGAGTATATAAGTTATGTCCTATGGGTTAGTCCGAGCTTAGCTAGGAGCGCCCGCTATGTATTGGGCTGCACTATATCATTAGCCTTCTCATATGATCAGGAGGGGTACTAGTGGTTGGGGGTTTTTTTTTTTTGATTGTGATCATTGGGCATCATGATGGGTCACTCGCTATTTGGAATTTTGAAAATTCCTAAGTCGATATCGATGTGCTCGGGAGTAGGCATAAGTCAGGCACACTTTCGGATTGGGGAGGGTAGTTACGTGGGAACTAAAACGGATTAGGGCCTGTTTGGCAAAAATGGAAGAAGTGGCAACCTTTCCGTGGTGAAACGGTTTGACTTGGAGAAACGGTTGTCACAATTAGAGGTCTCACGCCAACCGGTTCTGATCGTTTTGGTCGGTTTTGTGGAGTACTGAAAATGCTAAAATGGCGAAAACTGGGAAACCGCGAACCAAGAAAAAAGGTGGTTGCAGGTTTCATTTTCAGTGTTGTAGAGATGTGGTGTGGAGACTAGCGATCTGCCTAGACACTAGTGATAGAAATCTATACCTTGCTAGTATTAGTTCTTACTGTTGTAATAGTATCTGCTTTTAACCTATAATTGGGTAGGGAGAAGGCAATCGTGCTATGGGAGGGGAATTTAAGCAACATCAACGAAGTCAAATAGTAAAAATGCTGTCGGACATCAGAAGCCACATGCTGGGAACGATTATGGTATTTGAAGCCTTGGATGATTTAGACACTTCTACCGATACCGAAAGCACTCGCAGCAGCAGTACCTCCAGTGAAGACTCCGAGAATTCAGATAAACAGGATGGATCTACTTTTGAGTTAGTCTGAAAATTGGTAACTCAAAGGTATCTTCGAACGAGTTCCTCTTACAAATTCCTCTGTCTTAATAGATAACTGTCTTCACTTTTATATACACCACCAGCCAGACCTCTTTCGGCAGCAAGCACGAATGTCACCTCTTGCCTTTACCACTCTTCTTTCAATCCTTCGTCCAATGCCATGCTTCAATACCAATTCTCATGTACCGCAACTTGCGCTAGACAAACAACTTTTACTTACATTAAAGCGATTGGGAAGCTATGGAAATAGCACATTACTGGCCAACTTAGCCCAGTAGGGTGGAGTTGGGGAGGGAACCGTCGATAAGGTGACACGCAGGGTCTTGAAAGCAGTGATTGAGAGTGAGTTAAGGGAAAGCATGTGTTTTGGCTAACACTAGGTTCAGGGAGAAGAGAAAAAGCAAAAGAGAGGGTTGTTCAAAAGGTGATAGATGAATGGAGAGGAGGATGATGTATAATTGATGGTACATTAGTACCATTGAATTCCAAACCACACTACTTCGGAGAGTGGTTCTTTGACTGAAAAAGCAACTACTACTCAGTCAACATACAGGTATGTCATAGACTTCTTTTCTTCTTTAAACATTCTTGATATTTGAATTATAGACCTAATATTGTCGGCTAGATGATTATCAATATACCTGATCTACGGATTATTGATTACTCGGCTGGGTTTGTTGGTAGTACTCCGGATACAAGTCCTTGGGTTGACACACGACTAGTGGGAGATCATGCTTCACTACTTGAACCTGATGAGTGGTGTTGGGCGGACTCCAGTTATCCTATTAAGTCATGGCTTATTACGCCATCATACATGATGCCTGCCAGCAATAATCCTAACAACAAGTCTTTCAAGTTCAACTACTACTTTTCTAGTATCCGAGTAGCTAGTGAGCATGCTATTGGATACTGAAAAGGTTAATTTCAGTCCTTAAGAGAGTTACGACTATTGATAAGATGCAAAGAAGACCTTGAGATGCTTGCAATTTGGCTACATGTATGTAGTATATTGCACTCATATGCGATTGATGTGGACGAGAGTTTGGATCTATATCAAGATGAGTTTTTAATTACTGGAATAAATGAGTGGGCTAGGGGGGAAGGAAACAGAACAGACTTAGGAGCTAGGAAACTGGATTGAGAGGTGATGGACTCAGAGTGTAATATAAATACTGTTACAAGAGGAGAGCGGGATATAAATATGTTGAGAGGACGAGAATTTAGGGAACAGTTAAAGTCACATCTTATTGCTTCTCTTGTTTCCTGTATGTAACCTCAATACATCTATTGAATGGAGTCGGTTGGTGGAAATGCATTCCCCTCACCTTTTCTCGGACTTGCAAGCAATCATCGAGATGTTTTTTCAAACTGAGTAAACATTGCTCCTTTAAATGTCATTGTATTTATAAGAGGTAAGCGACAGCTCCAATGAGACTGGCCAAAGTGGCTAATGGTTATTTGGTTTCAAAGGCCTACTGCTAACGGGCAATCAAACACGACACTATTGAAGTACAAGGATGCTCTTAAGGACTTCAAAACAGTTGGCGAAAAAGGTTCTATACTATGATCACTGGGAACCTGTTGTAGGAAACTCCAGTGATTTTTGGGCTTTCAATAGGGGCTAAGGTTCTCAGAGGCAGATTGCTTCAGAGGTATTGGATATACTTAGCTCCGACTGACAAGAATTCCTGACTCACAATTAGTGTTCAAGTTCGAAGCCGTCCGTGGCCCCTATAGGGCCCGGAGGGACTGCCAAGAGCCTGGGACAAAGCAGAACTGCAAGACGTAGCCACTCCTCATCTTTCATTCCTACTTGTCGAGCAACTTGAGAAAATGACCGAACGGGATGACAAAATGCCGTCCGTTCTTGTCTTCCACCTTTAAAAAATAACTGGAAGCAATCTACTATCCGTTCTTGTCCTGGCTCAGGACGGATGGACTGTCCCGTTGCGAACACTGCCCAAAATGAATGGATGTGAGAAACTTATTCGAAAGATTAAGTTCTTGAAGGCTATGGAGCAGAGCAACCCGCAGTCTGCGACTGTTGGCTTAGATCTGGATTCTATTAGGGTCACAAAGCTCGAAGCACACTTAGTCAGGTGCTCAGAGTACATCCAACTTGAAGCGCACTCTGCCAAGTCGTGTTCAACGGTCAAAAAGTGGGAAAGACAATGAGCTGGCGGAGGCTTGGCTTACAGCCAATATAGTAAAGAATGAGAGAAAGAGAAAAAGGAACGAGTTGGACCAGAAAAGATTGGATCGGAAGTTTCAGCAAGAATTGGAACTCAGGAGAATGGAAATGGCTCATGAGGAGCGAATGATAGAAAAAAAGAGATTGAGCTAGCACCATTGATAAAGGGCTGCAAATGATTTCTTGGAGGAGTAAAATTTGTATATGTCTTTAAGCATTTTCTCTAATATGAAGCTTTCTAGTAGGGAACACTCTTTGGCTAAAGGTTACTTACGTTCTAGATCTCATCATAAGCTAGGGAATGCCTCTTTATATGTGTACATCTCTGTTAGAAATCCCTTGCGACGGAAGATCTCCAACAGATCAAAAAATTAAGCAATCCCTTATGAGTGCAATTCAAGGTGGTGCTGAAGAGTCAAGATGCCATGAGCATCTCAACAAATTATCATCTTATTGCCCTCTGGAATTGTGACTTCCAGCATGTTTGTCTCATTATAGAATATCTCATTTGCCTTAAGGATGACCTGGAATATGTATTTCTTGTGAATCTTCTTGCCGTTATTAAATCTGTCAATCATATCGTCGATAAACTCCTGGGTCATCTCCGTTTTGAGACGAACGCTGTCATACTCATTTTCTATCACTAAAGATTCCCCAAGCTTAAAATAGGATCTCTGGGTTTTCTCATGGAGTGGGAAGAAGAGGGCAAGTTCTAACAGCGAGTACAGGTATCTTTAAAAGGAAGATCCAAGTCAGACTTAGGCTTACCAGTGGGGGTAGTAGAAGGAATAGTTAATTGGGCAATACTGAGGTCTTGATAGTCATAGTTTGAATCAATTTTGTCATTGTTTGAACTATATTCCTCCTCTAAAATTTGTTTTCTAGTTATACACCCTCTTGCCCTATCCAAATTTGTTCCCTCACACATATTGTCCTCCAACATACCCTCCGTAAGCTGTGAAGATTCTCCTATTTCTTCTGTTTTGATTGAAGTTGTTTCCTCTTTTGATCCAATTTCGGCCATGTTTTCTTTTTCACTCCATCTGATTTTTGGTTGCTGGTGCTGCCACCCGGTGTTAGGCATGCCAAGAGGTCCGACCCATAAAGCTCACGCACAGAGCCCTGCGTACCAATTAGTCAAAATACAACCACTTGAAAAAGATACATCTCGGTCTAGCTTAAGATGATAGTCACATGCCTCCGACTATATGATCAGATGTTCGATTTATAGCCGCATCATAGTTATTATTAGTTAAAATATAATTATGCGACAAGTCATAAAATGACGGCGAAAATGGTGCAAAGACGTCTGAGAGATTTAAGTGTGCATTCCCGTTTTAGGATGCCCACAGGGTAGGAACGAGAGTTCTCTAAGATGACGGATGGAATTAGAATAAAGTACTTAAGTAAAATATTGTATGACGATACTAGAAGACATATAGCGGAGACCTCCGGGCCCGCTCAGAACCAGTCAGTATGAATATAAGATAAGTGCGCGCAAATTGCTACTCAGGCAATCGATGCCACAAACAAGTTCGGAAACCTGATGCGCAGACAGTGACAGACTCTCGCGCATTGAATAGTCTGACGCCTTTGAGGTTGGCCGCTTCATATACGGTTCAGTGTAGAGATATTATTACATTGGCATTAGTCGGCTACGTGTATTCTAAACTAGCCTATTATCTACAGGACTGACACACTCTCACGATAATATGGTAGTCTACGTCTTCATAATATGGGCATGGAGTCGAACAGTTGTCAGGGTCAAGAGGTGTTCGCACTTACAAGTTCCGAGAACTTAGTTCATTCGATACTTAGTTAGTATAGTTAGCACATGTAGCCTGCGAACACTCAGACACGGGATATAAATATCGAAGTGCCTCCCTTGCTTAAACAGAACAAAAGAGACGGGAGAAGAGATCTTATCAATATAACAAGTTATAAACTTTTATAATCTCATTATCTTTATACTACACGAGTAACTTAGTTACACTTTATTACGAGCCTTCCTATTCTCTGTCTACAAAACCACTTGAGCATAAGGCCTAGTCCGGTATTATAGTTACCATACCGGCTACCCCTAACACCCAGTCTCTAGTACCTCAATACTAGAAAAGCCCCCCTCGAGACCTCGAGGGAGATATATGCTCCTGGAAGTATTATCTCACTTTAATCTTTATAGAGGCTTCTTCATCTCCCCCTTCCTC
>Ga0307507_10005628_pt1 | contig 20366 bp, 5 predicted proteins | sample 7_EM_MG_FD_207223 | JGI IMG/M metagenome (GOLD analysis project Ga0307507, IMG submission 207223) | Populus trichocarpa ectomycorrhiza microbial communities from riparian zone in the Pacific Northwest, United States - 7_EM | ecosystem: Host-associated > Plants > Roots > Unclassified | place...
CGACCTCCTCCTCTACAACTAGTCTGCCGCAGGGCAGACCTCCTCCTCTACAACCAGTCTGCCGCAGGGCAGACGACCTCCTCCTCTACAACTAGTCTGCCGCAGGGTAGACGACCTCCTCTACAACTAGTCTGCCGCAGGGCAGACGACCTCCTCTACAACTAGTCTGCTGCAGAGTAGACGACCTCTACTACAACCGGTCTACGGCTGTCGCGCTACAGGCAGAGGACCGTAGGCGTACCATAGGCGCACCGCAGGCGTACCGCAGACGATGCACTGCTAGGGTAGCTATAGTAGGGGATAGGGGAAGGGGGCCGGCCCGTGTTACCATTAGCACGTTAAATATAAGGTATATAGGCGAATTGGTGTTTATACCCTATACAGACAACCTTGTAAAAATTTTCCTATGGGAGTGGGTTTATGTAACGAGGTTCGCCTTTATAAAATACCCGTTTTCTAAAACGCAAATCTAGGATTAGTAGGTTGCTTTTAGGGAGAGTACCTACTAATTACTAATTCTCTACCCTTTTCTTTAGCAAGGAGGAGATATAGGGTATATTACTACAAACAGTTGCTTAGGGGTAACTGGTAGCTACTTCTAAGCTAGTAAGCTATATTGTTCTTCTTATTCTTATGTGCAAAACCATGTCAAAATCTATCTTTTAGAGCGCTTTTTCTACTCTAGAAACGGCAGAATACGGCAGAAATAGATAAAAGAGCTAGGATTTCCTTAGTGCGATTTCTTGGTGTAAACTGGACCATAGTAAGCAAAATATTAGGACAAAACACTAATAGGCTAGGACTCCCCTAGTATTTAAAAACGGGCCAGAGTGTCCACTTAGCTACTAGTACATGTTAAGCTGCCTAGGAAGGATTCAAGTATATAGAACTATAGCGCCATAGCCTAGAGGCTGCATACGCAGTATTGTACGTAGTATAATACAATGGATATAAAAAAAAAAAAAAAAAAAGGTGCTATAAGAAGCAAATCTATAACAGAAAATCCTTATAAGGAATTATAATAATCCTCTAGGCGGCTACTATAGTTAAGCTAAAATAGTGGAATTACTTTAATGTAAATACTATTGGCTAAAGCTTAAGCAGAAAGTAAAGGAGTATATTAGCTATTATAAGAAGTGTTAAATATATAAAATCCAAAGGGATAATGTGACGGGCTTGTACAAATGCTTCTGAACCGAAGCTTGTAGATTGCTACTATACAAGAATACTAAGCTAAGGAGAAGAAGAAGTCTATTAGAGACTGGCAAGATACAAAGAGGTCGCCAAGGCGCTAGTAGTAAGCGAGCCAATGGCGATTTTCTATCCCGGGGATGGAAAATCCTGATTAGTTAGCAGGAGTTAGGGTCTACTAAGTATGGTAGGTGGCGTTGCCCTAGCACCGTTATATTACCCCCCCCTCCTAAAAAAGCCTGCCCTTAGGCGTTGTCTAAGCTCCTTATTGTTATCTAAATTGTTATAGTTATCCACCCCTTTTTTCTAGCATTTAATCCAGCTTTCTAATTGGCGTGGTGGTCTAGGGAGGTTAGGGTAGGCTAGGTAGAAGTCCCGTAGCTTATAGGGAGAGTACTTAAAATTAGATGTAGGGTACTATTCTAGATCTTTATTGTGACCTACCTAGCTCGTATAGTATTTTAGGGTACTGCGGTCTTTCTTAACTGCTAAGATCTCTTTAACCTCTTATTCCTTATCCTCTGCAATCTAAATTGGTGGTGGGGGGTTGTTATACTATCTAGGTAACGGGTCGTCCGCGGCCTTCCGCAGTTGGTCTAAAGAGAAGATAGGGTGGATCTTTATTAACTCTGGTAGCTTAACCTTAAAAAAGTGCCCTACCTTCTTAGGGATCTTATAGGGGCCAGCTATTTAGTAGTCTAGCTTGTGGCTTGGCCTCTAGGTCTTCTAGTTCTTTATTAACACCCATACCTTATCTCCTATGTAGAAGTCTACCTCGCGATAATATTAGTTTACGTTAGCCTCTTTCTTCTCTTATACTTTTTTTATAATTGCTTAGGCAGTCTCCTAGGCTCTATATATTCTCTTAGCGAATATCTGGGCCTCTTTGTAGCTAAGGCGTTCGCGGGCTGTTATAGGTCTTATAGGTCTATCCTAATTAAAGGATGTTCGTGGCTTGTATCTATAGATTAACTTAAATGGCAATATTCCTATACTATTATAAGGGAGCGTAAGCTGTGCGTAGTCTATTATAGGTAGTAGTTCCGACCAGTTGTCCTAGTAGTAATTAATAAAGGGGTGAAGTTGTTAGTTAAGGTACTAGTTTATAATCTTGGTTTAGCCATTAGTCTAAGGGTAGAATACAATAGAGAGCTTAATCTTAATTCTAAGAATACGGCAGAATTTATCCTAGAAGTCTAATATAAATTAGGGTCTATGGTTAGAGACAATTAACTTAGGAGCGCTATGGATCTGGTAAATGTTGTTAATATATATACGGGCCATATCTTTTGCGGTTATAGTCTTGAAGCAGGGGAGGGAAATAGCTTACTTGCTTAGTTAGTTAACTACTATAAAGGCTATATTGTAGCCATATTTGTCCTTTAGGAATGATTTAAAGTCCATTATAATATGCTGCTAAGGGCGTTTAGGAACTGGTAGTGGTTATAACTATCTAGGGGTTCGATCCCTGGGGGTATCTACCTATTTACAAGCATAATAATTCCTAATAAACCGTTCTATATCGGATAGGAGTCCTTGCCAGTAGTAGCAAGGCGCTAGTAGTTAGTAGGTTTTATCTTAACTAGGGTGCGCCGTAGAGACTTAATAGTAGGCTTTACGGATTAGCTCTGTTTGTAGGTTGTTAATATCTAGAACTATAAGCCGTTTTTGGTATAAGAGCAGTCCGTCTTCTATTTCTAAATTAGGGTCGCCTTCCGTAGCTTAGTTGCGGAGGGCTTTTAGGGATTTAGCTATGCGGTTTATAATTAGAATGCGGTTAATTAGTCCTATTAGTTTATCTAAAATCTCTTCTTCTATAGGCGCCAGCTTATTCTGTTTAGAGTTTAGTTCCTTAAGGATATATAGGTTAAGCTATTTGGGACGGAGGAGGGTATGTGTCTGGTACTAAGCCTTTAGCTTATCCTATGGTTCTACATCCTGTTCTTTCCGGGTAAGGGCATTAGCTTTAGAATTTTGCCTACTGGGGCGGTATATGATTATAAAGAAGAATTAGGAGAGTATTTTAGCCTACCTAGCCTATTAACCAGTAAGCTGCTTTATTGTTATAAAATACTTAAGGGCTTTATAATTAGTATAGATTTTAATCTAAGAGTCTATGCTTCCAAGCTCTGCGCGCCACTGGGACAATAATTATATAATAGCCAGTATTTCCTTATCGTGTACCTCGTAGTTACACTCAGCTGGGGCCATTATCTTTAAGAAAAACGCTATAGGGTACTACTTGCTATTTAGGTATAACTGTAAGAGAACTCCCGCTACTACTTTATTAGAGGCGTCCGTTTCCAGTATTAATTTAAGGTCTAGGTCATAGTGACGGAGAATTAGGGAGGAGGTAAGTTGGTCCTTTAACTCCTTAAAAGCTTTTGTATAATTATTGTTAAAAATAAAAGGCGTGTTATTTTTTGTTAGTTGTATAAGAGGCTTAGCCATAACCCTATAGTTATAAATAAACTAATGGTAGAAGTTATAGAAGCCTAGAAAGGACTAGATACCTTTTATAGTATAAAGGGGTTTCTAGTTACATATCGCCTTAACCTTTTTAGGGTTAACTTTAATTCCTTTTATACTAACGATGAACCTAAGGTACTTTGTTTATTTTACTCCAAATTCGTATTTTTTAATGTTGACTTATAGGCCTGTATTCTATAGCCTCTCTAGGACCTTTTTAATGTGAACTTAGTGCTTAAGTTTATTGTCTGAGTATATAAGAATATTGTCTAGGTATGCCGTATAGAATTTATTAAGGTAGTTAAAAAGAACATTATTTATATACCGTTGGTATGTGGCTGGCCCATTTATTAGTCTAAAAGGAAGAACTTTGCATTTGTAAGAACCGTAGCGGGTATGGAATATCGTTAGATTCTCTAATATAGGGTTTATCCTAATTTAGTAGAAAGCTTAGTGGATATTAAGCTTAGTAAAGATTTTAGCTTGGCTTAGATGTGCAAGGGTCTTATTAATTAGGGGGAGAGGGTAACAATCTTTCTAAGTAATGGCGTTTAGTTTCCAATAGTTAATACAAAAGCGGAGGCCTTTATTGGGTTTCTTTACAAAGAGAATAGGGGAAGTAAAAGGGGCCTGACTTAGCTTAATAAACCCCTTATAGAGGTTATTAATTAAGTACTACTTGGTTGCTTTTAGTTCCTCTATAGTTTGCTAGTAAAGGGGGCTATAGCCTAGAGAGTTATCGGCCTTTAGTTAAATCTTATAATTATAGGTTTAGTGGGGGGGGCAGTATATCTAAGGCTGCTTTTAAGAACGTGTCTTTATAGTCTAAGAGGTATATAGGGAGGAGGCGCTTAACTAACTCCTTATTAGTTTTCTCTACTGGCCCTGCTTCCTTCTTGTTAATAATCCGGTTGATTTTGTATAAGCTAGTTATAAAGACCTCATTATCCTTCTAATATATATTAAAGTGGAAACCTATAGCGCTAATTACCGTGATATCTACTATAGGGGGGTTGTGTGGTAGTAGGGGTGTCCGCGGCCTTAGGGGCTTTTAGCATATTGGCGTTGTCTTTACTCCTTTTAGCTCTTGTTATATCTTCCAAAGGTTATCCTCTAAGTCCTATTGGTATATCCTCTTCCCTATTGGCCGGATCTCCGTAATTTAGAAGTTATCTATATTACTATCCGTTTTACTTCCGTAAGTAGAGTCCTCCTTAACTGTAGTCCTTTAGGGGAGTATCCTTGTTGGTACGGATTTCTTACTGGCCTTGTAACGGGTATCTTCTTAAGCGAAAGCTAGGTCGCGGTCCCTAACATCCTACTAGTGGGTAGGATTGGCCTTCGCGGCTAATATCTTATGGTTGGTATAGATCTCTCTAACGAAGGAGGGTAACTTTGGTCTACTCTCTAGCTAGATAAACTGTCTTTGTTAAACGTTTAGCCAAATATTAAAGTAGGACATCTATTTTCGGCTAAGGATTATGTTATGGGACCCTAGGTCTAGGATATAAAAGGGGATACTAAACTAGTATCGTCCATTAATAGCAATATGTAGCTTTAAGATATGGGTAACCAGCTTACTAGCTTAGCCGTTATAGCCTTTTACTTAAACAGGCTTCTCTAGTTAGGTAGTATTTATATTTAAGAACTTAGCAACGTTATTTATATAAATAGTGTTTATAAAGGTAAAGCCATTTACTCTAGTGTTAATAGGGCAGTTGTATTAACTCCATATCTATTTTAAGATACTGTATATGGAACCGTAAAGTGTTTTCTACCTATTAGCTAACTTAGATTAATCTCTTTAAGATTAATAGGATACCCTAGGGGGGAGTCTTTCCCTAGGGTTCTTCTTTTCTTAACTTATTAGGTGTTTCTTCTTTCTTTATCTCCTTAATATTACCCGTATCCTTTGGCTCTAGGTAGGACGTAGTAAAGTAACTATCCTTTCTATAATTAAAGCACGTAACCGTGGCAGGGTTAATTAGGGTGTTGCGACAAGTATTGGTTGAAGGTATAGTATATGGCGGGTTAGGCGAGGTTCGCTAGTAGGCAGTTGTAACCACTTTTGGTATAAGGGCGGTTATGGTTTGTCTTCCAACGCTAGCTCCCGTTGGTATAGCGGATAGGTTGCGGTCGCTATAGGACCTCTTTAGTTAATTAGAATAAGTATTAATTCGTTTTAGTTCTGAATCTAGTAACAAATATTAGGCTGCAAGTCTTTAGTAGGTTAGTAGGTCGTCTAAGGCTACCGCAATCTTCTTTTATAGTTAGACTGTTAGCTTGTCATATAGGTCCAAACAATAGTTCTTAGGGGGGACCTAGCCTTCGCCTACTAGGTGTAAGAATTAAGTCTAGAACTCGGTAAAGGATTGGTTTGATTTTATTATTAGGCAATTATAGTTATAACAGGTATCCCGTACTTTATTTGGATTGACATAGATAGTAGCTAGGTGCTGTATTATCTTATTAACAGATATAAACTAAACAGGTAACTCGTCCTTAAACTTGGCCTAAAGGTGTCGCTAGGTGTCCCCAATAGTTTAACTAAAGAGGTAGAGCATTTTAGCTTCTTTAGAGGGGAAATAGTTGTGGTTAATATAAAGCTTTCCTTATACCTAGATTCTTTAGTTCTTAAAGGTTAGATCTACGCCGTCTAATAATAGTGGGGGGTTAGGGAGCTTAATGGACTTTAATTACTTTATTATTATATCCATACTCTCTGGTGTATTACATTTGGTAGAGCGAATGGGTTAACTAAGGCTTTATAAAGGGGAGGCTGGGCTATTTTATAAGGCAGTAAGGCTTTCTAGGATCTCCTTTAGAGTCTCTTATATGCTTTAGGCTTAAAGACAATTAACCTTCTAATTAGCTGTAAGGGCATAAATCTGCTTATGTACACCTGTAATGTTGTCATTATCTTTAATTTCTGATTCTAACTAGACCTCGTATTCCTCTTAGGTAGAGGTAGGTCTTTTAGATAAGCTTGCTTTAGGTGCTATTATTGGCTTCCTAAGGTTTGTTAAAATTGTATAATTTAGTTTTAATTCTAGGGTTCTTTTATAGGTGCAGGTTAAGTACAGTCTAGCCTATAAAGTGGGATATTGTTAGGGCCTTCTCAGGCGTAGTAGTGTGGGTTTTTTAATGTCTGAGTATAACACGTTGACGCGTCGTTGCAGACGAAGGTCTTTTTGGGGTGGGATATTATTAAGGCCTTCCTAGGCAATGTAGGGAGAGCTTAGTATAATGTGACGGGCTTATATAAATGCTTCTAAACCGAAGCTTGTAGATTGCTACCATACAAGAATACTAAGCTAAGGAGAAGAAGAAGTCTGTTAGAGACTGGCAAGATACAAAGGGGTCGCTAAGGCGCTAGTAGTAAGCAAGCTAATGGCGATTTTCCATCCCGGGGATGGAAAATCCTGATTGGTTGGCAGGAGTTAGGGTCCACTAAGTATGGCAGGTGGCGTTGCCCTAGCACCGTCACAGATAAGCTATAGGGTTTACTTAAATTAGTTTACCCTATTAGTAAGCTATAGCGATATTATACTATAGACTTTATTACGAATCTCCCGCCTTTAAAAGATAGGTAAGGATAAATATATAATTTGGTCCTAGTATTTATTAATAGGTTTTTAAAGTACGTTTAATACCTTCCTATTAATAAGATAATTAATATATAAGCGCTTATAAACCTAATTAAGAAGAAATGCTTTCTTAAAGTAGATTAACTATACTTTATTATTACTAATAAGGGCAGCACCTTTATAAGCTAGTACTAGTCGGATCTATACTTTTATTTAAAGATAGACTACTACTATAGTATAGCTTTTATCCGTAAATAGATAGGTAAATAAAATACTAGAACTAGGAACTAGAGTTTTATCTGCAAATATATTTAAACTACTAGTAAGATAATTAGTATAAGCTACTTCCGTATATAGAGTACACTTATAACTTAAAGCAATATTTATTATATTAGTTTACACCAATCTAGATTACCTATAGCGTCTAATTATTAGGATTTAATAGTATACCTAATAGTTACTAGCTAAGGCCGTATAATTAATTATAGGATCCTACTAGAAAGTTTAAAGATATTTACTAAAGAGTATAAGGGTGCCTTAAGGAATAGGAGGAGTAATAGAAGTATATAAAGCAGAGCCTATAAGATGCGTAAGAGTAATAAAGACTTTAGTATAATGTAACAAAGCCTTATAGGAAATACCACAGTGGACTTATTATTGGGCTAGATATATAGGTAAACAGAAAGTTAATAACGTAACAGTATAATATAACTGGTGGAGTGGTTGCCTAACAGATTAACTCCAATTATATTCTAAGATTTACTATAAAGAAAGAACTATCTAAGTAGGGACTGCAGGTCCTTAAATACACAACTATATGCCTAAGAAAGTCCTTACCCCGCCTGCTCTGTTTACTCTATTTATTCTATTACAGATCTTATAAATTATATAGATTACACAGATTATATTATATAACCTTAGTTACTATTCCTTATTATATAACTCTACTAGATCTATTCTGGACTATGCCCTTATTAACTAACTAGCTTTTTCCAACTCCTCTCTTAGTAGTTATAATATTATACTTATAGCGTCCGTAATACCATCTCCCTCCTCTTTATCTTCGTCCTTAAAGATTTCTAATATCTCTAAGTTGTCTACTAGAGGCGTAATATCCGTTTAATTAATTTGGTTAATATCCTTACTTATTATACCTAAAGCTCCTTCTTCTTCTATAGCCCATTAGTCTTATACTATTGCTACAATACTGTCCCTTAGTAAGATAATACTATCTCTATATTCTTGTTATGCAAAAGAGGGGTTAATTTGCGTTGCACTAGCAAGTCCCTTATCTTAGTAACCCTCTTTATATTTAAAGTACACTAAAGCAAATATTTAATTGTCCTATAACGTTTGCTTAGTTTTTAACGCTAAGTATACGCATTCTATTACTCTTAACAGCCTTTAAGTACCCTTATTAACTGCTATTAGGGTCCTAGGTTTAATCTACTGCTATAAAACTTAATAATAAGCTTTTAGTAGCGCTAGCTAAACATTATTATTTTTATAACGCTAAGCAAGAGGCCGCTACTGCTTAATAATGTGCTCTTAACTCCCGTCTAGCTGCTTCTGCTTAGTTAATTCGCCTTAAAAAGGTGCGTAAGAAGGTGCGTTCTAAGAAGTGGAAACTTATAGAACAAGGCCTTTAGGAACTTAGTAATAAAAGAATGGAAGTTCTTCTAATAAAGAGGGGAATAACTTTAAGTACCTTGGCAGGTGCTCCTCCTAGGTCCCCCTTAGGTGACTTATTTTTTAGTAATCCTTCTTTATTAATACTACCTAACCTATTCTCTTTTAATACTCCTATACATTTCTTATAGCGTTCTTTAAGTTATCTAGTAACTCCTAGATAGTCTTATTATAGCCTATCTACTTTACTTTACACTATATTTTATTATTAATATCCTTATAACTAATAATCTTTAAAACCTACTATTTATCCTCTTCCTGTCCTCTATATATATCTACCTTATAAACTAGTGGCTTAATATCTCTATATACTAGCTCTAGTATTACAATATACTGTATAGGGTAGATCTTTATTTTCTTTAGTAAGTTGAGTCTGTATATAACTTCTAAGATCTTTACTTTAACTGTAAATGGTCCTAATCTAATATAGTCTAACTTCTTGCTTAGTTATTAACTTTTAAAATTTTTGTATAGTAGCCATACTTTATCTCCCTCCTTAAGATCTGGTCCCTTAGATCTTTTGGCATTATAGTACCTTTTCATTCTTTTTTGTACTAGTTTTGCTATACTTTTAAGGTAATTATAGAGATTTATTAACGTTTCCATTCTTTCTTTAGCTATACTACTTGTTTTCTTTACTTATTATAGCAATAATAATATTCTTAGCTTATATCCGTAATTCGCCTTAAAAGGTAATATGCCTATCCCTTTCTATAGTGTAGTATTATATATAAACTGTGTAACTGGTAATAGTAATATCTAATTATTCTATATATGATTGACATAATGCCTGTGGGTAATATATAGTTAATATTGCCGCTTAAACCCCTTATTCTGCTAAGAATACCTTCTAAAATACTGCTATAAATCTTAGATCTCTATCTAATATAATCTTTATTAGTGCCCTATGTCTTATAAACACTTCTTTAATATAGAATCTAGCTATATTTTCTACTAAGATTTCTTTTATATATGTTATAAAATAACACTACTTAGTTAACTTATCTACTATTACTAAGATCGCGTTATAATCTTATTTAGTAATAGGATCTTTTAACTTTAGTAACTTTATAATAAAGTCCTATAATATAACCTCCTATAGTCTTTCTGGTATTTTAATAGATTATAGCCCTCTATATAGCCTATGCCTTATTAATTTATTTCTCTAATAGTTTAGATATTTCTTTATAACTTATCTCGCTAGTCCCTAGATTCCTTAAATAATATACTCCTTTTAAAGTCTTAACACTAAGTGTCGGGAATGAGGCAAGTTGCCGTCACGCCAGGCATATTGCCGTCACGTGTTGACGTGGCCCTAGCGTGGTGAGGAACCTTAAGTTCCTCACCCCTTTCCTCATTCCTATTAAGAATCAATAGAACAATTATTATACTATCTACGAACCGTAGCTACGTGATATTACCTTGTATTACCAACACTGATTAGTGGTTAACTTTACTGTTATACCACAGAACAGCTAGGTATTCTACCAAGAAGAGACGAGCCACTGTACCAGTGCTACTCGTGCTAGAGGAAGCTGTTTTTTAAGGTTAGAACTGGTCCTAAACCTTAAATAGAACTTTTCTACGAATCTAAGGATCTAAAGGCCAGAACTAGTCCTGAGCCTTTCTAAGATTATAGATTCTTGCGCCTATTACGCAGAACAACACGCTTTACGAGTCTTCGCGATTTAAGGCCAGAACTGGTCCTAAGCCCTATAATCGCAGATTCTCATCTAAACGCGTATAAAATAACAATTAATAATCCCTATACTAATAACACCTCCTCTCCTATAACCCTATAACACTTCCCTTCCTCCAAAAACATGGCTAATGACTAGAGAGACTCCTTACTATTAGGGGTAGCCACGTACGCGAAACTCATTGATGAAGATTGAGACGATTTTCCTGTTTTTAATATAACAACCTGTATGGTAAAACAAGTCAATGGCTTCCTCCTATACTATATTCTCTTCTACCGAAGTAGACACTACGCTGATGTACAACTATGGGAATATTTTAGGGAGGATTTTGTGGGATGGACTGCCGATACTTAGGTACTTGGAAATGTTAATATTATCTAGGATTTTTAAGACTTCCTCTATAGGAATGGGGTATATGTTGCTAAGAACAGTAACCCAATTACTAGTAATATTTAGGCCGTTATTATTGGAACAGAGGAGCTAGTATGGACAGAAGCTGAGATTATATATTAACTACGGAAACCCAAAACTAACTAATGTTCTTTAGAAGGCAACTTTAATTCATATCTAAACCCCTAGAACGCTACTCTTCTACCTAGAGGTACTCTTTCACCTGGAGGTACTTTTCTACCTAGAGGTACTCTTCTTCCACCTCCTTTACCGCCTCTACTTCAGCTAACCAGTGAGCCTCTATTACGAGAAGTCACGAATCTGATGAAGATATATTCGGACGAAGAAAAGAAGTTTGGAGGAGAACTGTATAATATACTTGGAACAAAACTACAGGTCTTTTATAACTGTTGTAATAAGGTTGGAATTTAAGGCTACTAGTACCACCACGCTTTCTCTGTTATGTTAAAGGGATAGGCGGCGACATTCTATTACAACTATATTGCGGGTAAAAACTATAGCTTTAACGTAATGCTTCAGCTTACTAGAGCTTACTTTAAGACCGACGAGAATTGCTAACTTTATATATCTAAATAGCGGGAGACTATATTCTAGAGAGTTATTGCTTCTAACCCAACAAAGACTTATTTAGAGTGCCTTTAATTACTCTTTAATAAACTCTAGAAAATCTAATATGGCCTTACCAAAACTTACTAAAATGAGAACAGCCTAAGGGACTAGGTTATCTTAGCCTGCTATAGCGTTCCTAAGTGCAATCTGGCGCTATATAAACCTGTAGATATGTTTAAAGGAGTATATGCCGAGCTACGCTCTGCTATAGGTACTGTGATGCGAATATAAGAATCTTAACAGTTCTATACCGAAAACCCTACCTAACCAAGTATTCCTGACTAATATGATTATAACTGGACTGACTGAATATATGGTGGCCGTGGTAGGGAATATGGCAAAGGGTACGATTAACGTCGACTATAAGGCAATTATGGAGGTCCTTGTGGAGGTTTATTTTAAAGTAATTGCTAAAAGAAGTGCTATGTTTATAAGAAGCCAAATTGCTGGTTAACTAGACACTCCCTTAATGAGTAAAAGGAGGTATATAATAAGTTTCGTTAGAGTACAAGAAATGTTGGAAATTATAAGGTCACTACGGCCTACTTCTAAAGCTTTTTAGTTTAATATGAAGGCGTAGAAGATCTTAAGGGTGAGGTTAATAAGACCAAACAGCTCCTTATGGATATGGAAATTAAGGACTACTCTCCTAACTAATACTTCACTAAGTATAGTGAGGTAGATGGTATATAAACTATTGCTGTTTTTAATAACTAATCTACGCTCCATTCTATTACGAAGTTAGATATCTTTAATGAGCTAAAGAAAAGCTTTGCGTTCTCCTTTAATAATAGATACTCGGCAAACGTCTTCTATAGTATTATACCAGATACTAGAGCCGTAGGAGTATCTATAGTAGAAGAACCTTAAGTTCAAGCCCTTTAGTAGCTTAATAGCTCTATTTAGATTAACTAATTAACGGCAGGCTAATATATAATACGCTTTGGCAAGGGTACTAAGATCTCTCTTAGCACAATTAGGGTCTAAACCCCCTTAGAATATATTACTTTCTATATTATTCCCGCGAACACTCCGTTTCTATTCTATATTAGGGATATAGATAAATTAGGTGTTAAGCTTAACAACCTTAAGAATATGCTTATGTAGGGAGATAATCGGGTGCCTATTATACGTAAGTGGGGTTATCCTTGGCTGCTCCTTTAATAACTAGAAAAGAGTGTTGCTTAGAGCCATTTAACTAAGTTAGAGTTACGTTAACTACACTGTTATTTTAGCCACCTATCCGTTTACCGATTGCTTAGGGTTCTTCAGCGAGTAGGTTATAAAGTTAAGGTTAAGGCAATTAAGTATCTTATAAAGTACTACTATTACTGCCAAATAAACCAGAAGTCCCCTGGCCAATTTAAGTTCACCCTTAAAGATAACTATAACTTCAACTTCTGTATTATTGTTGATGTTATGTATTTTAGCGGTAAGCTAGTACTCTAAGTTGTTAACTTCTTAACCTCCTTCCAAGCTGCACATTTCTTGAAGGATATATTAGCTAGGAACGCATAGAATACCCTTTAATTATGCTAGATTAATATCTACCTAGGACCCCCTAATTAAATCGTCTATAACACAAAAAAGAACTTCTTATCTATAGAGTTTTAATAATAGACAAAGGCAATAGTAATTAAGGTTAAGGAAGTCCCTATTAAGGCACATAATAGTGTTAGAAAAGTGGAGCGATATTATATACTATTACGCCGCGTATATAAGATTATCTCTTTAGAACTAGAGAACGCTAGTGAAGAACTTACCTTATAAATGGCTATTAAAGCTGTTAACAATTCTGCTAGCCTAGATGGACTTATACCTATATTGCTAGTCTTTAGCGCCTACCCTTAAATAACTAACGATTCTCCACTATCTCTCTCTATTGTGTAATGAGCTGAGGCTATTTGCAAGGCAATAAAGGAGGTATAACATCTCTACGCTACACGCTAAGTTAATAATGTACTAGGAATAAGAAATGGCCTAAATACCTTAACTACGCTTAATCTGCTACTCCAGTCTAAGGTACGCGTATGGCGTAAAAAGGGAGGATAGTTAGGCCTATATTAACTTATTGCAATTAATAGCCAGACTTGTACTATTTAGATGCCTTATAGACCTACTTAATTCTGTTTAACTATTATTAAGCCTTACTATAAAGATAACAGTTCTGAGCCTTTGTAGGATACTATAGAAAATGCCCTAAAGGAGAGCTACAATTAATGTGCTCTAGAAGGCGACCACGATTCTAATATAGTTGTAGTAGATACGCCGTAATTATGACGCGGTAGAGGTTGCCTAAAGGGATTATAAAATTGCTAATATCTTATTAATTTCGAAGAGCAATTTGTTACTGCTATTAAGAATAGAGTTAAGCTATTAATGGCCTTTATAATAGCTAAGGAGAAGGCTAACTTTGAACTCGCAAAATAGCTTTAAAAGGAAGGTTATATTATAACTCTAGGAGCTCCTTTCCAAGTATCTAATAAGCAGGAGATTGATAGTCTTATCATAAAAGAAGTCTTTAAATTTAAGAAATATAACCCTACTAAGTTTGATAAAGTTTGCATCTTTAAATTAAGAATAGTTAATGAAATTAAGGGCAAAGCTACTAATGCCCTATTTAAGAAATTAAGGCTTGTTATCTAAGGTTATAATAATAATAGTAAGGAGGTAATTCTTATATAATCTCCTATAATTTAACGAGCTAGTTAGCGAGTTATTATTACACTACAGTGCCAAGACATTAGTTTCCCGACACGAACGCAAAATCGCGATCGTTAAAATTCCAACACCAAGATCGCGACCTTACTGCACCACAATGCAACGCTCGTTTGGCACCGAAATTAGTGGAAATAGAAGGCCTGGAGCTGAGCTTTTAGAGACTGTAAAAGCTGGAATTATTACTGCGTTGGAAGCCGGGGTATTAAAGCTTAAAATCACTATAGAATATTGCGTTAATTGGTCGACTGTTTACGACATAATTAATTAATAGAAAAACCACTATATGCTCAAATCTCTACTAAGGCCTGGAGAGCCCAAAAAGCTTACTCAATATCAGAAGCGTCTGCTTATTTAAATTATACATATATACCCCCGAATCGACTATGCAGCTCTTAAGTGCCACGCTATAGGGGTTACCGTTACCTATAAAACTTTATACCGCCTCTTTAAAAAATACTATATTATAAACTGGCGCGCTAAGAAGAGACTAAAGCTAACGCCAGCGGCGGCTTAATTAAGGCTTCGTTAGGCTTGGAAGTACAAGGGATTTCCTTAGAGAAAAGTTAAGTTTTCTAACAAATATTCCTATAAACGTGGCTCTGGAAAAAAGCCTATTTAGGTCTTCTAAACGTCTCTACAAAAGTGGCATTATGAATTTATTGAAGAGGTGTTTAATAGAAAGGATCTTACACAGATAATCTACGCTTGTTTTTAGTATAACGGTTACTTAGAGTTAATTGCTATGGAAAGAGATCCTTTAGTAGTAAAAGAAGGCTATAGCGCCCAAAGCTATATTTGGGCTTTAGAAGACGGTCTTATACCAATCTATAAGCCTTTAGATATATACTAGATGGATAACGCTTTAATCCATATATTAAATCTTATAAAGAAGTGGTTGGAAACGCATAGTGTTTGGACTCTAGATTTCCCTCCCTACTTACTAGATCTAAACCTAATTAAATACCTTTAGCTGGCACTAAAAAGGAAGATCCTTAAGCTTTATTTAGAGCTTGAGTAGATGGGACAAAGTTAGGAGGATTTAGAGCGTTTAATTAAGGCGTGCAAGGAGGCGTGGATGGCCCTTAATTAAGGCCTTATGCGGCGCTTAATCGACAGTATGGAACGAAGGCTAAAGGCAGTAAGAAAAGCGCATGGCTGGCAGATAAAGTATTAACTACAATTAAATATTCTGTATATTAATTTGGCTGTATTTAATTACTGCGACGTTGTGCGATTGTTTAAAGTTGTGACGATTTTGGTAAGAATTCGCGTGTTGGGAAACTAATATCTTGGCACTATAGCTCCCTCCTTAATAAAGAATGGAATAGCGGTTTATTTATAAGATATTACTTAGGCCTATACCCAATTAGAGACGCACCTTTAGCGCTTAATATTAATATACCTTTTAGAGCAAATTCGTTACTAATATCCCGAAGATACGATTATGGTTGTGCTTAAGCCATTATATGGAATTGTAGAGGTAGAAACCTATTAGTGGGCTACCTATAGTAAGCACTATAAAGAGAAGCTTTTAATGACTACTTTTATATTTAACCTATACTTCCTAATTATAACCACAGGAACTCTATTTGGAATTATTGGCATGCAAACTAATAATATAATTATCTTAGGAGACGACCAATTCTCAGCTCTTAAAGAAGATGAGTTAGTAAAGGCAAATCTTATAGTAAAGCTAAAGGAAAAGCTTAATTTAATAATACTATTACTCTTTAATGGATGCACCCTCTCCCTAAATAAGGATTCTATTGCTTTGCGCTAGAAGGGTTAAGGTAAGAAGATTAACGTTATTAACGCTAATTCTCTAAAGCAAGGATATATGGAGTAACGCGCTTATGGAGCTTATGTTGCTTCTATCTGTTAACCTAAGGCTTTATTTAATCTCTCTATTACCACCCAATACTAGGAACTAACTAAGGACGACGTTCTTGCCCTAAATAAACGTCTTTTCTGGCAAATAAACTATCTTGATTGGGGACTACTCTATATGCCTATTAATCTTCCTACCGCTAAGCTCTTTGTATTTGTTAATGGATTGTTTATAAATAACAAAGATTTTAGCTCCTAGTTAGGATATAAGATTATTATTACAAATAAATTTACTGGAGAGAATGACTTTATAATCCATAGCAATTTTATCTATTGGAGCTTAACTAAGAGTAAGTACGTCACTTAAAGCGTTCTAGCATTAGAGATATACGGAATGGTTAGTAGAGTTAATATAATAATTGCAATTGGAACTACCCTAAAGATGATTATAGATTAACTTGAACTTTCTATTATCCCTATAATCGTATGCACTGATTTATACTCCCTCTATAAGTGCTTAGTTAAGCTTGGTACTATAAAGGAGAAGCGCCTTATAATTGATATTATAGCACTTCGTTAATCCTATAAACGGCAAGAACTCTTTAAGATTTGATAGATTAACGGTTAAGATAACCTAGTAGATATAATAATGAAGGCAAACCCAAACAAGGCTCTAGAAACGTTTGTTAACATAAACACTCTATATATACGAGTTAAAGGTTGGGTTAAAAGGGAGTAGGAGTATAATATTCTATAGACCCTAACTTAAACCAGCCAATCAGGATTTTCTATCCCTGGGATGGAAAATCGCTATTAGCTTGCTTACTACTAGCGCCTTAACGGCCTACCTGTCTTTGCGTTATCCGCCAAATTCTGCCAACTGCCATATTGTCGCATATTGTCGTATATTGTTTGGTATTGTTATACACTGTCTAGTATTGTTGCATCCTGTCTGTTTATATATATATAGATGGCAACTATAAAAAGAAGAGTTGCTAGTGTTGGGAATAAGGCAAGTTGCCGTTATGCTAGGCATATTGCCGTCACGTGTTAACGTGGCCCTAGTGTAGTAAGGAACCTTAAGTTCCTTACCCCTTTCCTCATTCCTATTAAGAATTAATAGAACAATTATTATACTATCTATGAACCGTAGCTACGTAATATTACTTTGTGTTACTAACACTAAGCCTATAGCTCCGTTATATCCTTATGTTATTCCTTTATGAAAGTCTCTTATAAACTCCTTTGCTATTAATCTTAGTATATATATAGCTTTTTAGTTCTTATACTGCTCTAACTCTAGATCTTTATTCTATGCCTCTTAAATCCTTTATAACCACTTACTCTCTAGTAACTTATAGGTCTGACTTTCTTCTCTAGTTGCTGTAATCTTAGGATAATTGTACCTAATTAATCTATCTTTATCTTTGTATAATATTGCTCCTAATAGCTTTTCTTTATTCTATAGTTCTAATTTTCTACTAAGTGTGTCTGCTCTTGCATTCTTAGTGCCTTTAGTATACTAAATTTTAAAATAATACTCTATAAGCATTTCCGCCTATCTAACCTGTCTTCTGTTTAGTTCCTTTATTATTAGGAACCCTATTAGGTTCTTATGGTCTGTTTTAACTATAAATGGTTTCTCTGTGCCTTATAAGAATGCTCTCTATTCCTTAAGTACTGTAACTATATTTAATAACTCCTCGTTATAGATATTATAGTTTAGTTCTGCTAGTATTATCTTTTAACTATAATACACTACTAGGTGCCATCTATCTGGATGCTTCTATAGTAGGTATGCTCTTAATGCAAAGTTTAATATATCTATTTCCACAACTATATCTAACTTTAGTTGGTAAATCTTAAGGATTAGATCTTAGGTAAACAACTATTTTAGTTCTTAAAACAGCTTCTTCTACTCCTATCCCTATATCTATAGTTCCTTCTTTTTTATAAGTCTTATAAACAGCTTAATACTTTTTAACCATTGTGCTATAAACCTCCTATAGTAGTTGCAAAACCCTAGGAATAATCTTAACTGCGTAATATTCTCTGGTTCTTGCTAACTTACTATAGCTTCTACTTTCTTTAGGTCCATACTAATTTTACTTAGCTTAATAATAAATCTTATAAAATTAGTCTTTTTTATAAAGAACTCGCATTTCTTAATTACTACTGGCATCTTTTCTTCGTATAGTCTTTTTAAGACCCACTTAATATATTCTCTATGCTCTTCCTTACTTATTAAGTAGATAATAATATTGTTAAGGTATACTATAACAAATTTATCTAGGTGTTCTCCTAATACACTATTAATTCGTTTTTAAAACGTTGTTAGTATATTTATAAGCCCAAACTGTATTACTAATGGTTTATATAGTCCTTTCTTTAACCTAAAGGCTGTCTTCTATTTATTGCCTTCCTTAATTCTAATCTAATGGTACGCCTATCTTAGATCTATTTTTATAAAGATTTGCACATTACCTATCCTGTCTTAGATTTTACTAATTAAGGGTAAAGGATACCTATCCTTCCTTATAATGCTGTTTAACTATCTATAGTTAATATATATCCTAAGTTTTCCATTTTTCTTTAGGATGAATAGTACTGGATATCCTGCTAATAACTATAACGGTTAAATATATCCCTTTTATAAGTTCTCCTGGATAAACTCCTTAAGCGCTACTAACTTAGTTTTAGTAAGCTTATAGATTAGAAAGAACTTTAGACTAGTTTCTGGTTCTAATTCTATCTTATAGTCCTATGCTATATATTCTAACAGCTGCTTACTTTCTAGTAACTATAGTTTTTTGCCATACTTATAGTATCTCTTTAGTACATAACTTAAGCCTCACTTAGTCTCTTTATATGTCGCTCTAACCTAGTACTATATTATTTTAGTTTGCTATTACATCTTATATTATTAAGTATCTTTAATATTAACCTAACCTATAACCTAATTAATCTTTAGATTATACTTCTGTAACTAAGGCATTCTTAATATTGCCTTATTCTTTCCTAATAGTAGGATATTAAAAAACATTTTAATGCTTTTTCCTTTAATAGTTAACTAAATAGGTCCTGTTTTAAGATTAATAATACCTCCTCTATAGGCTATTAGATCTCCTAAAATTGTTATAAGTAGATATAAGTACTTCTTTTGTCTATATAGTAGCCCCATCCTTTCTACTACTATTAGTAATATATGGTTTCTTATTACTCTACTATCCACTAATACTTTAAACTGTTAATCTTACTACTTAACTTATAAATTTAGGTATTAACCTGTAATTCCTTTAAGGGCCTAAGGCTCTACTACTAGCTCCCTCTAATTCTATAGGCCTCCCCTTTTCCTAACTATTAGCTACTAGATCCTATTTATATTTGGTCCTCTTTTAGCCAATACTTAGTTTACTTCTTTTCCTCTATTTTTTTATTTTATTTTATTTTATATCCGTTGTATTATACTATATACAATACTGCGCATGCAGCCTCTAGGCTATGGCGCTATAGTTCTATATACATGAATCCCTTTTAGGCAGCTTAACATGTACTAGTAGCTAAGTGGACACTCTAGCCCGTTTTTAAAGTGCTAGGGGAGCTCTAGCGCTATTGGTGTTTTTCGTTCTGGTATTTTGCTTACTATGGTCCAGTTTATACCAAGAAAATCGCGCTAAGGAAATCCTGGCTCTTTTATCTATTTCTGCCGTATTCTGCCGTTCCTAGAGTAGAAAAAGCGCTCTAAAAGATAGATTTTTGTTTTTTTATAGTTTTGCATATAAGAATAAGAGGAACAACATAGCTTACTAGCTTGGAAGTAGCTACCAATTACCCCTACACGACTGTTTATTCTATACCCTATCTCTCCTCCTTGCTAAAGAAAAGGGTAGGGAATTAGTAATTAGTAGGTACTCTCCCCAAAAGTAGCCTACTAATGGTATTTTATAAGGGCGAACCTCGTTACATAAACCTACTCCCATAGGAAAATTTTCACGAGGTTGTCTGTATAGGGTATAAATACCAATTCGCCTATATACCTTATATTTTACGTGCTAAGGGAACACGGGCCGGCCCCTTTCCCCCTACTATAGCTACCCTAGCGCATCTGCGGTATGCCTAGTATAGTAGTTGTCTGTAACGCGTTGGCCTGATAGCCTACGGT
>Ga0307507_10005629_pt1 | contig 20360 bp, 17 predicted proteins | sample 7_EM_MG_FD_207223 | JGI IMG/M metagenome (GOLD analysis project Ga0307507, IMG submission 207223) | Populus trichocarpa ectomycorrhiza microbial communities from riparian zone in the Pacific Northwest, United States - 7_EM | ecosystem: Host-associated > Plants > Roots > Unclassified | place...
TTCTCGACAAGTTCGTCCGGCAGATCGGTGATGGTGGCGTATGCAGAAGAATTTTGTCCGAGAGGCCCATCGGCTTCCACCTTGCGCCGCAGCCGTCTCTTCATTATCGTTGTGGTGGTCAAGTGGTACGAAGATTCGGGTATGATTCCGTCATGTGACCCATTTGGCAAACAAGTCTATAATATCGAATGCCCTTCCTTTCATATGCACCAAATTCAGAGCTCTTGTTCGTAACATGTCTCGTTTCGTTAGAGCCTCCAAGTACCGGTGGGTCGCTTTGATTAAAGATATGAGATAACATGCTGATAGTCGTGTAGCCACGTCTTCGGACAGCCGAGGAAGAAAGACCACAGGTAGGAGAATGTCAAAGTGACGAACAGCGCAGGACATCCATAAAGATTCGAAAGACAATACAGAGTTGGTAGCCCCTCCTGTAGCTCAAGTTTATGAGCTAACGTTGTCTCTTCTAGGAGGACCAAGTTGAACCCTATGGCAAGTCCGTCGATTGGGCAATACTTCGCCATCTCACAATTTCTTTCGTGACAGCTAATCGGCCCCCCAGGAGTCGGAAGGGCCGAAGGTCTCGCAAGTCGTATCGTGACGAAGGAAGTTCCAGAGGTGAGTCTCGTCTAATCCTTTCTTACTCGGCATTTTCTAAGAAACGGCCGATTAAGTCCCTCCACAACAGATGTGTCCTGTCTATAGATCTGTCCGCCATCATGGCAAGCTCAGGGATCCGAGGGCAGTTTGGGGAAAAGTTCAAGGCTCTTCTGAGGGACATCGAGGACGACCACTCCGACTCGTCTTTCTTACCAAGTCCTCACTCATTTCATGGGGCCGACACGTCATCGACGAAGTTGGTGAGTGTCCTTCGCTCAATCATTATGGCCGAATTACTCTGACTGCGCATACGCACACTTAGACACCCTTTTGAACCTCGGAAAATCGGAAAGAAGCTAGAGGGTTGCAGTTGGTTGGGGCTACTACACGTAAGTCACGTTTTTTCTTCGTTGCAACCACGTCTATTGGTGTCCTTGTCGACGTCAATCAGTCCCGTTCACTTTCTGGCGCATTACATCTCTCTTTTGCGCTTCCTTCCTAGCCTTCCTCCTTCCCCCTTTTAAATCTCACACCTAACACTCTTCCCTTGTAGCCGACGAATACCGCAAAACAATATCCAAAGAACGCCGCACTCGAACGCCGGTTCTAGCCCGTCACTATTGACGAACTCATGAACTATCTCGATTCTGAGAGCTTTGAAGGCGCGTGAGGTACATCATGGGGTGGAGATTGCAGATGGGGCTGTGGTTACTGGTTAGTACCTTGGTTCTCTCGCTTAGGTTGTTGCTTACGGTTGAACTTGCTGTTGCCCGCTTTTGAACTTTCTATTGCTTACCGTTGAACACATCACTGCTTTCCCTGGATGTCATCGCACTTGAACACAACACTCTGGAACCCATCCCTTTGGAACTCCAACCTGTCGTGTGGAACTCAGCTCTATTTTCCGCAAACAACCCTGCTCCTCCTGGAACTGCGCTCGGACTCAAACATGTCACGTCAACCGTGAACAGCCGCAGTCGACTCTGCACGCTATATCTCCGGCCGGTTCCTACTTGACAATGCCATCGATTTGGTGGACAAAGCTGCCTCGGCCCTCCGTTTCGCGCAGGAGAGCAAGCCCTACCAGTTGAAGTCCCTAGAGCGGTGGATAATGACGAACTGGAAAGCTTGAAGAACGAAAGTGACACCTTCAGCGTGGAGCGGAGGAACAAAGTCGAGCAGGAGCTGAAGGACAAGAGGGAAGATGCTGCAGCTTTGACTGAGGTCTGCCAGACTGGTGAGTAGAACCGAGATCAGAACGAATTCGCGAGACTGACTCGGGTTCTGTGTAGAAAGAGCTTGGCTGGACAAGATCAAAGACGTCAAGCGTAGACTAGAAGAAGCCAAGCACCAATTGGACGTAGCACAACGACAGGGCCAATTCGAGCTCGCCTCGCGCCTGCGGTTCTCTACCATTCCCGAGCTGCAACGCCAGCTTCCCGCGGAGGGGGACCGGGCGAATAGGGATGAGGAGTCGCCGTTGGCGATGCTCTATGATAGGGTGACGTCGAACGATATTTCGAGGGTGGTGGCGAAGGCTACAGGGATTCCGGTGTCAAAATTCGTTGAAGGGGGGGAGGGATAAGTTGGTTCATGTGCGTTGTTTTCTTGTTCCTTTGATTGATCGAGGGTTAACGCTGGATTGGGTGTAGATGGAAGAGTCTTTGACAGCAATAAGCGACGCCGTGCGGATCTCCCGTGCGGGCCTGCAAGCACCCAATCGACCCGTGGCGTCGTTCTTGTTTTTGGGTTTGACGGGTGTGGACAAGGTGTGTCGTCTCCCTTTGCTTCGCTTCCTTCAACTCGCACGATGCTGATGTACATGTGATAGACGGAGCTTTGCAAAGCTCTCGCGGCGTTCTTGTTCAATGATGAGCAAAGGGGGTTGATCACGATCAATATGTCCGAGGTGGGTTTCTTTGCGCTTTTGTTGTCAGTATGTGGATACGTTGCTGATTTGTTGGTGGTGGTTAGTATCATGACCGACACACCATCTCACGGTTGATCGGTGCTGCACCTGGATATGTCGGATTCGAGGAAGGCGGTGAGTGCTAATTCCTATTTCTTTCGAAGGAATGGAGTTTTGAGTTGGTGATGTGTGGCAGGCCAACTCACGGAAGCCGTTCGGCGTAAACCCTATGGTACGTTGTCTCCGGCGGTGTACCATTGTGAACTAAACAGCATGTCGTAGCTGTCATTCTGCTCGACGAATTGGAGAAGGCACATAAGGTGAGGCGTCCTTGCTCTGGTGTTCTAGTGAAAGGGGGATTGATAGGTTGCGTAGGACGTTTCCATGATCCTCCTGCAAATCCTCGATGATGGTGTTATTACCGATAGTCAAGGCCGTAAGGTCGATTTCAAGGTGAGCACACGCATGTCTTGATTTGTTTCCATCTGCTCATCGAAAGGCTTGGTTGTAGAATACGATTATATGTTTGACAAGTAACCTTGGTAAGCGATCACATGCATTCGTCGACAGCATCCGTTGACACTAATGAATCGCTTACCAGGCAGCGACATCCTGGCGCACGCGTCTGCATGCGATCCCAAGACTGGAACCGTCACTTCAGAAGTGAGGAACGAAGTAATGGAGCGAACACAAGAGTACTTCCTCCCAGAGCTCCTCAACCGCCTTGACATGATACTCGTCTTCAACAAACTCTCCCATGAATCCATTCTGGCCGTTGACTCACTCCGTCTCGACGACGTTGCGCACCGGCTGAAGAACCGGAGGATCTCACTAGACGTGGACGGCGCGAGCAAGGACTGGCTCGCGCAGCATGGTTATTCAGAGATCTATGGTGCCAGGGCGATCGCACGTGTCGTGAGGACGGACGTATTGTTCCCTTTGGCGAGAAAGCTGCTGAGGGGAACTATTAGGTATGTCTCATTTAAGTTTACTTTTTCGAGTAACAAAGCTTCTGCCGGTCATTTCTTTTTTTGCATAAAGGGACGGCGATGTGGTGAAGATCCGAGTGGCGGAATATGGGGACGTTCTGGAGATCAAGGAGAATCATCCTCACGATCCGTCTCTTCCGAGACCGGATTCTGAAGTTAATCCTGACGAGAACCCACCTCTTGATTTTGAGGAGGGTAAAGATTAAATTGATTCGTTGTGGCTGAAGTCCTTTGTAAAGTTATTGAATACTGACCCCACATCTCATCATTGTATTTTTAGTAATAGATCCGGCTCATCCCACCCCTCCTCCTGTCCATTGTGTAGCTCCATCATTTTTATCAATGATTAACCTTTTTTTTGAGATTTGAGGTGCCTACTGTCCAGGTACTCTGAAGATTTCCTATGTCCTGGAGTTTAGTGAAAATAAGGTGGTTTACTGGAAATTTCTAGACTGACTTATACAATTGGGCCATCTGCCAATGCATGATGCAAACTTTTTGAAAATGGAATGTCCTGGATATTACCCAAATGTAGTTTTATAAGCCTACTTTTGGCCTACTTACTATTTAGATACTTAGCTAACTCATACAATACTTGCAGAAGGACAAAGAATATTAACAAATTGGTGCATCTGGAGTAACTTGTATAACATGCAACTTCTCTGGATTGTTTGACTAATAACCATGATGGGTGTACATATATGACTCAATGCTGGACATCAGATCTGTCACGAGAATTTGACAGCAGCTATTAGTGGAATGCAGAGTTGACGTTGCAGCCGCAACGCTACACTTTTTTTCACCACGCGACAACTTTCCTTAGCGATACAACTCCGACAGGTAAATACCCTCGCTACAATTGACTGTCAACACCAAGTCGACACACCCGCAACAGCCTCAACTGAGTTTCAAATCGTTGATGGCCACAGGCCGCCACTTAAGCATGATAGCCGGACGATCGCATGCACCAGACATAAAATTGCGTTTACGATAAGATTCTTCGCTCTTCATCTCGTCCCCACCCCCTATTTCCCAATCCCCCATCTAAGTGACAGACGGAAGCATGAAAATGTCTTGCTCGGGGCTGTCAGTAATCCTTGAACCACCGGAGGGTACAGGTATACACAATACAGACAACCCAGGATCTGGATGGAACACAGACAAGGATTAACTATTTCTGTCATGTAGAAATTATGTATGGTATGGCATATAGAGGCAGTTTAACAGGAGTGGTACCAAACGGCCGTGAAAAGATGTGTGTTCCAATTTAAAGTCCGCCCGATAGTTGCCAGGTCCTCGTGACAGAAAGCGATACAAAATCCAACTTTTGCAGATTTTCTGTATTGTGGGATTTAGAGGATAAGTTGTCGCGGCCCATTTTAGCAGCCACGACGTCAACTCTGCATTCCACTATTTCTGAGCCCTGGCATTTTGACAGCATTAGCACCCAGATCAAATGAAATGCAACTCTGCTAGAGATCCAAATCTAAGCACTATGTGAACATTGTTCAAATGTTAAGTACTAGATTGCATATAGCACAATTTGTATCTAGGATTCAATAGAAAACATCCATTTGTTATTGATAAGAATGGGAAATAGGTGCTTCCAAGTAGTGATGCTGCCACTCAGCTTCGCTTGGCTAGGGAATGTCACGGGTTTACGAACCCGTGCGGGTTGGTGCTACGGGTGACTGCGGGTGCGGGTACGGGATGCGAGTTTGTAACCCTCACTCAACCCGTACCCGCGACACGGGTTTGACACGGGTTTGATGGGTTTGACAGGTATTCCGGCATTCACCGGTCAGTGTGATTGAGTCACACAGCAACACAATTTGGTGTGGTTTTCTCCCACCACCACCTTCACCCAGCTAGCTCCCAACTGCAACCAACCGCCCACACATGCCCCTCCCCTCTGGAGAGGGATGTGGGCTTGCTTGATCTTACTCAATTGGGGGGTATGGCAGGAAGAACACAAGGGGGGACCCAATTGGGAGGCTCAATTGGTGTCTGGTGTGTCACGAGAATGGGCCATGACTCATGGCCTGTTCTCGCTCATCCCTCTTTTCTGGACCCCAACTAATGCCCTTTCCACCTCCTTCCACGTTGGCTGCATTGACCCGACCACGCACACCTCGCTACAAACAAGATAAGAACTGGCCCACCCTGTGCCACGGCGAAGACGATGACCACATGCCACAGCAATCAGGCGAGCACCAGCTGGCTCGACACCACATCTTGGTGCACACACCGTTTTGATGGCACGAACGACCACAAGGACAAATGATGACGGTAGTCATCTCTCCTGGAGAGGTGACTACCATTCATTCACTCCACCCATCCATCCAACATGCTATGTCCTCCTCTTCGACCCCATGCTAGGTCCGTCCCTGCCCCTTCCTCCGTTACCCTTACCCAGTCCTGCTTGCCACTAACGAATGTAACCAAAAGTGACGGGTGGGTCAATGAATGGCTCTTCAATGAACAGTCTCCTTCCCCCTTCAATGAATGGCCTCATTCCCTCAACAGACGGTCTCCTCTCAGCATCCCATGACCTTCCAATCCTCGCAAGTTGCACAGCAGTGTCAATTGACACTTGCACTGCCCTTGCGAGGTTTATTGGTCATTCCTGGGGGCATACCCCTGCGCGGGTTTGGAGAACCTGTGGGTTTTCGTAAACCCGCTACCCGTACCTGCGAAAACCCATGCTTGTAGACGTGGGTATGGGTTTTGACAGGTATGGGCACGGGTTACTCTGGAAAACCCCAGGGTAGCCCGTGCCATTCCCTACGCTTGGCTCCAGCTCGGCTCAGACCCTGAGCTGCCATTTCCAGCTTCATAGCTGAGCTGAGCTATTCTTATTGCAGCTTGCTCAGGGCAGCTTCAGCTTGCTTTTAGCTAAGCTGATAGCTCACCCTTAACGAGCAGGTGCCTCGGAAAATAAACTAATTCTGTGCTAGAAACTTTAAAAGCCATTCCTAATAGCATTATGTGAATATTTTGTGATGTATTCTTTGTATCCAGAAACTTTTAGGACCAAAACTTCGCTGCTATCGATGCATTGAACATTTCCTATTGTTTTGTCAGGTCATGTCACAACAATATTAAACACCATGTAAACAAAGCCCCACATATCCACCACTTCGCAAATCCACCTGTACCATCTATATTTTTGAAAAAAAAAGGATATATCAAGTACAAATTATATATACACAGCTATTTAAGACAACTGGGTTTTTTTCTGGATGGAAAACCACCCAGTATTTGTACTATTATGCAAGTGTCATGTATATCCCAATTTGGATCTGAGCTTATAGCTCAGCTGGCTAAAGCTCATTGATAGCCAGCTTCAGAGCTCAGCGGAGCCACCACTGTCACTGAGCTGTGATATCAGCTCGGCTCAGCTATTTTCAGCTCAGCTTGACTGGCTTAGCTGTTTTGAGCCAAGCTGCAGCAACACTACTTCCAAGGCAAATGGTATAGATACAGATGGATCCTGCATTGGTTGAATGTGATTGCAAGGCCATTGAGGAGAATCACCATGCAAAGGATGAACAGTTGGTAAGCAATTCATGTGGCAAACATTGTGGGTCAGTTGTGCAATGTCAGCAATACTACCATGATCCTTGAGTATACCCAATCTTTTTCTCACTTCAGTCACCCATAGGTAACAGACTATTAGTTATGTAAACTCCAGGTATACTACTAAATTTTGACTGAGAATATTTTAAGGGACTAATCAGAGTCTCTGGGGTCCTAGTTCCAGGGAAAAAAGATGGCTCTGGTGCCATGTCTGGGACACCTTATGTCCATATTTGGACATAACTTATGCCTGCTTTTGGACATGGCCAAAAACAGACATAAGGTCATCCAAAAACAGACATAAGCCATCATTCACATGCCAGAGGTCACTCTGGGACACATCTGCTCTGCTCTCCTTTGTAGATTGGAGGTGCTGCAGGCTTGAAAAAATTGTAGATAGTGCACATTTTATATGCAGACACCCTTTAAATAGGAATGGGTGAATTTGTAAGTCATAGAGTGGTGAACATGAGTAGGAATGAAGGAAAAAAAGTCTAAGGATACAACTCCAAGTACAACCCTTTGGGGATGCCACAGGTACACTGGAGATGAAAGGTGCAGGAACAACAAAGTAACATATGAGGAGAAAGAGAGAAAACCACATGATCTTTCAAATAGCTATAGGTTTGAATGAATAATTCTGGCATCCCTCACACCAGTTACTGATAGATGGTTACACATCCTGCAGCCTACAAAATTAATGGGGTGACATTTAAGCCCTTTTTCTGGCTAAGGAAATTATTTTGAATGGTAATAAGGTGCCAAAAGCAAAGAAAAAATTGATAGTGCTTCAAAATTGGAATTTAGGGCCCTTTTGCCACAGTAAGACACTTAAAAAATAAAGTACATCTCTAGAAAATGGCTGCCTCAGGCAAAGAAATCTTTATTTAATATGTCAAAATTTTCTTTGAGGTTTCACAGTGTTTGAGGACTACTTTACAAAAGAGCACACTATTTCATCAATATTTAGTATTTACACACAGTTATGATACATGTAATTTAAAAAAAACAGGGTCCTTGTCCCAGACATGACACCAGAGCCACAAAATTCCTTTGTATATAGATGCTTTCCTGGGGCTGTAGACACTTCCAAATATAGAAATAACCACTTTATAAATGAAAAATACCAATCAAATAGGTAAAAATCTGGGGAAAAAATAGGGATGGTGCTGATTGTTGGTGACAATGTATGGTGTTGTTTTCAGAGTCTGGGTATCCAGGATGTCCAAATAAAGAAATATACACAAAAATATCCTGAAAATCTGAAAGAATTGGAGAAAAATACTGCTTACCATTATAGACTGTTTTCAGGGTTCAGAATTTCCCAAGAATACAGACACCTGCACCTCTCTTCTATTGGGACCCTTTAAGCAACACCATAGTACATTTAAAAAAGCCCAATCTAGAGTACCTCCCCATCAAAACTGAAAATGTGAAGTATGTCCAAAACATGGAAGTGCACACCTCTCATCTCTTTGTGCCTTTTAAATGACACCATAGTAGATTTAAACAAGCCCCAGATCATAAGAAACAGTAAAGAATTGAGTGATCTAGAGTATCTACCTACCAAAATTGAATATGCAGAATATCTCCAGAAAGCAAACATGTGCACCTCTGGTCTTTTTTTGTGCTTTAAATGACACTATAGTGGATTTAAACAAGCCCAAGATCATAAGAAACAGTGGAGAATTGAGCAACCTAGAGTATTTACCTACCAAAACAGAAAAAGTAAAATATCTCCAGAATGCAGGAATGCGCACCTCTCATCTCTTTGGGCCCTTTAAACAACATTATATTATATTTAAACAAGCCCAAGATCATAGGAAATGGTAGAGAATTGAGTGACCTGGAGTATTTACCTACCAAAGTAGAAAAAGTAAAATATCTCCAGAATGCAGGAACATGTACCTGTCATCTTTTTGGGCCAATATATTTGACCCAATTGTACAGACAAAATATATTCTGTGTGACATTGGCAATAGAAACATATTTTGGTAAAAGCATAGATTTACAAGTCAAATATATATACAATATAAAGATACTCCCTGACATTTAGTCATGTAATATACCTGTAATTTGCATGACTAATAAATAGTCTGTTACCTATGGGTAACTGAAGTGCAACAGGATGGTTTGAACTAGTTTGAACCTCATGGGAATGGGAGGGTTCAAATTATGAACAATCAGAGGTATCCTCTCATCTCCCAATTAACAGGTTCTAGATGGAAAATGGATGTACTTGGCCTGTGAAGACAACTCTAGGGCACATTTGAAAGCTTGAAAACAGGAAAATGCAGTGGACTTTATCATTCTTTACTTTGACACAATCTGTTTTTTGAGAGCAATAGGCAAAGTATCATAATGGTGGTGAGTAGATATATACATTACATGTATGCAATCCTGGAAAAATGCATGGGAAATGTTATGGTTATTAATCATAATGGGCAGTTGTAAGGCTAAGTTCAATCATCGGTTTCTAGTTCATTCATTCTATGACCAGTTCTCTATTAGACGCTGTCATTCTAAGGTGGCCCCTTCTGTGGATCACGGCCTTTCTGCTACCTAGTGTTTGAAAGTCTGGTCCGGTCTGGTCTTTTGGTGCCCAGCACCTTAGACTGTAACCATAACCAGTCCTCCCAATTTGAGAAAGTTCAAAAAACCTAACCGAACTGCAACAGACTGGTCTTTTGCAGTCTTTTGCAGTTACAAGACTGGTTTTAACCAGTTCTGGTCTTAACCGGTTTGCAACTGGTCTAGACCAGTCTTTGTAGGGGTCAGGTGGCTATGAAACAACAATATTCTAAGTATTTTAATGTACATGACTTGGTAGTGATGGGCATGAGCACCTACAGCTCCTGGCACCCCCTACATTGGTACATGGTGACAAAAGCAGCCATGGGTTTCATTAGTAAGGATCTCCCCTTCTGAGTCATGTTGCTCACCTGGATCGATGTGGACAGTGATGACGACATGGGTCGTCACCATCTGGACGACGTGGCACATCCATTGACATGCCATGTCGTCATCCGTCAGTGTGTCGTCATTGTTTGTCCATGTATTGTCATCATTCATCCATGTGTCATCATTGTTCGTCAGTTGTTGGTCACCACATTGCCATTGGTGATATGGCCCCTGCTTCTCGTGTGAGAAAAGGAAAGAGGGAGGGGAGGTATGCTCACCTTGATTAATATGAACAGTGACGACATGTGCCATCACCATCTGGATGACATGGCACATCCGTTGACGTGCCAGGTCATCACCATCGATTGTCATCATTCATCTGTTGGGCTGGTGACGTGGTGTTGCCACATTGTTGTCATTGTTGGGGTGGTTTTGGTGGTGGCAGTGATGACGAAGTGGAGGGGGTCATGGTGATGGTGGTGTGGTGGCCCCTGCTTCTCATGTGAGAAAAGAAAAGAGGGAGGGGAGGTATGCTACTCACCTTGATTAGTATGAACAGCAATGACACGCGTCATCACTGTCTGGACGATGTGGCACATCTGGATGATGTGGCACGTCTGGACAATGTGGCACGTCTGGACAATGTGGCACATCTGTTGATGTGCCAGGTTGTTGTCATTTGTCTGTTGGGCTGGTGACGTGGCGTTGCCACATTGTCGTCATTATTGGGGTGGTTGGCAGTGGTTGAACGATGGTTGTGGGAGGTGGTGGCAGTGGTGACAAAGCAGTGGTTGCAGTGATGGTGGTGTGGTGGTGGTGGAGGGGAAATAGTTTGTTTATTCATGCATTTTCATTTCATTATTTGGTCATCAAAAACATAAAACAGAGGTAAATAAATATATTCTAAGTTTGGCCCCCAAGACTCAAGGCCAGGCTCAAAAGACTGGTCTTTAACCAGTTGAACTGGTTTTTGCTCAGTCTTGAAAATTTTGAATCCATAGAGGACCGTAGACCAGACCGTGGTTACGGTCTTTGTCAGTCCTGATAATTTGCAGTCTTGATTGGTCACAGTCCAGTCTGGTCACAGTCTTTTTCCAGTCCTGTGACCAGACTTCCAAACACTACTGCTACCAGCTTGTTATGCCCTTAATAACAACACATAGGTTCTTGCAATGCTCTATGCCTGAGGGACTGTTGTATAGAGATCCAATGTCTGTTTGTACGCTGACGATGTTCTGTATTAAGTCTTCAATGTTGAAGACTTATTCATTCTAGTTTCAATGAGGCTCTAGGTTGAAAGACTCTAGAGTTCAAGGGCAATCTTATGTTCAGAGGTTCTGAGGGTTGAACTAAGCTTGTATTGCCTAGGTTCAAGCTACTGAATACAAATGAAAGTACCCTACTTATATACTAAGGGTACAAGTCAGAAATGTGAGTCAGAAGTATGAAATGTATGACTTGTGTAGAGTTATAGAAGTCATACTGTGTCTAAGTAACTAGAGGTGAGTCATATGACAATGAAGAACTCATATGAGTCTATCTAAGTAACTATGAGTCAAAAGAAATATATCTAAATAAGAATGAGTCACTAGTAGGAATGAGTCATGGGATGCATATCTAGAGTCTGTCCAGTATGGTCTAGACTATGTCTTAGGAGTATGTAAGTGTCTGTCTGTATCATGTCTGTGGGTGTCCATATTGTAAAGAAAAGAGTTTATATCAGGAAAAGTTATAAAGCTAAATGAGAGAAATAAAATAAAGACATTGGAAGACTTGGGGGATTAGAAACTCACAAAGGCAATTTTCAACAGCAATCTTTACAAGTGCATGTTTTTGATCCATGGTTTTAAGATGAGATGCCTCCTCAATGGCAGTTTTAATTTTCTTCAGGTCAGCAGATGAGTTGAACTTTTCAATAGCTAAGTTGAAGGGGGCAGAAGATACTGAAGGCCTCTGTTTCCATAGAAAATATGAATGCTCTGTGATGATAGCTGTGGCTGAGCAGTAAAATAGTAGTTAAGATGGAGTGGTCAGAAATGAGAGTATACATACCAATACACAGAAAGGCAATATCTGCAAAGGTTTTGGTATTGTCAATCTAAATAGAATTATGTTGTGGTCAGAATACTGAATAGGGTTTACACAGTAAATATTTACAAAAGGCCAGTCTGTACAATTGAGGACATCCTCCACCTAGAAATAGTAATTGGTTCAGTAAATGCAAATGAATTGCTATATATATTGGAAGAAAAATTAAAATTGCTTACAGGCTATTTGAGGAAGTAAAGTTGCATAAAAGTTTTCACAAAAATTCTACAATTGAACTCACAATCTTATCATTCTTAGCAAAATGAAATGTGATGAAGGCTAAAACTTACACACTATTTAAAATACAGACCATGCTCTTGTCAGCAACAACCAGAGAAGACCATCCAGATGCTAACTTACTTTCTGCCCAAAATCAAAATCATCCTCTTGTCAGCAACAAGCAGAAATGGAAAGTCAAACACTAACTTACAGACTGTTCAAAACCCAGAGCATGCTCATGTCAGCAACAAGCAGGAAGAGACACCCAGATGCTGACATACAAACTATGCAAAACCCAGAGTATGCCCTTTTCAGCGACAAGCAGGAAGGGCCAGCCAGATGCTGACTTACATACTGTTCAAAACCCAGAGCAAGCTCTTGTCAGTAACAAGCAAGAAGGGCCAGCCAGATGCTGACTTACATGCTGTTCAAAACCCAGAGCATGCTCCTGTCAGCAACAAGCAGGAAGGGTCAGCCAGATGCTGACTTACAGCCTGTTGGAAAGCATGCTCTTGTCAGAAACAAGAAGAGATGGCTTTCCAGATGCTGACTTACATCCTGTTCAAAACCAAGAGTATGCTCTTGTCAGCAACAAGTAGCAATGGCTAGCCAGATGCTGACTTACATACTGTTCAAAACCAAGAGCATGCTTTTATCAGCAACAAGGAGAGAAGGTTCACTAGATGGTGACTTACATCCTATTTAAAACCAAGAGCATGCTCTTATCAGCAACAAGTAGAAATGGCTAGCCAGATGCTAACTTACAAACTGTTGAAGTCCCAGAGGATGCTGTTGTAAGCAATAAGCAGGAAGGGCCAGCCAGATGCTGACTTACATTCTGTTCAAAGCCCAGAGGATGCTCTTGTCAGCAATAAGAAGAGAAGGCTTGCCAGATGCTGACTTACAGCCTGTTCAAAACCCAGGGCATGCTCTTGTCAGGAATAAGAAAGAAGGCTTGCCAGATTCTGACTTACAACCTGTTCAAAACCCAGAGCATGCTCTTGTCAGCAACAAGGAGGAAAAGCAATCCAGATGCTGACTTACATTCTGTTGAAAACCCAGAGGATGCTCTTCTCAGAAACAAACAGGAAGGTCTGGCCAGATGCTGACTTACATACTGTTCAAAACCCAGAGTATGCTCTTGTCAGCAAAAAGCAGGAAAGGCTAGCTGAATGCTGACTTACATCCTGTTCAAAACCAAAAGCATGCTCTTATTGGCAACAAGTAGGAATGGCCAACCAGATGCTGACTTACAAACTATTCAAGACCCAGAAGATGCTCTTATCAGCAACAAGCAGGAATGGCCAGCTAGATGCTGACTTACGTTCTGTTCAAAAGCCAGACCATGCTTTTATCAGCAACAAGCAGAGAAGACTAGCCATATGCTGACTTACATACTGTTCAAAACCCAGATGTTGCTCTTTTCAGCAAAAAGCAGGAAGAGCAAGCCAGATGCTGACTTACATACTTTTCAAAACATAGAGCATGCTCTTGTCAGCAACAAGCAGGAAAGGCCAGCCAGATGCTGACTTACATACTGTTCAAAACCCAGAGCATGCTTCTGTCAACAACAAGCAAGAAGGGCCAGCCAGATGCTGACTTACATCCTGTTCAAAGCCAAAGCATGCTCTTGTCAGCAACAAGCAGGGAAAGGCCAGATGCCTCCAAACTTACAAACTATTTATTGAGTTTGAGAGTATGCTTTTGTCAGCATCAGAGGATGACTCCAAGCAAAATATTAACTTACATTCTGTTTATAACCAAAACACACTCTTGTTAACATCTAGTTGAGACCAGCTGGATGTTGGCTTACTTTCTGTTTAAATATAACAATTCATTGTATAGCTGGATATCCAATTAAGTTTCACATACCATATGTGGAAAATAACAGAATATATTCTCAACCATCTCCCTCCACTCTCTCTTTCTTTTGAATAATTTCCAGGTTGGAAATACAACTCTATTATTCTGGGTAATCAGCAATTTAGCTTCATCTAATTAAATATGAAGCAACTACCTTATAATTGCATGCTCAGTTGACAGAGACACATTATTTTGCTGCACTGTAAGAAAAAGCTGCAGGATTGTATCATCTGAGAGAGCTCCTGCTGTCTTTTTCAGAAGTTCACTGCAGTCACTTGCAGGATTTTGCATGTCTGTCAAGTAGAATCAATTTTCTTTTTATACATATATGAATTCATTATACCTCGAAAATACACATGTTCCTTGGGAGGATACTTTTTTTTATAAAGCTGCTGACCAAACTTTTTTTGAAACCTGTCAACTGATTCTTCTGGAGCTTTAATTGCAGCATCTTCAACATTCATTCCAGCATTAACCAGGTGTTCCATGGTTTGGGCATCAAGCATATCTGCCTTTGTAAACAAGACAATAACAGGAACTGTTCAAAAAGGAAAGGTGAGATTCAAGAGATTATCAATAATTTGCACACCTCTACCAGTCCCACACTCATCAAAGAAATTCAACTCTGCTCTTGTAATTGGTCTAGCTTCATCACTGATTGGAATGCAGTACCTACACAGGATGCATTCAGATGCACTTTAATGTTACCACTGAGTCACTTACCAAATCACATGCAGATGATTCCCAAGTTTTTTGGTGGTTGAACATTTTTGCACAAAGTCCTTAACTTTATCCAGCTCAGATGTACTGCCTGCTTCAAAGCCACGTGAGTCATGAAAGACAAATGCTGTATTGCTCTTGAATATCATTTCATTCTCAATATCATGCTCCCCTCTCTGCCACACCTTCAGTAAAAAGTAACGCTGACCATAGATCCACATTACCTGTGCAGTTGGATTGAGCTTGGACAAGTCAATCTACCCACATCAGTAATGTTAGATGATGATGTCTAGAATACGGAATACCTCATGACGCTTCTGATTGAAAATTTTAGGCTGTTCTGTTGTATTGCAAACTCGCTGGAGGATGGTTGTCTTCCCTGCATTGGCGCGGCCAATGATAAGGACGCGAAAACGCCCGGTGAGCCTTCGAACATTTTGTGCTCGTCTCTGTTGTCTTTCTACATCCTCTGCTCCTTGAACTTCAGTATTGGAAAGAGACATTTGTTGCCGGGATGCCTAAGATGGTGGAGTGGTGAAGAATCAAGATAAGCACAGGACTGGGCAGTGTACTGTTTGGTTATGCTGGGTCAGCCACAGGAGTGACGTCACTGTCTCCCTTCCATCCCCGCTTTCAACTTGACAACTTCTAGCTTTTCGTTCTTGCCTTCGTACAACTTTATTCCCTTGATATAAGTGGAATTTCCAATATATACACATGTCATTGACTCCAGCTTTGCAAGCCTTGATCTGCCCACAACAATCGTGAAAGCGTGCAGGTTTGTAGCCAGATTTGAGCCAGATCTACTTCTAACCCCAATTAGACCATTAACCAAACGGCAAGAGAGTGAGTACAAACTCCAATTTTCCCCGCAGTTTGTTGCAGTCTAGGTGAATGCGACTTCGAGTCGCCATTCGAGCTCCAGTTGTGGTGTGAGTTCGCCACTCAGCACAAACTAGTCTCCACGGCAGCGGACTTCTTTCCACGACGTCATTGACTGCGTAGAGGACTCGAACTACAGTAGGTGAAAACCTAGAAGGTTGAAGAAGTAGCCGTAACATGAGCCTTTCTCAGCCAAGAATCGACACAGCCGCTGTTCTCCTCCATCTTCCTTTCTCACACCCCCTGCTCATTCGTGCGTGGATCGCGATGTCCGTGTACGTTCACTCGTTGGCTGAAGCCGTTCATTCGATCTGGAGTATGCTCCCAACAAACTCCAATATTTGTAGCGTAGACTTTTGGTTCTGGCCGGTTATCCGAGATGCAGACGCAAGAGCTTTTGCGACCACCTTCGGCATTTTCTTATTATCCTGGAACTAGCGTGGACCACACATATGCCAAATCAACTTCCAGATGCATTGATGCATGCCATCAGTGGGCACTTGCCAACAATTCATGCACCATCAACCGGACTTTGGTGGCAAAGAGTCAAGGGCAATGGCAGACGCCGACACAGTTTCCAGACCTTCGTCGGCACTTTCCACCAGAGTTATGGACTTACTAGCGTTCTTTCAAGCAGCTCACGTCAGCTAGTCTGGCCGAAATATTCAATGAAAGTCCCATGGAAAGTGATTCCATTGTACGAAGCATGCAGTGAGTCCGGCGCTTTAAATGAACCCTCACTCACTATCAAGGATTTGGTTTCATCTTCTCCCGACTTAAACAACAAGGATGTAGCAGATGCTAAGCTGCGCGTTTTTGAGCAACTCCTCATTAAGTTGCCATAAATATAAGTTCCCGAGCAAGCCCCCCCGGACTGTGGAGGAAAATGGAGCAATAGACGGTCACCCAGAGGCAGCCTGGCGACAGATTTTCAAACGGGGGCGCTCAAAAGAAATACAAGCAGTTGACGATAAAAAAAAGACAGCTGAAACTTCGCGTGTTACATCCAAGTTTATGCGGTTCGGATGTGACGGGGAGAACTCGACTCAACTCTCCAAAAATCTTCAATTACATAGCATGATGAAGGAAGTCCATCTGATAAGACAACCTCATCCTGAACTCTATGAACGGTAACAACCTCCCTGCCTTCCTTCAAGTTTCCCTTCCTTTTTTCTTTTTATTTACGGGGCTTCAGTCTTCAATCATCAACTCCTAAACGCGAGCATGAAGGTTTTCCACATAGGAGCGCATTTACCTACCTTCAACTCCAGCGCGTGTTTAACTACCTCCAACTTCCTAAGGGACATCCTCTGCCTTGCGAGGGACTGTACATGTTTCAACAGCCGGAGAAAGCAGATTCTCTGCCTTATGACTGGGGACTTCAGAAATGTTTCGTTGCTGCGTTGGAGGAGCCAGGGGTTTTTGGGACTTGGAGCTTTGAACGGGGGCAGCCTGAGGGGGCAATTTGGATGAACTCGGCCCGGGTACTGTACGATGCATATATAAATCAACTTGATCGACAGAGAGTACAGTAACGGAGGACGTACCAGCCTGAGACTGAGTGTTATCACTTGCGGAATCCGAACTTAGGAGCGTATAGGCTCTTGGGGTCAATTTCGTCCTCTTGACAGGCTAGTGAATCGTGCTGATTAGATTGTGGAGGGGAGAGAAATAAAAACGTACCGGGGGCTGGGTGATGGCAGTCGGCCGGCTGCGCTTTTTCCAAATGTTGATAGACTGAGACTGAGGACCAGGGAATTGGAATCCCACGGAAATGGTCTCGCCCTACGCCAAAACACAATTATTAGTTGCAACGTCTGAAGCCGGAGTATTGGGAAAAGGCTAGTTCACACCTCGTCAAAGAATTTCTTATCCCCCAAAAAATCAGGCAACCAGGCTTCACATTCTCTGGGCCTATCCCAAGGCGCCATGTTCATGTACCAATTCCGCATCGTTTTACGGAATTTGAAGGCGGATTCTGGTTCGATGGAGTCCCGGAGTAGTTTCATGTGTTCGAGCTTAAGTAGTACGCGCATATCAAAATAAGTTTGTTAGAATCTTGCTTGGAGTCTAGGGGGGCCGGGAAGGAGGGGAGGACAGACCATGTGAGGATAGGCTTTGACGAACATACCCTTCATATCCCTCGACTCTGCTTGCTTGTAAGTGATAGGCGAGAGTAGGGGCCGGACATGCTCGAGTGCCGCGCGGACGTGGATGTATGCGTCGAATTTTTTGGAGGTGGACGTCGACATGGGGGTTAGAATGAGAGTCGTGTGACGTCACTATTTGGTCAATTCCGACGCGATGTTCGCTTTTCAGATCGATTTGAAAGGTAGAAATTGGGGAGCATTTCCATTGTGGATAATCTTTGCTGGAAAAGCAGGGTACTGAGGAAGAGTACTTTCATGAGGACTGTCAGGGTCTTTGACGCGTCTCCCTTGGCATTTCCCTTGATTATCAGAACCCTAACCGGACCCTGCCAACCGTTTCGGTCTCACCAACCGCCTCCTTTCATTCATACTTACCACCAGATTCAGAGCTCTTGTTCGTAACATGCCTCGTTTTGTTAGAGTCTCCAAGTACTGGTGGGTGGCTTTCATTCAAGATGAGATAACATGCTGATCGTCGTGTAGCCACGTCTTCGGACAGCCGACACAGGCACGAGAACGTCAAAGTGACGAACAGCGCAGGGCTTTGAATTGGATCGGTAGAGAATCGGAGGACAATACAAAGTTGGTAGCCCTTCCTGTAGCTCAAGCTTATGAGCTAACGTTGTGTCCTTTTCTTCTAGTTTCGTCGCGGAGGACCTAGTCGAACCCTGTGGTAAGTCCGTCGACTGGACAATACTTCCCCATCTCACAATTTCTTTCGTGACAATCGGCACACCAGGCTCGGAAAGACAGTCATCCTCGAATGTCTCGCGAGTCATATCGTGGCGAAGGAATTTCCAGAGGTGCGTCACGTCTATTCCTTTCTTACCCAGCATTTTCTAAAGAAATGGCTGAATAAGTTTCTCAACAACAAACGTGTCCCGTCAATAGGCCTGTTAGCCATCATGGCAGGCTAAGGAATAAGGTGGTATGAGGAAAAGTTCAAGGCCCTTCTGGAGGGACATCAAAGACGAGGTTTGTTCTTCCACGTCGACTGGTCTTGCCAAGTCCTCACTCATTTCATAGGGCCGACAAGTTATTTCCTTCATCGACGAAGTCCGTGAGCGCCCTTCGCTCAAACATTATCGCCGAATTTCTCTGACTACGCGTATTTGCGCACTTAGATACCCTTTTCAACCTCGGTATATCGGAAGGAAGCATCGATGCGGGACAGGTGATCAAGCTGGAGTTGGCTAGAGGTTGCAGTTGGTTGGGGCTACTACACGTAAGTAACGTTTGCTCTTCGTTCCAACCACGTCCTTTCTCGTCCTTGTCGACGTCAATCAGTCCGTTTCACTTCCTGGCCCTTCCTTCGCCCTCCTCCCTCCCTGTTAAATTTCACACGCTAACACACTCCCCTTGTAGCGGACGAATACCACAAAACAACATCCAAAGACGCCAGACTCGAACGCCGGTTCCAGCCCGTCACTATTGATGAACCCACGGTGTCTTCAACTATCTCGATTCTGAGAGGTTTGAAGCTGCGGTATGAGGTACATCATGGGGTAGAGATTGCGAATGGGGCTTTGGTTACTGGTCAGTACCTCGGTTCTCTGGCTTTGGTTGTTACTTACGATTGAACTTGCAGTTGCTCGTTTTGTAACTTTCTATTGCTTACAGTTGAACACATCACTGCTTACCCTGGATGTTATCGCACTTCAACACAACGCTCTGGAACCCAAACATGTCGCGTGGAACTCAACTGTTTTCCAAAAACAACCCTGCTCCTGCTGGAACTGCACTTGGACTGAACGCTTCATGTCAACCGTGAACAGCCGCGGTCTACGTTGCACCCTATATTTTCGACCGGCTCTTAAAGCCATCAATTTGGTGGACCAAACCGCCTCGGCGCTCTGTCTCGCATAGGAGAGCAAACCCGACGAGTTGGACTCCCTAGAGCGGGAGATAATGACGTTCCAGATTCAACTGGAGAGTCTGAAGAACGAAAAGGACACCTTCAGCATGGAGCGGAGGAACAAAGTCAAGCAGGAGGTGAAGGAGAAGAGTTGACTGGGGTCTGGCAGACTGGTGAGTGGACCCGAGATCATAACGAATTTGCAAGTCTAACTCGGGTTCTGTGTAGAGAGAGCTCGGCTGGACAAAATCAAAGACGTCAAGCGTAGACTAGAAGAAGCCAAACACCTAGTGCAGCGACAGGGCCAATTCTAGCTCGCCTCGCGCCTGCGGTTCTCTGCCATTCCCGAGCTGCAACGTCAACTTCCTGCGGAGGGGGACCAGGCGAATAGGGATGAGGAGTCGTCGTTGGCGATGCTCCCTGATAGGGTGACGTCGAACGATATTTCGAGGGTGGTGGCGAAGGCTACAGGTATTCCGGTGCAGAATTCGTTGAAGGGGGGGAGGGATAAGTTGGTTCATGTGCGTTGTTTTCTTGTTCCATTGATTGATCCGGGGTTAACGTTGGATTCGGTGCAGATGGAGGAGTCTTTGGCAGCAAGAGTC
>Ga0307507_10005630_pt1 | contig 20357 bp, 15 predicted proteins | sample 7_EM_MG_FD_207223 | JGI IMG/M metagenome (GOLD analysis project Ga0307507, IMG submission 207223) | Populus trichocarpa ectomycorrhiza microbial communities from riparian zone in the Pacific Northwest, United States - 7_EM | ecosystem: Host-associated > Plants > Roots > Unclassified | place...
GATGCTTTTGGAACGAAAGGACGTCAACCCCGACCATGCAGACAGCGAATATGGCCGAACGCCACTCTTCCAGGCGGCTCAAAACGGGCATGAGGGGGTAGTCAAGATGCTATTGGCACAAAATGGCGTCAACCCCGACCACGCGGACACCGATGGTGGCTGGACACCACTCTTTATGGCGGCAGAGAACGGGCATGAGAGGGTAGTAAAGATGCTTTTGGAACGAAAGGACGTCAACCCCGACCATGTAGTGAGCAAATATGGCCGAACGCCACTCTTCCAGGCGGCTCAGAACGGGCATGAGGGGGTAGTCAAGATGCTATTGGCACAAAATGGCGTCAACCCCGACCACGCGGACACAGATGATGGCCGGACACCACTCTTGTTGGCGGCAGAGAACGGGCATGAGAGGGTAGTAGAGATGCTTTTGGAACTAAAGGACGTCAACCCCGACCATGCAGGGAGCAAACATGGCCGAACGCCACTCTTCCAGGCGGTTCAGAACGGGCATGAGGGGGTAGTCAAGATGCTATTAGCACGAAATGGCGTTAACCCCGACCACGCGGACACTTATGGTGGCGTGACACCACTCTGGTTCGCGGCTCAGAACGGGCATGAGGCGATAGTAAAGATGCTTTTGGAACGAAAGGACGTCAGCCCCGACCATGTAGACAGCGAATATGGCCGAACGCCACTCTTGATGGCAGCTCAGAACGGGCATGAGAGGGTAGTCAAGATGCTTTTGGAACGAGAGGACATCAATCCCAACCACGCGGACACTATATATGGTAATACACCACTCTGTGTGGCGGCTATGGGCGGGTATGATGGGGTAGTCAAGATGCTTTTGAAACGGAACGATGTCCGCTCTGCCCTGCCTGATAATAGGAACCAAACCCCGCTATCGCTAGCTCTCTCCGAGGGACATGATGGAATTGCCAGGATCCTACAGGAACGGGACAATCCGAATTCTGAAAAAGCCGATCAAAGTGCCCCGGAACCCCCCCTATCCTCTCCTGAGCATGAGTGCGCAGCAGAGATGGAACTCAGGTCTCATGATCCTAATATCAACATCACAGAGTTTAGTCGGGGTGATAATTGCGATGGAGTCAATGATGGTGGCCGAGCCTCCCTCCCGCCCTCTGCTGGGCGGCCTGCGGATGAGTTTGTGGTAGAGACTCAGTTCGGATCTCATAATTCTAATACCGACGTCACAATCTTTACTCGGAACAATTTTAATTCTGACCAGGCCAATCACGGTGGTCAGGAAACGCTGCCGCCCTCCCCTAGACATGTGGACGAGTTTGTGGCGGAGATGCAATTAGGATCTCATAATCTTAATACCGACATCACAGACCCTAGTGGCCAACCTGGCCTCCGAGCAGCAGACGCCAAGGGTGCTATTTCTAGGTCCATAGATTACGGCCCCTCAATCCATCCCCCTAGACGGTCCCGACTTCATTATATTTGGCCCCTAAAGCTCCTCCACCGCTCAAGGAAAAACAAAGACTCATCCTAAAAATCTCTAACCAATCCTCTCGTTTGCGCTCGACGGTGTTCTGTTATCGTCTCTTCTATTTGTCTTTTCGCTTTTCTCCACATCCTTCCTTCCCTGTTCCTTTATATATATCCTTATTAAATAGTTACTTTCCAAGCACGTAGGGGGTTAGTCTAGGCGAGAATTAGATGTAAATAGCATTGACGAGGGCATTTTCCTAATTTATTCCGTTTATTTTACTTAATATTTATGTAATTCTTTGATTTTTTTCTTCGCGTGTTTCCTTCTCCCCAGTTCAGCTTAGACTTGGTCCTATCGTTATGTTCTCACTCCTCACTCCCGGTATTGGGTGAGGGCGGAGTTAGTGTAGGCTAATTAAGTTATATTCTATAAATATATGATATGAAGTCGCGAGTTAAATTCCGTTGGTGTGGGTATCTGTGGGGGATAATATTAAGCGTTGCTCGATATGCTACAGAAGTATTACCCGTAATACAAAAACTTAAATAATATAGCGACAGTGGAAGGGCCTTTAGGAGCCAGTGTATAGTGCTGTACTGTGCCCTATCCCCCCACTCTACCATACAATGACAGGAGGAACGATTCCCCAGTAAAGCGATCGTAGTTGGCGCGCAAGTGTAGTCTTCATAGGCCCTGTTCTTCTAGTTTAAGACTTTGCGGTGGAGTTGAACCCTCCCGATCGAGCTTTGTGCTAATAAGGATGAGTAGATACTGAACTGCGGAGCAAATTATTAAGCATTAGGATGAAGTGATTAGGCACAACTTAATGATTCCAGCGGTTTGACAAAAATAATAATATATGGTTGCAATATAGATATTGATGTCTGTACCACTCCGTCTAAATATTTAATCTGCGCCCGAGTGCCGTGTTTTTTCCCATTAAGCCCCCATGTATAGTAGAATTTCCCCTAGGTGGGAATCGTGGATGCTAAATCTTATATAATCACAGGTTTGGGTTCACCAGCCACACCCTGGGCGGCGTTGAGCTTCAGGAAGACTGAGGCAGAATTCAAGGGTCCATGGCTTGGGAGGAGACAATAAAATGTAAATTAAGGCGCTGTTTGGCGCGCCATTTTTATAGCATAAAAGTGACTTTTATAGTATCATATAAATAATGGAAACTCAAACTTTTTATATAGGGGTGTGTTTGGTGTGTATCATACAAATATATCGTGATACATTTTTACTTTCACAATATATTTTTATAGCATAAATCTAAGAACAAAGTATACTGGTTAAGGGTCAGAGTGTAAGAACCTTTCAGAATGTAAATTTTAATAACTATATGATTGACTATCTATATATTATAAATAATAAACACAATACTTAATTAAGGTTTAGCAAAAATTTTCTTCTTATACTTAATTTAACAAGAATCACAGTAGCCCAGACCTAAATTCTTTTAAGAACCTCTAATGTGACTTCATTTTGAGCTTTATAACCCTAGAGTTGGAGCAAGGGAGATAGGGTACCAGCTTGTTTTTTCTCAATATATTTATTTTGTGGTTGCACAACCAAACACATATATTTCTGAAATATGCTATAAATTTATTTTAGAATATATGCCATTTACAACTTTTATTGCGATATATTTTTATTGTGACACGCCAAACAGTGCCTAAAAGTATTTACCAAATACTTGCTTTAGTATTCGGATATTTCGCTTTTAACAGGCCGATAAACGGGTGCGTAAAGCTTGTCGCCTTATGCATAGGATAGCCCTACTAGCAATCACGTAATAGCTAATTTTATTTACTCCTAATTTTCATCCTATAGAAATTTATCAATTGAGTTTGAAATTTTTTTATTAGCGTAGTTCAACTATATGAGATACTTTAGTTAGAGCAGAGGCTGTTAAGAGGTGGCATCAGTGCATGGCGGAGGGTTGTTCTGTGAGCAATGCCCAATATTGGTAGAGGGACCATAATTTTAGAGGTAAAGCAAAGTCATACAGAGTATTAGCCTTATGTCTCTGGTTCTCAAGGGGTTAAAGCTATGTTGCTTTCTTTATTCTTGTTATCGCCTGTTGACTATTAACAGTGGGAAATGGTTGCAGAACTTGCCCGCTAATTTACACAATTTCGCACGATTGCTCAATTGTGGTTGAAGAGGTTTCCTTATTGTATTGTCACGGACAATTCGGACCAATGGTTTTATAATATCACACCTACTGTTCCCTATGTGTGCACAGCATTGTGTTGTGTTTGACAGGAATCTGTGATGCCGTGCCATGTCCCCATAATTCAACAGACCCTCATGATTTTGGTATATTCTTGGCAAGGAAATGATTGGATGGTGGGGTTGTTGCCACATGAGCAGCCACATCACCCCGCCATTTTTTTGGCTTTGCCGACAGAGAGTTTTGTAAACCCCTGTCCCACCAACTCTAAATATCGCTCTTTCCTACCATTTCTACACTCCACCAACACCCCCGACAGAAAATCATTCCCCAAATTACCGATACACAATGGATCAAATTCGGCGACACCAATGCCAACTGAGGCAACTCAATATGGTGTCATAGCAAGACCCTTTATGGATTCGACAAGGTTCCATAGATTATGCGTTGGCTCTCTCCGTCAGAGCCGGATAACAAACATTGTGGGATGAGCACCAACCAAGGTTCCAGTGTCAGATATTGGTTTTTGGGAATAAGCTCGGTTTGAGAATTGCAGAGGAGGGGGTGGGAATGAGAAGGCTGTGTTTTTCTGCTCCTTGAGTCCGGGAGTGGCTAAGACATATCGGAGGTGCGTGGGTTCTTTGCGAAGCGAATATCGTTGATGAGAAGGAACCCTGGTTCACTCGTGATCGACAGGTTGTGCCATCAAGCAAATGAGGAAGACAGCACTGTTGCATGCTTGTCCAGCGGCTTCCTTGTTTGGCAAGAGAGAATATCGGGAATTATCTGGAGATAAATTTCGACGGGGACGACAAGCGAGAAGGAATGAGTAAGGATTTGTAGGTGGATGCTATGAATATTATTCTAGAAAATATGCCGGATATGTGTGTAGGAGAATTGAGCATTTCCCCTCTATCAGCGATGAATACTTACCAAAGATTGTATATAGATCCCTCCTTGTTTCGCTAAACATCGATGCTATTCTGGAGTTGACATGCTTTCAGAGAGGAAAGAAATTTGACCAGGTGACAGGAGACAATGGACTGGACGATGCCTACACGGCGACTCTTACCCAACCGAAGGCGCTGACGGGAAACAGGTCAGTACTCGGAATGAAGGCGCAATTATAACTTAGGTGTTATGATAGAACGGCGGTTACGGAAAAAGGAGCTGTCATTTCCCAGGAGTGCGGATAGGGTTTACGGATATGGATTTGGAAAACACTCCTGCATTCCGGATATTCCCGTCATCCTATCTAGGTCTTGTCATGGTCGAGTCGTTTTCATCCACAGTTCAGCCAGTGCGATTTACTCATCAAGAGCGGCTCTCCAGCGATTGTCCCTATTCCATAGTCCTCGCTCAACAACCGCTAAGCTTTGCTTGTCATACCTCAATGCCGGCAATTGTTCGCCAATTCTTCGCTCGGCCTCCTCAACATTGCCGCTTCTGGAAAATTGTTCGATTTACGGGGGGTGAACACACAAGGGGGGATACTAGAGATAGAGTTACTCGCCCCTAGGCTTCTCGGTAGATTTTATAAGTATATCTCAGCCTAGCTGCACTTAATTTTCTATAATCAAAATTGGGTCCGGGACATTGTTTAATAGTGGATGGGGGATCTACAGAACTTTACGAAGTCGCATATCTCGGCATTGTCAAGATACTGCCATATTGGAGATGAAGCAATGATATGTTAACGCATTTGATTACGCGGTGCTGAGTTATTGGTTCTTTTATCTTCTATGATTATATAGGGGTATCGGTTGTGCGACACACCTACCTTATTACCTGGCACGCAGATATTTCCTCAAATATGGCGTTATGTATTGTGTGGCATTTGGGTATATATAGGACTTTCTCTTAGTTTACTATATAGTTAACTCGATACTGCAAGCCTAGAAATTCCTCCTTAAGTCTAAACTATATTCTGTTCAAATCCTATCTATGAACTTCATCATAATTCCCGATACCAATATTTTCACATGGGGAGCGCAGCTCTCTCAGCAGTTAGAGGAGGACCTGAAGAGCTAGTAAAGAGGCTTCTGGAAGGAGAGGACGCCAATTCCAAGCGGCAACTACAAAATATGGCAGGAGACCGCTCCCGTCGGCCGAAAAATAGGCGCATGAAGGGTGTTGGCGTAACTAGTGGGTGTCAATCTATCATTAAACCGATTTTCTTTTTTTTCTTGCTTACACCCGGAGAGAATTTTGGAAACAATAGCAAAACCCACCGCCCAATTTTGTGTGATTGCCCAATTGCCAACAAACGAGTTTTCATAATAATATGGTCGCCAACACTTCCTTAGAGAGATCTGACATGTGCTACCATTCCTTATACCCAAGCCCACCATATTAATACTCCTAGCAAAACTTTCTGCAATGGCGAGTTAGGTCATCGTTGTTCATCACAAAGTCTAGAGCACTAGCAATTCCCGGTTGTCTAGTAATGTTCCGGAAGGGGCTGCTACAAAATAAAGCCATACCCCGCTGGTTTTCGTTAATTATCCCTATACAAAAGTTTTATGAATCTCTCTGAGAACTCTACATACAGGTATAGCTCTACTATTCCTACGCACTACTGAGGCTTTGTTTGGGGAAAATCATTCACATAGTCTCGACGAAGAAATCAAAAATCCGTCAATTTTGGCGGCGATAAGGCTAATCGCGCTGGAATAAGGGAGAGAGTTTCAACAGTGTGCGCTAGTAGGATAAGGTTATATTTAGGGAGCAAGAACTGAGAAGCGAAGCCACTCACCCTCCTTGTAAAGTTCGATCTCCACAATCCCCACACTTTCAAAACTCGCTTATTTCTAAAAATTTACTCCCGACACGGTCAAATAGGTTATCCTGCATGCTTCAATGTCGTCTATTTGGCATGAGTAGAGCGGGCCAACCCTTCATTCGCGCAACATTGTCTGATTTATGTGCATACAGGGTGATAGCCTGTTAGGGCAAGGCTGATGCAGGGACTCTGGTGCAGGCGCGGAGGGCTGTACTGTACATGTAAATGGACTTAGATACAGGCATTTTTTTAGTTTCTTCTGACTGTTTACTATTTCTCCACTTTTTCTTTCCTTTCTTCGCTTCTTTCTTCCCGTAGAGTTCTGGCTAGTCATGGTCCTGTCGTGGTGTTCGTAGTCTTCATTCCTGTTGTTCTGTTGTATTTGTTTTTTTTTGTTTTTTTGGGCAGCGATTTGTAGTATGGTTCGGCAGTTTACAAGCGGTGTGGTAGCAATAATAGATGGATGACCGCTTGAAGAAGCCCCTCCTACCGCTAGTTTATCTCCGCCCGGAAGTTCCTCTCAGTGCTACCAAGCCAAGTCATTATGAACCACCCCTTCATAAACTGCCGTATCATACTCTAAAAATTGTTCTGCCATATACCTTCGGGGGGGGTGCGCCAAAATCGCCGGAGTACAACCCTAACCCTAAATTACCGGGTATCAGGCGAATTGCCCGCTAGTACTTGTATAATAGCAACCTGAGGGCGAGAACTAGCTAAGCTAGATTTTGTAAATGTATGCGGCCCTGAGCTCGCTTAAAGGGCATGCGTCGCGATCGATGAAAGGATATGAGGACGGCTTCATTTTGGGTTATAAATGCTGCTCTCATTCCAGTGAGTTATATTAATTGAGAAAGAGAGGAAGGGAGAATGAGCCAATCTCCTCTTGCCCAAAAGTTGCGTTCAGGAGATGGGAATCATTTTGGTTGTTTTCATTCTCAGTGTTTCGTTTATCGACCTCGCTTAAAATGTCTGGGGGTCGGGTTCCCAGATTCAGCAGAGCCTCAAACATGCTGGTATTTCCTTGGCATGGAAATGATTGGATGGAGGTTGCCACGAGAGAAGCCACATCGCCCCACTTTCCTTAGCTTTGCCTACAGAGAGTTTTGTAAAATCTCCCACTAACCTTACGCACCGCTCTTCATACGGTTTTTACACTCAGCCAATATTTTGGACATAACACCATGGCCTGGACGACACATACACAAGCGATCAAACTCAGTCACAACAATGGCAACTAGGGTAACACCGTGGGAAGCCGCTACACCCCCATTCAGGGATCTCACGGGAATGCACAGGAATAGGCGTTGGCTTTCACCACCAGAGCCAGATAACGGAAATCACGGCGTGCGCACTACCCGAGTTGACGGTATCGGAGATTGGCTTTTAGAAGCAGGTGAGTTGCAGGCATGGAAGCGGTGGGGGGGTTGAATGGATACGGCTCTTATTCTACTCCGAGAATCCGGGAATGGGCAAAGCATATCTTAGGTACGTGGGTTCTTTGAAAGAAGCGAATACCACTAACGGGGAGAAATTCTAGTCCCCTAGCGATCGACAGATTGTGCGATTAGCTAAATAATAAAGGTCTACTGTTGCATACTTGTACTACGGCTTCCTTGCTCAGCCGGGGCAACGATATCTAGTACTACCTGGAAATGAGTTTAGGTGAGTACGACAAGCATGGCGCGGGTGGATGTTGTGCGGATTGTTCTAGAAAATATGTCGGATATGTATGCCGGAGAATTTGACGTTTCCCATCTATCAGTGATATATACTTACAAAACATTGTGTGTAGATCCCTCCGCGTTCCGCTAAATCTTGACACTGTTTTGAGGGAGGTTACATTTTGTTGGAGAGGAGAGAAGCCTAAACCGGTGACGAAGGACAATGGACTAAGCGACGGCTACACGGCAACTCTTACCCGACTGAAGGCGCAGAGGGGAAATGGGTTAGTACTGGTAAAAAAGGTGCTATTGTGGGCGTTGTACTTAGAACGCTGATTATGGGGAGAGAAGCTTTTATGCCCTCGGGTGGAGATAGTGTCTGCTGATCTGGCTTCACAAAACCTTCCTGCGTTACAAATACTCGTATTTTCTCTCCATCTTTCATGTTCGCCTCCTCTTCGTCCAACCTCCGGCAGTGCACGTTACCCCACAGGAGTACCTCGGAAGTACCCCGACCCTATTTCCCAATCCCCACTCAATAACTCAGAGGGTTTTCCCGATATACTTCAATCCCGAATACCTCAGACACCTTTCGCCAACTCTTCACGCGGCCCTTGCAACAATGCCGGTCCTAGAATCCGTTTCTTTTTAGCCGGATAAGCACACAAGGGGGATGACGCAAAATTCTACAAAACTCTCCCTCGGGCTTCTCGATAGATTTGGTGAGCGTGTGTCTACTCAACTGTTCATACAGTGCTATAATCAAAATTGACTTTCGGTAATTGTGTATTACTAGAGGGGAAGGGATTTATATAACTCTCCGGAGCCCCATCACTCGGGATAATAGCGAGAGGTTCCGCCGTCTTGGCGATGATTGAATAGGGGGTTAACGGAACCGATTGCACGATGCTAAATAATAGCATTTCCTATCCTGTACGATCACAGAGGTGTGTCGGTTCTGCGGCGCTCCTATCTTATTACAAGACACATAGATATATCCTTAGGTATGGCACTGTGTAAAATGTAAATATAGAGTGTTTTTCCCTTAGTTTATCATACAGTTCGATAGCGCAAGCGAGCAAATTTAGCTTTAAGTCTAAACTATAATACCTTCAAATCCTGTCTACAAAATTTATCATGGAGTCAGCGACAAAATACCATAATTTTGAAACGGGGGATGCATCTCTCACATGCACAGTTTGATGAAAGGATGAGGTGAAGACGCTTCCAGAACATGAGAAAGCCAACCCAAGAAGGCAGCTACCAAATATGACTGGACACAGCTCTGTTTAGCCGGTCAGTACAGGCACTAAGGAGCAGTACAGATGCTTTTGGAACGAGGGTTAACTTATTAATGCCAAAAGGCGACACGAAATGGAACGTGGGAGTGTCAATCCCGGCCATGTATTAATTATCACCGAATATAGCCGAACCCCGCTCTCGTAAACCGCGATGTACAGTACAAGTACAGACACGCGTGAGTCGTAAAGATTCCTTTCTAGCAGAAAGATGTCTACACAGCCACGCCAGATAATAGAACAAAACTGCACTATCACTCCCTCTCTTCGAAAGACATGATGGAGTTGTGAGGAACATGCTGCAGCAGGCGAATACGGTATCAGTGGTGTCACAGCGGATTGCGGTGACCAAACCTCCCCCCACCCAACCGAATCATCTTGGCACCCCTCAACCTACTCCCGGCACCAGCACCTCAAGTTCCGTCATCCTTCCATGAAAACCAATGCCCATCCTAACAAGACGCGATCAGACCTGCCAATTGTAGCCGACTGGTGTTGAGTCATTATCTCCTTCTTTGGTCTTTTATATTTCCTCGCTTATATCTTTCCCTCTTCTACCTCGTTTTTCCTTTTTAGTTCTTGCTAGACTTGGTCTATCGTGGTGTTCTCGCTCTTTATTATTGCGATTCTATTATTCGTTAAACAGCGGCACCTTAACCGCAGCCTTAATAACCCCAGCATCAACAGCCAAAGCAACCCTGGGACTCGCGCCCACAACCGCAACAAAACAATCGGAAAAGCCCTCCACCGGCGCATCCCCATTATCAAAGCTTGAGACCATCCTCGGAAAAGCCTTCAATTCAACCACACTACCAGCGAGCTAGCCTATCCGACATCTCACCTCTCTAGTTGGTAACGCAACAATCCTCCTTGGGGTTCAAATTGACATCTAGCAAGATGAAACTCGCGAGATCCGTCGCAGAATACTCAGAATAGCTGCGCGCCAAACTGGACAACTCATGGAAATGCAGGTACCACAACCTCTGGATCACTGGTCGTCATGAAAAATTCAGAACCAGATGCCCGGCATCGACATGCACTTGCAGAGGATTTCTAAGTTACCCATGGGTCTGAATCCTACCATACGATCCTTGTTCGGGGTGTTGCCGCATGCATGGTGAGTACCTGTATGCCCTCTTGGTTTCCGGGAGTGTGCTGATAATGGCAGAGCAAAGAATTATCGTCTGTCGTTCACCACCGTGTACCGGTATTTCTTCCTGACCGTGATGTCAATGTACTCGAGTATTATGCGACACTATTAACCTACAGTGATTGTCAAAGAAGTACGTCTTGGCTCTGGCTCCGACTTGGGTGAAGCTGAAATTTGTACATTTCTTCCCCAAAGCACGAACCCATCCCAACATCCTTACCAATCTCCACAACAAGCGTAGTTCTCAATATCTTCTGATATCACACCAAATTGGTGATGAGAAACGCCGACCTCCGCTACCTACATTCACAATTGATGGGTCCGAACATTGGATGCTGATACAAATTCTGCTAAACCCAGATGAACACCAGCGTCGAACAGGTTTCCTTCAAGCGCCAAAGCGCATCCTACTTGATTCGGCAACACTTTGACCTGCACCAACTACCTTAATCCCCCGCTCGGCATTCCCGGTTGCCCCGAATGACAGGGTCGTCAAGCATTACTCAGGTTTTCTTGAGGGAGCCACCGCTAGCCACGCCGAAGAGATGGACCCAAACATCGAAGACGCCAGGAAAGAGCTCACACACTTTAAGCGCAAAAATCCACCGAGATGCAATCGGGAACTCACAAAACACGAGCTGAGTTAGTGAGCATACGAAGAAAACCGGACTGGATAATGGCGAAGCTGGCGGGCACGCAATTAAAGGAGGAATCCGCACGAAAACCCCTCGCGAAAAAATGTGGAGAGATAGAATGGCTGAAGAAGATGCTGGCAGAGATGAAAGCCGAAATGGACAATTCTAGGAATGAAATAGAGGATTTGGGGACACCACTTGACCCTACGGGTGGGCGGCGCAGAGAGTCAGGTCGCCGTACTCTGTTAGGGCAACGCCGGCTTCCCTGCTTGGCCCTGGGACTCCGGCGCCGGAGCATGGGACTCTGTATTACCGGCAGCAATATTGGCCGTCGACGTGAAGCGGAGGTGATTACTATTTCAGCGGGAGGAAATTGTCCACTTTTTGATTGAAAATGGCTTGAGGAAGTTTATATGTATCAAGTCTACAGCAGTTATATGCATCTAGTTATTGGAAGGGTATTTTAGACTAGGATTAGCTGCGGGTGTTCGTTATCGCCTATCAATTTGATAGACGGTGGTTTGAGGTCCGTTCTATTCAACTGCGCCTCCTAGCCTATCCTCTAGGGTTCTCGTGGTAATTTTGCTGCATTTTGCAGGTAAATCCAAGCATTTAGCAAAATGAAAAGAAGAAAAAGAGGAAGGCTGTCTTGGCTGGGCGGTGATCTCTCTTCGCCTGCCCGCCCCCGCGCCCACAAAACACTGCAGACGCCACGCGATAAACAACCACTTACAGCTTCGATGTGTATACTTTTAAAAAGAGCTGGTATTGGATGCCACCCAGATTCAAGAAAGAGGGCCAAATTTTTTGGCGTTATGTCACAGCAATCATTTCCAAAAATGCTTCGACATTACGAGCACACGGGGTTAGAGAGGTACCAAGGCAATCATGTCTTCTCACTCAGGACTTCCTACGAATACTGTCCAATGTCGTAAGTATCGCTTCAGTGTGACGAAAAGTATGAATACGCTCGGCTATCTACTAGACTAGTTGAGATATCGACACAAGCCATGCTAATGTATGCTGATGCTCCTGAGATGAGTAGGAGAGTTTCAGGAGGACCAATAAATAAAAAACAAATAAATTGAGATAGGGAGTATCCCTATTTTCCATCGATTCCGTGCTATCAGGTTACTTGTGTGCGGCTACCGACATACTCTGGGTGATCGTTAAAAAAAGTCACAGAAGGTAAGCTTTATCTCTATAGAGAATTGCACTGGATCAAGAAAATTAGCTTTTCGATTTTGTAATAACCCCGCTGAGAAACACATTTCTCGATGTCTGGGAAATGGCAAATGGCTATTAATAAATGGAGGCAGATATTTTGCCCAGGAGATTACTGATATCGCACTAACTTTGGTTTCTTTTCTGAATCGCCGAAGTTATCTGTAATAATAGCAGGGGGGATGCAGCTATTCTGGAAAAACTGTAGCTTTCCCTTTGGATCGCTCATGTGTTTTATTCAGCTAATACTCTACGAGTAGCGCAGGTTTGTTTGTCCTATCAATCTGCTCTATACTGCAGGTGCACTAGGTGTATGACGGTAGGTTACAAAACCGCGATTCCGAAGAATCGTGTACTCGTGATTTTCTGCCGTTTATGAACACAACTGCTATTGCATATCACCAAAATCGTGAGGTTCTGACCGATTTTTTGCCTGTATGCATTAGCCGTTGTGTTCATAAACGTCAGAAAATCACGAGCAGTAACAGCTGTGCTCCCTGTTGGAGGTGTGGGAACGTGGGGTGCATTGCGAGGGTCGAGCAAGGGTTGCCAGAACGTGTGAAGGAACAGGTTTAGGCGAGGCTGTGGTTGCCGGTGCAGCGACAGTAGAATCCCTCACTTGTTCTTCTTGGTTGCCATTACTGTGCCGTTCTTGCTTTCGCTATGCGGGGGGCTCTGTCGTACTCGAGTAGCAGACTCAGCACTCTAGAACAAGGCCATGGGGAGGTGGTTAAAAAAAATACGGTCAGGTTGGGGCTTTTTCCATTCTCGAAAGGGTCCCATTTGGGCTCTTGAATTGTGGTTTTTGCTGATATTTTTTGTAAACAATGATCTGGATTCGCTGCCTCATGGTAATCTTCTATCCATTAAATTCGATCTATCATACTTGGTGCCCAGCTGAAGTAAGGGGACCCCCCCGGGCCTACAATGTGAACAAGGATCTCTATTTAAAATGTCCTGACGTTTGCGAATACCACTGCGATCGCATACCAGCAAAATTCTACGGCTCTGACTCATTTTTTACCCGTATGCAATAGCTGTTGTACTTACAAACATTAGGACGTTATCAGTATGCATTTCCTACAAAAGGAGAAATGGTTACCAGGTATGCTGATTCGCAGTGAGGTGGGGTTCATAGCTTGACCACCCAAGAGAATCTCCCCCCTGAAATGCATTATCTATCCCAGTTTTATGGATAGGGGTTGGGAGCTCGAGTATGTTGATTGCTTGATTCTTATTCGTACTCGCTGACTATGAACTGCTCGGGACAGATAAATACTGTGAACACTAGGGTAGTGATTGGCAATAGGCTCGATAATAACCCAATATTCGATCATAGCCGGCCAGCACCTAGGGAAATCGAAATCCACCAATTATTGGCTATAAAGCCTTCACGAGATTTCTTATCTTGTGGCGTATATATCACTGCATGTGCATATGGCCTATAAACATGAGACCCACCCCTCCAAAATTCTGTTCACAGACTAACCCCAGCACCGGAACATCGGGAGACGAGTTTCATATCACAAATACTACCGGGGAAGTATTATCGACTGCTGTGCCCTATGCTTGCATAGCACTGGATAGCACAATGTTTTGCTATACAGTAAGCTGTGATGTGGAGTTAAGCCGTCGTACTGTGATTCACCACAACCTTCCATGAGTGCGTATTTCCTTGGTATGAAAATGACCGGTTGCCGTCACTAAAGAAACTAGATAACCCCGCTCGTCTTCCGCTTTTCCCACAGGAGATCTTTGTCAATTCTTCCATTAAATCTCAAACATTTCTCTACCATTCTACCCACAACTGACATTTTAGACAGAGCATCATGGCCCAGAGTATAAGTTACATACAAGCTCATTCAGCCTCGGCGGCAGCGATGCTAACTGTGGCAACACAGCAGATAGTTTCAACCCTATCTTCTATATATCTGACGAGGAGGCACAAATTCAGCGCTGGCTCTCTCCGCTAGAGTTAGGTCATTACTGGTGGACCAAGCGATTCGAAAGCATCGGAGATTGGCTTTTAGAAACATCCGAGTTTCAGGAGTGGCGGGGAAGCAAGGACGGTGCCAATATGGCTGTCTTGTTTTGCTCCGGGAATGCGGGAGTGGGTAAGACACATTTGAGGTAAATCACGGGATTATTCGAAAGAATGCAATATCACTAACGGCCAGTTATACTAGCTCGCTCGTGATCGACACCCTGTGCGATCAAGCAAATAAGGAAAAGTTTACAACAAAGGTTACTGCACAGCGGAATGGAGCGAGCGTTCTGGTCCAGTGTGGAATCGATCAATTTTGTATGGTCGTAGAAATATAAAGAGCGTAATAGAAGACTTATCAAAAGTAAAGAAAACCGAATGACAAAAGAAGCGGACAATCAACAACGATAGGAAAACACTTAAAGAGACGAAGGACAAGTGAGCGGATAACAAAACGAACAAAGGGAAGATCCAACTGTCTTATATCCTTCCTTGCGGAATCCTATCCACCCAAGCATGCGTCCTGCACATGCTCAATCTCACATGAAATTCTTTCCCTTCTCTGACTTTCTTCCCAGCGCTCGGAATAACAGTGGTGGTAGGAACCGAATCTCCGAGGTCTTCGGTTGAGTTGTCTTCCAATGGAAGAGCTCATGGCCTCGGATGAAGTCGGTATTCGGTAATCATGGATGTTCGTGTTTCGTTGTACGTTTGATGTTGTTTGACGTTGTCGCACTAGAGATGTAGGGGTAGAGGTTTGGCCTCCGTATAAACTAGTAGTAGTAAAACGGTGTGAGTGCGATAGTGTGTAGCAGGTGCCAGAGGTTGTGTTTCGTGTGCAGCGCGAATGGGAATATACGTATTCGGTCAGTAGCTGGGGATGCTGCAGAAGCTGTAACGATAATGGTGAGCAGTCTAGCCCATTTCCAACAGAAAACCTCGCCGTTGCAGGCTCGTACTGTGACTTCTTTGCTCAGCAAGAGCAGACGACTACCAACGTGGTGGGTGCGATTTTGAAGCAGCTGGTAGGCAGGGGAGGTATCCCAGAGGATATACGCGAGGCATTCCAAGAAGAAAAAAAGGAGGTTGGCGGGAGAAGGCATCTGCTTGCTGATCTGGTGCGAATGTTGAGGAGCATGATTGCTCTGCAACCCAAAGTATTCATTTGTATTGATGCACTCGACGAATGCCTACCGAATAATCTTCCCGAGCTGCTTGTGTCGCTAAGAGATATTGTTATAGAGTGCCCCAGTGCGAGAATATTCCTCACCGGGAGACCCCATATCGGGGAAGCTATTCAACAATACTTCACTCAGGCGGTCACGATATATATCAGTACTAACCCGGATGATATCAGAAGTTATGTGACGATGAGGTTAGACATGGATGCTGAGCCGGAGGCCATGGATGATGCTTTAAGGGCGGATATTGTCAAAATAGCGCTAGAAAATATGTCGGATACGTACGTAGGAGCATTTGGCGTTGCCCCTCAGTCAGTGGTATACTCACAAACGACTTTATCTAGGTTCCTCCTTGCTTCTCTGAGCGTCAATGCTATTCTGGGGGAGGTGACAATTGGTCCCAGAAGAGAGAAACTTGAAGAGACGACGAGAAACAATAGACTGAGCGATCTCTACACCGCAAACCTAAATCAGCTGAAGGCGCAGAAGGGCTATAAGGCGGTCCTCGGGATGAAGGTATTAATGTGGCTCTTGTTTTCGGAAGGGCCAATAAGGCCCGACGAGCTCTGTTATGCCCTGGGAGTGGAGATAGGATCTACCGATCCAGATCCAGAAAAAATTCCTTCTTTACGGACACTCATCTCATCTTGCCTGGGTCTTGTCACTGTCAAGAGGGTTTCCAAGTCAGATTCAATAGTCCAACTGGTGCACCTCACACTGCGGGAACATCTTTTAAGTGATCCCACCCTATTCCATAGTCCCCACTCAAAAATTGCCGAGGTTTGCTTGACCTATCTGAATTATCGATGTGTCAGCGATCTTTCGCCTACTCTAGCCTCGGCCCCTTCAACAATGCCCCTTCTAGAATATGCTTCCTGTAACTGGGGGGAGCACGCAAAAAGGGGGATTACCGAAAATGTTAGAAAACTGGCACTTCGGCTTCTCGATAGATTTGATGAGCATATATCTGCTCGGCTACTCTTATTGCGCTATAACCAAGACAAAGGCCACAGCTGCTATTTCCGGACCCACTCGATTTACAGGATTGCACGGAGTAGCATTTCTTGGAATCGTGGAGATAGTCTTTCCTGTATTGGAGATGAAGGAATGGGACGTTAATGCAACTGACAGCACCGGGAGCACGGCTCTCACCTGGGCAGTGCGGCGAGGACGACAGCAGGTGGTAAAGATGCTTTTGGAACGGCAGGACGTCAATCCCGACCATGCAGACCCCAAATCTAGCCGAACACCTCTCATGTGGGCCGCTATCATGGGGCATGAGGAGATAGTAAAGATGCTTTTGGAACGAGAGGACATCAACCCCAACTGCGAAGACACCGAATATGGCCGGATGCCACGCTCGTGGGCAGCTGAATACCAGCATGAAGGGGTAGTCAAGATCCTTTTAGAACGGAACGATGTAGCACATGATAGAGTTGCCCGGATCCTACCGGAACCGGACAATGCTAATTCCGACGAAGCCAATCACGACAGCCAGACCTCTCTCCCACCCTGGTGGTCCTGGCCTCTTTCTATCTGGCCTCTGGCCCCCTCCCATCGCCGGGGGAGAGCTAAGGGCGACCCTAACAATACCTAACCAACCCTCTCATTTGCCCTCGACGCTTGTTCTGTTATTGCCTTCCTTACTCCCGCGTCCTTCCTTTCCCGTTACTAGATATATTTTTATCCCATAGGTACTTAGCAGGTGGGGGTTTAGCATGGGCAAGATTGTTATGTAATAGGCAAAAGTGAAAGCACTTTTCCAGTTCTTTCTAGCTATCACTATTTTTCTACATTCTGATTTTTTTCTTGGTGTACCTATTCCCTTAGAGTTCTGGTGAGAATTGGTCCTGTCGTGATGTTCTTGCTCTTCGTACCTGGTATTCTGTTCTTCGTCAATTATTTGTCTGGTGTTTTGTGGATAGTCGCCTAGTAGTATCCCATAGTCTGTCGGGTTGCTGCGCCCAAGAAAACCTGTTAAGAAAATACCAAATCTAGCCAAGAAAATAACGGGATCTGGGAAGTATCCATCCCTAACTGGAAATAAATTACCAAGGGTTTCAAACCGAGATCTGCGCAACCGGTTTTCTTGGGCGCAGTGACAGACTAAGGGATAGTGCAGCCTATTAAAAGCAATTTGGTGGGAATGAATAGATGACAAGCTGGAAGAAGCCCATGCTCTGTGATCACTAGCCGTTCCCCTTTATAAACTACCGTACTCTAATGCTCGTTCTAGTATGACAATATGTAGTATCAAGGGATGTCCCGAATCGTTGAGCAGCAACCCTAACTTGCCGGGTATCATTTTAATATCGGCGAATGGGGGCGCTGTCAGCTGGTGGAGGGTGGGGGCACAAGCCAGGCCTGGTTAAATGAGATCCCATGAAGGCATGAGGTAGTAAGTTGGCTTAGCCCGGTGGGAGTATTGTAAAGGGAATGGTATTAGCTGTAGCCCCGATACAGATAGAAGTATTCAGGGTTCCGAATAGTCCGACTGGTCAGTCCTGGCGACGTCAACGACTGGACCTGACTACCTTGGGTGGTCTGGGCTGGTCTGGACTCGGTCCCAGACCAGTCTTCGTAAAAGATCGCATAGTCATGTAATATCACTCACTTAGTGCACAGAAAGAATGTTGGAGGTCGCGCTGAAGAGGTCGGAGATGAAGTGCAAAGTAATAGGACTTGAACAATAAGAGAAAGAAAGAGATAGATTCTATCTTGCTTGATCGCCTATAGACGCACCTAAGACTGCGGTACTTATAGCCATCCGCAGTATCATCATACATCAACATGACTCTAGTTACTTCCTAGTTCCCCATGTCCCCAGTAGCCTGGCCTCTGGCCGAACACATCTGCACCACGCATCACACTGAAGTAATACTTCCAACAAAGAATTTGATACTCATGAATTTATTTTCACCGCCCCTAATCTAAGCAAGGTACTATCGCTGCTCTAACTCCCCAAGAATTTACAGTATAATCCATGGAAACAATGGGTTTAATTCAGAAAATCTTTATTTGAACATAATATATGGGGATAAAAATAGTGTAAAGCGGAATCTAGATGCCAATTCTGTCAAAGGGCCGTGCATATCTGATTGCTTGGTGGGCCTGGTCGGACCAGTCTTGGCCAAGTCGGTTCCGATGATTCTGACTGTCTAGTCGGTCTAATTTCCACCATTGGACTAGACTTGGCTTTCGGCCAGACTAGCTGGTCCGGCCCAGTCTTCCACGGACCATTCGGAACCCTGGAAGTATTAAGGTGCTACAAAAACTTGAATAATATAGTGACCTTGGAAAGGCCTTTAGGAGCGGGTCTATAGTACCGCACTCTGCCCTACCCCTCTCCCCTACTACGATAAACAAGGACGGGAAAAAAAATCCCTGGTACAGCCCCGGAAGCCTAGACCCTATATCAACTTTCAGACAAAAAGTGTGACATTATTGCTGCGACGCGGAGGCGTAACACCTGGGAAATTTGTTACCCTACCCCTTAGGTTAACATACCCTAAATTTTAAATTCATAAAATGCTGACGTTAATAATATTATTATAGAATAGAGGCAGGAAGCTGTGATATTTTCGAAATTTGGAAGTAGGGCATTGATAATCTAAGAACCTTGCCAATTGTGGTCAACCGGTATTGGGCTATCGGCTCTTGCGGTTGTCTTTTAGCTTTCTCCGCTTACCGGAAAAACTCTCCTAATTGAACCTCGTGCCGGGGCGTTGGAGTTGCCTTTGCTAGTAAGGTTCGCTACTTTGGTTTTTTTTTTCTTGAGGTAGGTTTAGAGAATGGGCGTAGGCAAGACCTCCGTCGATCCAGATGTAAGTAGACTATAGCAGAAGCTTTTTTCTAGTTTCTTATCATACTTTGCTATTTATCTTCTTATTCTATTCTTCTTCGCCTGTTTCTTCCCTCGGAGTTCTGGTGTTGTCGGTACTGATTCTTGTTTTCCTGTTGTTCGTTAAGTTGGTATTTGTCATGCATTTTTTGAGACTGCGAATTATAGTAATGTACAGTGCGGCCCGTCAGAGCAATTCCTCTACCAGCTATTCCCTTCAGGGGTTACCGTGCTCGGATACTATGGAGGGGAAAATTGCGTGCTAAAATTTGTTCTTAGTAGTTACCTGTATTTAGTTAGGGTTTCTGAAGGTGGTGATGGTTGACGAGAATGATGGTTGTGTGAGGTACTGTGAAACAAATCTTTTCATTAGGGCTAAATTTTTTGCCGACTCAACTGTATATAAAGGGCCCTGAGAGGCACTCAGGAGGAACCATCCCCTTGGCGATTGTTGAGAGTGCAACATCCACGGATTACTACGAATTTTTTACAGGAATTGAATTGAACTTAGGCCCTATTCGGCATGCCAAAAATACGATAGTATTTCCACTTTTACTATCGTATTTTCCTCAGTAATTTTATTTTTGATTGGCCTAGTGTTCGGCAACCACAAATACTATAGTTTTTGTATAAAAATACCACAGTATTTTTTACTATAGTATTTTTTATAGAAATAAAATAGATAGATAAATTCAAGGCTATATTATTGTCATAGTATGATATTGTCAATACGATTTCTATTCTTTATAATACAACTATTCTTACTTCTTTATTTTGCACTATATCAGCAGTCTCAGAGCCCAAGTTCAACAAACTATTCCAATTTAAATTATTCCAAATTATATCCTCTATTTCAACAATACTTATTTCTCAAAGCATTATGGATGACGACTCTGATCATATGGGTAGCAATTCCCACAATGTTACCTTAAGATTTAATGCTCGCTTTCTCTTCAATGT
>Ga0307507_10005631_pt1 | contig 20356 bp, 24 predicted proteins | sample 7_EM_MG_FD_207223 | JGI IMG/M metagenome (GOLD analysis project Ga0307507, IMG submission 207223) | Populus trichocarpa ectomycorrhiza microbial communities from riparian zone in the Pacific Northwest, United States - 7_EM | ecosystem: Host-associated > Plants > Roots > Unclassified | place...
CCTTTTGTCCAGCAACCAAGAACATCTCTAGCAATTTTAGCCACCCCCTCTCGATCAGATAAATGATCACCAAAGGTTACTCGAAACGCATCTCTCCATAAGTGCACTTATATAGCAAGAGTTTCATTTTTCATCATTGGCAAAACATGAGGCTAGCTCCCGAAATACAAGTAAAAAATACAAAGAAAGTAGCCATAGACTATCAAGGGAAAAAATAAAAAGTTTCCCCTGCCTCACAGGCACGAGATAAGACAACCGAATGCCTGATACCACTTTGCTCCAGCTTAATATTTAGCTCCTGGCCGGCTTCTACCAACCGGTATTGAGTCCCACCTTTTGCCCCCCCTCAATCCGTCAGGGGCGCCACCGGTGAGTTGCTTAACTCGGGTGAACGTTTAACGCCACAGCCCCCCCCCAATTCGCCATGTCCGAGTGGAGCGGATGAGAAGCAAAACATTCTACGTAAGTAGGACAACTACCTACTTCTACATTAATATTTGCACAGGCTCAGATAAGGCGGGGCCTGTTAACTGGGCTCCCTAGTGCCCGAAAAGATAAGGCCTTTCCCTGTCTACCGAGAGAAGACGTGTCGTCTGATCCTTGAGGTTTAGGGCTTCCGAGAGATTGCAGGAGTGGCTCCCTAATTCATTTTACTGGCTAAAAATTCCCAGGACGCGCGACACTATTATAGGAATAAGTAGAGAACCCGGCACTGTGGGCCTAGATATGTTCTAAGCAGGAAGTTCTAGATAGTATAAAGCTTCACAACACGCCAGAAAAAGCCCTTTGAACCGCGCCCGAGCCTAGAGCGGTAGGCCGAGTGTTTTATTAACCTAGTACTAAAGTTTCGTGGAATTAGGCATAGCAGTACTCCCAGAAATTTCGGCATGGAAGGAACGGGCGGGTATTCTTAGTTCACCCGTCGGCTGCAGTGACCCGGATATCGGTTCTTTTCTATCTTAAGTGAGTTCACTTTCACTGATCTTGTATCTTCTATTAGCCCAACGATACCAAGATAATACACTGCAACGAGAATATTCCCTTGAGGTCCATGGATACGCGGTCATTGTAGCTAAGCTTGCAGCAACACCAATCACCCATCCATACTATGCCGGTATATCTAACTCCCGTTCTTATTGAATCCACAATTCCTGTCTGTTTATCTCTCTACCTCCATCTCGCTGATTTCAATATCTTACCTTTCTAATCCCCCAAGTGCTCATATATAATAATATTATTATAGAGTAGGTTATCAATCTTGGCAGCAGTGTGATAGGACGAGGTAAAGCGAACATCCGATAGGGGAGAGAGGAAAAAGGTGTGGAACAAGTGGTGGAACCCCCAGCTACGATTGATCGTATTATACCCTCCTTCACTTTATGAAAGAGTACCAGACCGGGAATGAATTCGTTCAATACCTGGAGAGCCGTGCATGGTGTTTTTTGGTTTCTCTTTTGCAAAAATAAAGCCCTGAATTGGGTTGTACTATGCGGTGCTATACTTGGTTATTTTTCACGTGGGTTGGGGGGGAGGCCGGCTGGTGGATACTGGAGGATCAGGGAAGTCAATCAGAGGTGGTGTTTTTCGCCCTCCGATCCATTCATTGCTTGGCTTTTCATTTTTTATTTCTCTCCCTGCTTACCATTACAAGGCTGAGATATAGGCACATAGAAAGGTAGGTAAGGGAGGAACGGCGTAGCAATAAGGGAGCTTCACTATTGCAGCAGAATTGAGACAAAGACCTTCTAGACACTGTTGCATGTACCGTACCGTACTGGTGTGCCTTGTAACGTGCCGCATCGTCTATGTATGAGAGGCGCGGGTAAAGCACGCTAGATTGGGGTGGATGTGAGCCTAAGATCCCGCCTTACTGATTTGATTTCGCGACTTACTATTAGAAATGCGGTAACGGTACTTAGGTGAGCGCGATGCTATATAGAGTATAGTTAACTATGCAATTGACCAATATCCCTCCTGGGTTTAAAATGGAGGACATTAGCCTGTTTGAGTGATCATGAGTAATAATCTGCTACCGTAGACTCTTTAGCTTAGGTTCCGGTCACGATAAATCTGTACATGCGGCCATTGTTCATCATGATTATTAAGCAGATTCTTGGCATTTTTTGCTTAATTTTTGCGATTTCGCCGGTAATTCACTGGTTCCTGGGCGAGAAAAACTTGGATGATTAGACCAAATTGGGACTAGTGTGATGTCTCACTCTTGATATAAGTGTGTCTTGGCCTATCTTTGCCTATATTTTGCAGGCGGCCATTACTTGAGGCCCCATTCAAAAATGCCCCAACTTCAAACCTAAAGATCATGTTCTTCCAGTCCATATTTCTAGAAATTGAAATCATAGATCAATACAGCAGGTGTCTAACTACATTTCTATGATCTTAAAATTAAGAAAAGATTTCTTCTTGGTAGTGATCTTTCAGCCCGAAATCAGACGACCATTTTCCCGACCACGAGCAGGTTTATCGCGACCGGAACCATACTAGTTTTCCCCTCACTGCTTATCCAATTTGGATGCCCATTCAATCTAGTTCGATAGGTTTGCTTCGCGATATATGATTTCCCTGTAGAGCGGGGGCTAACCGGCCGGCCGCCAAAGCGCATAAGTTAAGCGAAAGATAAGCTCTATTACGTCCGAAGATTCCTTCGCGAAGTCGATTCTCGTGAATCTCGAAAATATATCTGCTCGTGGCATATGTCTCGGAAAACTCCGATATTGGTGGGCGTGATGGGGCATGGGGTCCGGGTTCAATCGGGTTACTCGAGTACTTCGGGGGTAGGATCGGCGCGGATACTCGTAGTAGGGATTGCTTCAGTGAAATCCCCGAAGACCGGGCGTTGGCCACCTGGTAAGCGATTATTTCTGGCAAGGAACATGGTTGGGATCAGAATGCTGTCACTCCAAAAAAGAAGAGCGATTGGAGTCTTTTCGAGAGAAGCGACTGGAGTTTTTTCAGGAAGAATAAGGATCCAAATGCCGTCATTCCGAAAAAGAAGAACGGGGGGAGCCCTTGCGGGAGAAAAAAACCCCAACTGCTGTCTCTACAACTAAACAGAAAGGTTGAAGTCTCGGTACCTTCGGTAAGAGCAAGTCCGACAAAAAGCAGAAAATTTCCAGTTACGAATATTCTAGTACCTGGAGACTTTTGGAGAATTTTGTTTAGTGAATCAAGAAGCTTAGCTCGATGTTCTGGCACACACTCGTCTAGAGCGTCGATGCATATGAACGTGCGCTTTGTGGAAGAGGTTGTCTGCAGCATTTTCACGATGTCTGGAAGTCGCGGTCCCCACCCACCAATCGAATTCTTCTGATCATCGTGGGCTTGCATAATTTCCCCCGGTACCTCTCTTAGCCCAGTCACAAGCTATTTAAACAGGGCACGTAAAATACTGGTTGACAACTGCTCTTGTTGGGCGGCGAAGTCAAAGTAGAAGCACGCAGCGGCGGCACTTTGTCCTCTGGCCTGATCACACAAGCTATCTATCACCAATGAGCTAACACCAAGGCTTGTTAGTACTGGCCCTTTTCTTTCACTCCGCGAGGCTCGTCTTACCTGATATATGTCTTGCCAACCCCTGGATCCCCATAACAGAACAAAACTCGGTTATCGGATCCACCTCCCCCACTGCCAGCGTGCCAGCTTCTAAACTCCTCGGTTCGTAAGAGCCATTCCCCTATATTTTCGACTCGGTGATCTTGGATATCTTGATGCCGTGACTTGGGATCTAATGTGGATAGCCGGACGAATTGGGATTGACATCCCCTCGCTCTAAGAGTATCTTCACCACGCCCTCATGTCCAGATCTAGCAGCATAAAATAACGATGTCCATCCTTCCTCATCTGACGAATCAGGATTGACATCCCCTCGCTCCAGGAGCACCCTCACTATGCCTTCATGTCTAGATCGGGTAGCATACGATAGTGGTGTCCATTCAAACTCATCCGGTGAATCGGGGTTGGTATCCCCTCGCTCCAGGAGTATTTTCACCACACAGAAGACAATTTGACGATCAGTCCACCCAGATAGGTGGGCCGGGAGCTCTTACTCCCCTCTCTGCTCTTGAGGTTTGCTATTATCTCTGCCTATTACAGGATATTTAATAGGATAGGAAGGAAAGCTGACAGATGAGCATATATAGGGAAATGGAATTAGTGTGCGGGATATCAAAGTCGTTGTAGAGGCCGGATATAACACTGTTGAGGGTGTAGCGTACACGCCAAAGAGAGTTTTGCTCGCTATCAAGGGTATATCCGAGGCCAAAGCGGATAAACTTATTGCCGAGGGTAAACATTGATCGTCTATTCCCATACAGGAGCTATTCTAATAAACCGTGCTCAGCTTCAAGATTAGTCCCTATGGGGTTCACCACCGCAACGGAAATGCACCAACGTCGCAGCGAATTAATCTCCATAACAACAGGCTTAAAAACCCTCGACACACTTCTAGCAAGCGGCATCGAAACAGGCTCCGTCACAGAGGTATTTGGCGAGTTCAGGACCGGAAAGAGCCAACTTTGTCACTCTCGCCGTGACATGTCAATTAACTTTCGACATGGGTGGCGGTGAGGGTAAATGTCTATACATTGATACCGAAGGCACCTTCCGTCCTGTCCGTCTACTAGCTGTTGCTAATAGGTACGGATTGAACGGAAAGGAGGTTCTTGATAATGTTGCTTATGCACGTGCACATAATTCTGACCATCAGATGCAATTGCTGAACCAAGACAAGATTCTCGCTCTTGATAGCGGATAGTGCGACTTCATTGTACAGGACTGATTTTGCGGGGCGTGGGGAGCTTTCTGATGAACACAATGCATAATATCACGCTTGACGAGTCTGCCAATTCAGTTTCTGTGCTTGCAAGAGGGTTTTGGTGGGCATGTGGTTGTCGTGGTCAAATAGCTTCAGCGCTAAGAGTTTCGCGCGATCTGAAAGGTCCTTTTTTGCGTGAGCCCCAACAGAGAAGAGTATTCGAGAAAGGGCGCGTGTTGGGGATCGGGGGAGGGACTAGTTGAAAAGGCCTCGACTTGCTGGGAATTCAAGTAAGTCAAGCAAATTTCTGCGATTGTCGAGTGAGCTGCGCCGAAAAGGTCGGGGCAAGCTCGGAGGTATTCGTGAAGGGTAAAGTGGATTAACCGGACCGTGGAAGACTGCTAGGGCATGGCACAGTTCAGCGGCCTTCAAGGGCCGTTCCGCGTGGGATATCCAAATTAAAGCGGCCATTACAAGCCTCGCTTTCTCCTCGGCGCCCTGTCTCTTTATCCGACCAAGCGTTGTGCTATAAGCAGCCCCCAACCGGGCCAACCCTGAGCCATCGGTCGTTGAGCTCAGCTTTTGTCGCCTGCGATAAATTGTGATTTCCTGCAAGACCACATCGATATTCAGCTTGACCAGCAAGAATCTAGATATGTATCTGTCAGTGTATACTTGAGGTGGCTTTCCTAGTGTCTCTACGTACATTTCGGAAACGTCTGCAAGAATTTTCTTCAGGGTCTCTGCCTCCAAACTACTATCCATCGCACCACGATTGTGTCCTCTTCCAGCCTGGAGTGTAGATATCTAATAATATCACCTCTCTTGGTGCTTATAGGTAGACTCGTCGCTCTTCCGGTAAGGCGCCCTGTGATATCGGGTCGGATGTGCGGTCTTCCAGTCACGAAATATTCCCGTGCCTAGAGAATCTTGGAGAATTCTGTTTAGCGAATCAAGAAGTTTGGTTCGATGTTTCCGTGGGCGGCCCCCGAATACTCGTGGTAGGCAGTATGGACACAATGCATGATATCACGCTTGACGAGTCCACAACTGGTGACTTCCTGCTTAAGAATAACATCAAATTCTTCGGACAAAGCGAGTTCGTCGATGGCACCTTGGGTCCCATTTGGGCATCTCATCGGTATTTTACCATTCAATTTTCCTTGGAAGACGGTTCTTTCCGCTGAGTTCATAGAATGCCAAAATAGCCTTAAGAGTTAGGCCCGCTTGTGAGGTCTCTTATGGTATGATAGATGGGTGGATTGTTTGGCGAGGTTTCACTTTCTGCGTTCAGTTAGGGTTTGTCAGAAACGAGTAACAGGACAGGGGAGGATGTTATGGTACTTGCTGGTTTTTACCGGCGGGTTATGGGGCGCCGAGGGACGGTGCGAGCGGGGAATTGCGGGAGAATACCCAGTATGAAATAGATGAGTGGAAGATGGTTATGCTTCGAAACACTTCTTGAAGTGTGGACATCGTGACTTGGCCTTCCGGGAATGTGCTAGGAGAATGATGTGTGATTTTATCAGGAGGCGTTACTTCTTCAAGTCCTTACCAGCACAGCACAGCACAACGGATACTAGAACAATCCCAAACCCAGATCTCCGGGAAGCACCCTCCCATACCGGAAGGGTCTTACTCCCCAAACCCCGGTACACAGGTCATCAATCCCATCACCGGAGCAGCAAAGCCTCACTATCCCACACCTTCTCGAATAAAAAATGAAAATGTATATAACCCCTCCTATTGCCTCTAATCGATCATCGCTGGCAATTTCTAACCCATATATAATTTCAATACCCTGACCAAGGAGCTCTCCCTAAACACTGCATCTCGATTCCTTTACGGGGGTGATACTTCCTTCCCTCCTTCATTCCTTCTTTTCCTTTTTTTGTGGGACATATCCACTTCCTCACATTCGCTTCCAATCCCCGCTCCAATCACCAATGCGGCATTGGTCTCTCGTTCGAGCCCTTACCCCACTCGCTTTTGTTGCCAACGCCCTGGTGGTGGTAGCCGTTGAAAGCAAAGCTCTTGACGAAGCCCATTACAGGAATGCACCTGGGTGCTTGGTGGAGTGCTTGGGGGAGTGGGGGGTTTTGGAGTATCCTAGGGTTTGTCTACTTTGGCTTTTCCCGGCTTTTTTGGTTGGAGAGTGAAGTTTAGAATAATTGACGGTAGTTGAACAGTGTACGCCGAAAAAGCATTACAGTGACAACACTTTCAATGTCAGGGATTTATTTAGGGAGAGGAGGGTTGCCAGGTGTTTTTGCGGGGATTCGGAGGTATTGGCGAGTATTGGGGAGTGTATATATTCGAATGTGAGTTTTTTTTCTAGGGGATTTTTTGTTTGGTGGTGGTGGTGGAGGTTTGAACTGATTAGTTTTTATAGTGCAGGCCAAAGGAGATGTAAGAACTAGGGTCTTCGATTTATGGGGGAGTTGAGGCTAACAGATGACAGCTTGGACTCTCTCAAATGGGGGGCAAAGGCCTGTGTGGCAGCCGGGGTTCTAAAGAAGGATATCAAAGGTATTTTAGAATTTCATCCTGTGTTAGACAGGATTGTGCTAAGATCGTATAGATACCGTAAAAAACCTGGAAGGAACGATCCGTCGGCAAATATCCTGGGATTCACTAGAATGCAGCCATATTTTCACAGGCAAGAATATATCATTAGCAAGCCACCACCCAACACCATACACCAAGCGCAGGTGCAGAAAACCATGGACGGTAACTACCTGCGGACTTATAGCTATGGAGACCAAAACTGTGACCAATACTGCAACTCGCACTGTCACTATAACACCAACGCCGATGACCACGATAAGTGTACAAGTGACCACCACCACCATGACGACCCAACTTATTTCGACACTTACAACTACTACAACGCATACCGCTTCGGCATCTCTGGTTCCCCCTCCCGCCCACGTGGACATCGATCCTCTCACAAAAGAGCTCAATGGCCCATCTTGCCTAGCAGACTGCTACAACAACCCAAGCCTCGCCGGGTGGTTCAGTGACCAACGATACAGAGGAGACGTGCACTCAGAGGTAACCCACCCTGGAGAACAGCCTAGAGAGGTAATCCGCCCAAGTTAACATTCGCCGAAACAGTGCGTGAAAATCTACAATAAATTCGAGCAAGCCGGCGTTGGCGCAGGAACCTGGATCGAAGCAGATCAGGCAAAACTCACTCGCTGTGCGTGCACTCACAAGACCTGGGTGAAAGCCATGTCGGAATGTGGGCTTAGGGAGGTATGCCACACATCTCTCCCGGCCGGTCAGCGAGGACGGAAAGGCTAACGTTGAGAAGTGCGCGTTCGACCCAGTCGCTATCCAGCAAGCTGTGGTCTTTGGATACCAAGTTTGCTCGAAGAAGGGATTTATCGAGTTTCCTTATGTCGATGGTTGGCAAACTTCCTCACCCCTCTACTTCTGACCACTGCTGACAAGGGAATGCGTTATAGGTCTGGTGTCATCCCTAGGAATCAAAGTTCCCGCAAATGTCACTCTCCCAGACCGTATCACCATCGCAGCAAATTACGTTGGTGGAGCACCTAGTTTCCCAATGCTAGACGAGGATGGTGACAAAATGATGTTTGGATCCGCGGCTTGGAAAACTCTTCCTGCGGATTCTAGATTAGTACTTGTACTCCTCCTCACAGCCGGTTTTATGGCTGTACGGTGAGAATAAGCGTTGGTGATTGCTACTGCTCCGTTCCGATAATTCTTCACTAGAACATTTGTAAAACTGGTTTTTTTTCTTTTAGATACCCATCTTCCTCTCTGTCCTCTTCCACTTTTCTCTGTCATCCCTTCCTTCCTTCCCTTGTTTCTTTCCTTCCTTCCTTCCTTCCTTGCTTGCTTTCCCTTTTTTTTTGCATGAGCTCGATTAGAAGATAGAGTGAGCCGTAGGCTAGAACGTCCCTTACCCCCCAAACCAATCACTCGCCACATCACTCAACCTGTAGTCAGAATCCCCGCCCCTTTTCACTACATCCACCGAACAAATGTGTCTATGATACAACACAAGCCCACCGGATACCCACCCGGCTTCGGCCTTGAAATTTAGTCTATCCCCGTTCACCGTGACCTCGTAACGTAATCGGACTAGACCCGGTGGAAGTTCACCGAGCGACGGATAGATACATAGTACGGTATTATACTAGGCCTGTCTGAGGTCTACGCTGGGGTAAAACTTAAGTATGACAGTGCATGAACGGGTAAGTTACCCGAGTACTCGTAGATGAGCGGATGGGAGAAGATGAGGTTGGCGCACCGGTTGTGTGCGCGGACAAATAGATAGTGAGAAGCGCAGGAGGGTGTGAGAGTGTGAGAGCGAGTGATTGGGGTTAGGGTTTTTCCTTGCCTCAAAGAAAAAGAGTGTGGAATGGGGGATTGTACTGTGCTAGAGTTTGGGGTACGGTAATTCTATAGCAAGTTAGCTCGACCTCGCTATTAGGAGCGCTCAGAATTTATTATGGCGCGGCGCAGCACTGATCCCTCCGTTCGTTCCCGTTTTTCAAGCCCAGGCACATCAATTTTAGGGCGAAGCTAAAGTATGGTTGTGTGCCCGAAAGGTAACGATAGACAACAAACTGAGATAAATCAAAATCAGGCGAAGTAGTCGTACTCGTACCATAGTAGGGAGCAAATCTACGCAGAAAACCTGGTTTCCATCATGGCAATACTAAGTAGTACTCAGTTAGCACTATTCCGAGCGCTACACCACCTTTGAGGCACAAAGTATTTCATATCACGGTTACCCAAATAAGCTATCTCAGCAGTGAAGGGAATACCGGTACCACCCTTCATGTTCATCATATGCTTCTTACATCATAGTTGTCACAATTATTCCTAACTTTGCTCTCTTTAGTTACTTCACCACTGATCGCTTCCACTACCAGCTGATCGGTCACATTTTTTGGCCTACGGCCTATCAGAGTCCTTGACGCCTATCTCACGATAGCTTCAAGTTTTTATTCCTAGAGGATCTCCCTCTAAGTTTAATTTGTTTTCATGAGATCATTTTATCTCTCCCTCGAAGCTGAGGTTTCTCAGCTCCGGCACAACGTCTTGGTGCTCGCTCGCCGACTCCACTTGGTGGAGAAAGAGCGCGACGGTCACAAACAGTGACTATGCGAGAAAGGATTTCACATAACAACGCAGTAGTGTGTCATTGGTTTATTGTTATTAGTTGTTTAGTGACATAATGCACGATTGTGGTCATGTGGTTTATGTATTTCGCACATGACTCATAATTATGAGCCATGGGTTTCGCCCATGTGACCATGTCAGGCGCATGACTTGTTTATTGTGTTATGATTGGTTGACGGATTAGTGGACAGTGACTCATAGGAGTCAGCTGATTGGTTTCACGCCCTGACTCACTTGAGTCATGAGATTGTATGACTCATGAGTATGAGTCACCAGGGTTAGGTTTGTGGGAATGACCGCCTATATAAGGCCGCCCCGGGCACAGTGGAGTTAGATCACGAACCATGTCCTCTAAACACCCGGCGATTGAAATGTCAACACCATGAGAATTCATCGTCAACATCCACCCCTGCACTCTCAGTGAGCTGGACCCGCACTCTCTGTGAGCTGCACCCCCCCGCTCTCGCCTTACTTCCCCTATCATGTCCTTGGGCCCTGGTGTCCTTGTTTTTCGTAGTAGTTGGCTCTATCATCACCCCCTTTTTTCGCTTGCGTTTGGCTGCCTCGCTTAGCGCTTGCACGGTTGGCAACACCCTCTCGCCTATGTTACAGACAGCTGGGATTACAGTTCGCTGTAGGAGAAAACCTTTCAATAGGCTACGGTCGATTTCTCCGTTCTCTTCACCTCCGTTAGGGGCTGCCTAGTCACACACCGACACGGTTACCGATAGTTTCCACGATTATTGTGTTTACCCCTCTTTTTCCCTCGCAAGGTCTCGTCTCGTTGCTCGTTTACAGCTACAATCCACTCACTCGGCTGGCACCCTACTGCTTTCTCGTCTCACCTTGCGATTTCTCCACGGTCACGCCCCTTGGTTACGCTAAGTCGTTGTATTGCACCGCCTGGGTAGCGGATGTCAACGCCTTGAGTTCTGAGTAATGCTAGCAACGCCGAAACAGTTTAGAGTGGGCCCCACACCCCCATTGTGCTTCTTTCATTGTCGTTTACTTTGGGTTTCATAGTGGTGATAACAATTATTTATTTTGTTGGTGTCTACGGCAAGGGTTTTCCTGTTGATTTCTCCCCAGGTATTTATTTGCTTTTCTTATTCTGCCCATTTAGTACGAGTTTGATTTCCTATTTTGCGTGGCTGGTGTGCGGTTGGTCTCATACCATAGGGACTTGGGTTGATGGTTTTTTCCCTGGCGCTGGTGTGGATAAAAAGTTAGGGGATGGGGTTTTTTCCTTGCCATAGCCAGCGCTCCACGTGGGCTTTGTTCTCAGTAGTTGATAATACAAAGCAGATGAAAAAAAAATGATAAAATGAAAAAAACACAGTGTAGTTAGATCCGAACGCAAGCATCTAAGCTACAACCCAGCACACCTTTCGGGGTAAAGACTCGGGTCCTGAAATGGTTTGGCCTAGGAAACAGTCGAAATACAATCTATTGTGCTTTATGAGTCGACCTATTGTTCTACACAAGGCGAGATGTCTACAAAGAAGTGATCCTACTGGAAACATGAAGATACGATGATAGCCAGCCTGGCTATCAGCCACGAGAGTGTGCAAGACCTGATATCATGTTTGCAAGATGCGTATCCGTAGTGGTGTCCCTCGTTCGAGTTATGAGGCCCAGGTTGGGCTCGTAACAGCGACTGTTTTTTGGCTTCTCTTGCTCCTGCTCCCTGCCCGGACTCCCCCTTTTTCAGGGGTGACGATGACCTTCCCCCTGCGGCGGATGAGGGGGTGACTGACTGGCTTTCTACGTATCTGCTATGGCGCTAGATGCGGGCTGTGGTCCTCGGGTCATGTGTGTGTCCCTGGGTTCGTCTCCGCCGCCGAGTGGCGTGAGTGATCTGGCTGGTGGGGTGGCTGAGGGTGGAGAGCGAATGTCGCTGGCGGTGCGTTTCTCCTCTTCAGGGGTGCAGGACGCTGACTCGGTTATCAGTGAGCCTACTAGTGAGGAGGAGGATATAACCGGTACGGGTTACTGTTTCGTTTCGAGTATGGTGTGATACTCAGTATGTTTTATGTTTGAGTTTGATACTCATGATGGTTACTGTTTGGTTTCGAGTATCGTTTGATACTCAGTATGTTTTATGATTGAGTTTGATATTCGTGATATTTGATGTTTGGTTTTGAGTATCGTTTGATACCCAGTATGTTTTATTAATTTTGTCAAGGTATCGTTTGATACTTGATATGTGTTATGTAGGGTTTCAAGGCTACCGAGGTGGGAGTCTTTATGGTTTTTGTTTACCAGACTCCGGTTAGCCTGACAAGTGTATTTAACACCTGCTATACTGCAGACTTAGAGGAAGCAGACTTTGACAGACAGAGTTTTCAGTATACTTAATTGAACACTTACTTCTTCAGTTCGCTTCGAAAATGCATTAAGACCAAACATGCTTAGCTATTAGGAACTACTTGGTACTTGTGATAGAGTAAGAGGTTTGTTACAACAACTTAGTCCAAGCCTCCGGTACTTAGTCTTGTCATATACCAGGTTTTGATATTGAGATAGTATCGTTCCCCTATCGATTCTCGCCACTACCAAGGTGACCGTTACATTTATTGAACTTCAACAAGTGACGAAGATTGAAGAACACCAGGAACCCAGCGGGAGCAGACCTCCCAAGAAGAAGGTTCAATAATGAGCCAGAGATGAACAGGGACGATTTGTCAAAGCACCTGCAGAGGAATAGTTCTCAATAGATGAAGCAGCTGGGCAACTTGCCAGAGATAGCACTCAACAAGATCTAGCGGAGTCAGCAACAGAACTAGCAAAAGCAGTGACAGTCACCCCTGGCGGCTTCCCTGAGTATTCACAAAAAGGATTACCCAGCAAAGCATCAGTAGCGGCACCGGCAGGCGATCCAGACAGCTCAAGCAGCGACTGAGACGACATGTCTGACCATAGTGAAAGAGCTGGCGGACCAGGTCCTGAACCAGTATCAGAGGCTTTACCAAGGCTTAGCATCAAGGTTCCATCACCTAAGAAATTCACTGGTGATGGCGAAGACCTCAAACCGGAGGCATTTGATAGATGGTACAACTCAGTCCAACTCTATCCATGATTGCCCCATGTATCCCAGAATGCTGCAGGATCAGGAAACTACTGGATTCTCTATACAGAAGGACGAGCCCAAGAAGCGGCATTCCAAGCGGCAGAGCTATTTGGAGAAAACCTCACAAGAGACCTACTAGTAACCTATCTCGGGGAACGATTCCAATCATCCAAGCATAAGGATGATACCTATCAGAAGTTCCACAGCATCAGGCAATCGTGGAACGTACAAGTACAGAAGATATCTATCATAGCTACAGATCTACTCATGCATAGATCAGGGCTGCCAGAAGACATTATAAGTGACTACGCCTTCATACAACAATTCTTTGTCAGTATGCACCCAAGACTCCGGCAAGACGTGGAAACTCAGTACACTAGAGACGAGGATATCAACACTGTTATTGCTATGGCAGAAAGACAAGACTCTATCCATCGAAGTACAGGAGGGTATGGCAAGGAACGGTATGAGGAACAATCTAAGGAATCCGCCCACAAGAAGACTGACCACAAACCAAAGAAGAAGTTCAATAACGATGGCAACTCCGCCAAAAAGAAGGAACAAAGAAAGAAAGGAGCCTGTTTTACTTGTGGTGGTAAGGGACATATGGCAAAGGATTACCCAAGCAAGAAGGACAAACGAAAGGCGAAGGTCAAGAAGGAGGCTGCATCAAATCTAGCAACAGAACTCTACGAATATGATGAGGTATACATCAATAGACTGGAACTCGAGAGCTATGCGGCTACACAAACCTCTCGCGCTAGCACAATCAAGGCACACCATGCACTTGAGGGTACTATGTTCATTAATGGAAAGGAAGGAAAAGTCCTGTTTAATACACGTACGATTGGAGCAAACCTTATTAGTGCCGCCTTTGTCACTACTGATGGTATACCATGCATAGAATTGAAGGAACCAACCAAGATACTCATGGCCATGAAGGGATCACGATCCGAGAGCATTAAAGAATGCACTGTTAACATAACAGTAGGAAAAGTGCAGACAAAAGGAAACAAAATGCTAGGAGGAAACCTGGCGAGGTACGATGCCCTTATAGGAATGCCATTCCTAAAACAACAAGGAGCTATAATCGAAGGGGGCGGGTTAGCTATTGACTTCCCCAAGTTTGGAATAAGGATCAACTGCACACCAACCAGCGGACATATTAGAGCAGCGGTTATCAACACAGAAGATGTAATGGGCCAACACCCGGAGGTGTTCCCAGAAGCCATACCAGAAGGACTACCACCACTTAGAAAGATAAACCACGTAATCCGCCTAATACCAGGAAAGGAACTAAGGAACATACCAACTTACTCAATTCCAGAAAGATGGGCGAAGGACATGAGTTTATGGATCAATGAGAAGGTCAAATAAGGGATTATCGAACGGAAAGCAGTCCATGGAGCAGCACCTATCTTCGCTCAAGAAAAGAAAGATGAATTCAGAATGAGACCACTGGTCGATCTCACAGCAAGGAATGAGATAATCATCAAAGACAATGAGAGGATTCCAAACCAAAGAATGATCCTGAACTCGCTAGGAAGAGCGAGATAGCGAAGCAAGATCGACCTCAGTGATGCCTACTTTCAGACCACGGGAGAACCCAAGGATGTTGATAAGAACGGTTTCAAATCACCTTTTGGATGTTTTGTTAGCAAAGTAATACTACAAGGAGACATGAATGCACCAGGGACATTTATGCGAATAATGTTTAATTTAGTCGCCGACTATCTAGGACAATTGTTGTGGGTTTATATTGACGATATTCTCATATATTCTGATACAGAACAAGACAATCTGAAACACATCCCACTGGTGTGCGATAAAATAAAACAAGCACAGTTTTACGCTTGAAGAAAGAAGTCGGAATTCTTTGCCGCAACCATGGATGTTTTAGAACACATCATTGACGATCAGGGGTTGAGAGCATCACCTGAGAAGATTGTGAGAATTGAAGCATGGACTACTCCAAAGAACAAGAAAGAATTACGGGAATTTCTAAGAGTTGTCAATTACATTAGCCAATTTCTACAACACTTGGCCTCGATCAAAGCACCCCTGACTTCGCTTACTGGAACAGAGGAGTTTGTGTGGATGTTACAATTCTCTCTTCCCCGGGTGATACTTGCAGCAGGGAGCCGATAGTTTCCTAACGATCGCTTTTCTCGCTCTTCAATATCTGTTGCGATAGCTAAGACCTTTGACTCCTATCTAGCAACGTTGATCGCTAGGCTCATATAAGACCGTCAGGTCTTAGTTCGTGGAAGTGTGATAAAGATCTTTTGATTGAACCTATAGTATATGAAAGTACTTAGATGGTTGGGTAAAGAACCCAAATCTTCTGCCCCGAGGGTGCCCTTATATAGGGGTTCTTCCCTGAACCCTAACCGTGCGTGACTCATACCCTTGCGTCACGCGACTCATGACTCATAGTGAGTCATAGTGTGAAATCCATCAGCTGACTCGTCCGAGGCAGCTGCGCCCTATCTCGCAACCAATCAAAAACTCATAAAACAAGTCATGTGCCCTAACGGGGTCACATGCGCGAAACCCATGACTCATAACTATGAGTCGTGTGCGAAATACATAAACTACATGACCACAATCGTGCGTCATGTCAAATATCAACCAATAACAATAAACCAAGGACACGCTATTGCGTCGTCATGTGAAACCCTATGAGTCAACTGATCTCATAGCGTGAAAGATAACAAACCAGTGACTAATAACTATTAGTCATGTGAGAATCTGCCTTGTCTAGTCACCGTTTGTGACATTAGCTCCCTTCCCCCTCTTGCATCGGTCCCACGATGCTAAACTCCTTCCTTCCACAGCATACCACCGATTTGGCGCATCCTTTGTTTGCATCGGTTGTAGGCCTGTTGGAGTTTCTCTTTCTCCTTATCGAGCCGTTCGAGGTTGTTGTCTTTTGCCACAATGATTTGGGCGGCGCGATTGAGTTGGCTTCGGAGGTCCGAGATCTGTGTCTCCAGAGTTTCCATGCTTTTTTCGCTCCCCTCTCCCTCCAGCCGTGTCCTCATGGTTTTTCTCTTCCACTGTTCCCTTCTGTCATTCTTCGACAGTTCCCCTTTTGCTCCCACTTGCCTGGGGTAGTATCCGGCGTCCACCTTTTCCCACCGGTGTTCCTTGCAGTTGTCGTTAAAGCAATGTTCCCACCTCGTGAGGTCTCCGTGGGCCCTTCGAACCCTTGGCTGACGAGGTCGTTGTTGTTGGGCCCAGTCTTCTCCTGGGTTCGCTTCCATCCCCTGTCGCCAGTCGTGGTCGTGGGCGACACTTGGTTTTCTCGATCTCCTGGTGAATTGTGGGTACCATCCTGACCCTTGTTTTTCGCCGAGAAGGATTTGGCATCCGTCGTCGGTGCAGTCGGTCCAGTTCATGGAGGCGTGCGCTACCTCCCTCTTTGGTGACCCCGAGTATGCTGGGCTAGTGGGGGTAGCGTTTAGAGCGAAGCGCTGAGCGTCGCTCTCTTGCGTCTGTGAGCGTCGTGCTTGTTTGACGACAGGGGGAGGTGCGGAGGACGATCTGTTGATCGTGACGTGTATCCACTCCGGGCTTTCTTGGGTAGTGCCGGTGGAATCGTTGGACTGTGTGTTCTGCATTATTGAAGTTTTCCGCGGGGTACCAGACTTTATCGTGTTCTGGTGAGTAGCCTTTCCACTTGGATCGATATTGGAGCTTATTGTAGTGGAGTCGAGAGTCGATGATCTCGTCGAGTTCGTATTCGTCTTCTCCTTCTATCTGGATAGGAGGAGGGGGCTCTTTGATTTGTGAGGGGAATCAGTTGTCTTGGTAAGGTTCGAGGAGGGAGATATTGAATGTGTTGTGTATGGCCATTGAGGGTGGTAAGGCCAGCTTATATGCACTTGTCCCAATCTTTGACAAGATTTTGAATGGTCCGATTTTCTTGTAGTCCAGTTTCTTCGCGGGTTTTGTGGTCTTGATGTTTCGTGGCAACAACCACACCCTGTCTCCTGATTGTAGGTTCGGATCGGGTTTTCGGTGTAGATCGTAGTATTCTTTTTGTCGTAATTGTGCGGCCACCATCTCGTTTCTCAATGACTCATGTAACTGAGTCCTTTCTTCCGGTTTGGTCCGCTTTCCTTGTATCAAGTGCCGCATCATCTCGTATTCGGGGTTTATTCAGTAATTTGCAAAGAAGGGTGTGTTCTTGATGGTCTCCTGATATCCGTTGTTGTATCCAAATTCTGCTAGTGCTAGGTAGCCACACCAATCTTCCTGTTGGTAGTTGATGTATGCTCGTAGGTATTGTTCCAATATGACATTGGTTCGTTCGGTCTGTCGGTCTGTTTGTGGATGGAAAGCCGTGCTGAGTCTTCGTTCGATTCCTAATTTCCCCGTGGTTTCTTTCCATAGGTCTGAGGTGAATAGTGTCCCCCTGTCGGTGATGATATCGTGTGGTAGTCCGTGTAGCCTGACTATCTCCCTCATGAAGAGATTGGCGAACTGCCGTGCGTCCAGGTCCTTGGAGCATGGTATGAAATGGCTCATTTTGGTCAGCCGATCGATGACCACCAGTATGGTGTCATATCCTTCTGATTTCGGCAGGTCCGTGATGAAGTCCATAGCGATTGATTTTCATGGTCGATCGGGTGCCTGGATTGATTGTAGCAATCCGTAAGGTGCATGTCGGACCACCTTGGTCCTTAGACATGTGTCGCAATTCTTTATCAATCTTTTGATATCTTCTCTTATCTTTGGCCAAGAATATCGTCGGCTAATAAGTTCGGTAGTTTTTGCTGTTCCGCCGTGTCCCGCTTGTGGAGGTTCGTGATGTTTAGCGATAAGAGTGGTTCGTATCCCCTCATCATTTCGTATCCAAATCTTTCCTTGATACCCTAAGAGGCCGTTCTTCCATTGGCATAGCCCCAGCGCTATTCCCTTTATTTCTTTCCTTCCTTCATCCAAGTTTCTCTTGATGGCTTGGATCTCGTTATCGACGTTGCTTACTTTTTGTATCTCTCCTTCGTCCTTGTCTTGGAATTCTGTTGTTTCCAATACGCCGAGCTCGATTTCTTCAGTTTCTGGGATATCCCAGTATCGTTCCTTTGGTAGCAGGATCCCCACGTTTCGAGTGAGTCTCTTGTCTCCTGCTGTGGGTAGGTCTCCCTCTCTTCTTGTAAGGGCGTCTGGCTTCACTCCTTCCTTTCCTGGTCGGTATTCGATTTTGAAGTTGTATTGACTTAGTTCTTGCATCCATCGTGCTTGTCCTTCGTTTAGTTCCTTCGTTGTCATGAAGGTGACTAAGTTCTTGTGGTCTGTAAGGACCAGTATCGGTTTCGGATATCCTCTGGCGTATCTTTTCCATTCGTGGAATGCCTGCACTATCGCTAGTAGTTCCTTATTGTTTATGCCGTAGTTGCATTCGGCGTCCGACATCGTCTTCGATCGGTACGCAACTGGTCTCCATTTTCCGTCCTGGCATTGCTGGGATAGTATGCCTGAACAGACGTATTTTGAGGCGTCAGTTTCAATTTTGGTCGGTGCGAGGGGGTCGAAGTAGACCTGTACTGGTGCTGTGGTGAGTTTTGTCCTCAATTCGTCGAATGCTTGTAGTTCTTTGTCTCCCCACTCCCAGTTGCCAATGCACTCCTTTTTTGTTCTTGCGTATAGTGGTCTGGCTGTCCTGCTGAACCCTTCGATGAACCGTCGGTAGAGGTTGCAGAATCCCAGGAAACACTGGATTTCCTTGATTTTCTTGCGTGTTGTCCAGTCCCATATGGCTTGTGTTTTGACTGGGTCGGTTTTGACTCCTTCTTGTCCGATGATAAATCATAAATATTCTGTTTTGCTTTGGTGGAACTCGCACTTGGATGGTTTGACCTTCATCCCCGATTTCCGTATTGCTTCGAGGATATTGCTGACGTCCTTTTGGTGTTGTTGTAGGGTGTTTGAATATATAAGTGCGTCATCCAGATAGACGATGCAACACATGTCTATGTATTCCATAAGGACCTCATTGATCCATCGTTGGAACGCCGCTGGCGCGTTGCATAGTCCAAAAGGCATGACTAGGTATTCGTAAGTTCCTAGTTTTGTTGAAAAGGTTGTCTTCCATTGGTCTCCTTCTCTGATTCGAATGTTGTGGTAAGCGTCCTTGATATCCAGCTTAGTGAAGTACTTGGCTCCTCCCAGTCTGTCCAGTGCTTCGCTAATGAGTGGTAACGGGTGTCGATCCTTCTTGGTGACTTCGTTGAGCGCCCGGTAATCGGCGCATAGTCTGAGTTTACCGTCCTTTTTCTTGACGAACATGATCGTTGATGCCCTGCCTGACTTCACCCTTCTAATCCATCCTCGGCTTTCGTTCTGTTTGATGTATCGATGGAGCTCCTCCAGTTGGTCGTAACTGAGGGCATATATTTTCTTGATGGGTACGGTTTTCCCCTCTTCTAGGTTGATTTCCAGATCGCTACCGGGTCGGTGTGGCGGTACTGTCGTTTTCTCTTCTTTTTCGAACACATCCAGCACGTGGTGATATTCTGGAGGGACTGTGTCCCTTACGTCCTGGTCTTCGTTGTTTTTCTTGTTCTTTATCGCCAGCTCAGTGCTAATGTTAATAGCTTCCAGCTGAATTTCGTTGTCGACTTCATCCCATCTTAGGATGCAAGTTGTTTCTCCTCTTCGGTAGAATTGACCGAAGGCTCTTGCCGATATCTCGTTGATTTCCATATGTGCTTTGGCCTTCTGGCCCGTGACCCTCTGGTTCATGATGGTGTCTGAGCTCCCGAATCCCTGATGTCCCCTCTCGGTATCGTCCAACTGATTTACTTCTCGTACTTCTCTGTTGTCGAATTTTTCGATGATTAGTTGTGCTATTCGGTCACCTTTCTTCACTCGATATGGTTGGTCTCCTAGGTTGGCTAGGACGACTTTCACTTCTCCTCTGTAGTCGGAGTCTATTACACCTGCATTTGTCATGAGTCAGTGCTTGACTGCTAGACTGCTTCGTGGTGCAATTCGTCCACAGGTGTGGTGAGGTAATCCAATCGCTATCCCTGTCCCAACAATTGCTTGCCCTCTGGCAGGAACGTCGGTTCCTTCATTAGCGTACAGGTCGTGTCCTGCCGCGCTTGCTGTTCCCTTCATAGGCACTCTGGCCTCAGCGGATAGCTTCTTAACTCTAACACTCTGGTCATTGGCCGTCGGGCCATTCTTGGTGGTCGGACCTTTCTTGACCTGGACCTTGGAGAATCTGGTGATGAGATTCTCTTCCCGGGCTTTATCTTCGGGTACCGCATATGCAACGGGCGAACTTTTGAGACACCAAGTCGTACATCGTTCGCTGTTGAATGTGATCCTTTTGTCGTTCCAAT
>Ga0307507_10005632_pt1 | contig 20355 bp, 16 predicted proteins | sample 7_EM_MG_FD_207223 | JGI IMG/M metagenome (GOLD analysis project Ga0307507, IMG submission 207223) | Populus trichocarpa ectomycorrhiza microbial communities from riparian zone in the Pacific Northwest, United States - 7_EM | ecosystem: Host-associated > Plants > Roots > Unclassified | place...
CCCCCCCCAGCAGAAAATATCTCACCGGTAGAGGGGTTTGAAAAACAAACTCCACACCTGCTGGTCAAGCGAGTCGTAACTGACGGTCGTGAATCCCACAGGCCTTGGGCACGTTCGGCAATCTACAGAAGCAGTATCCCTTACCGTTGGCTATTTCCTCACTCCCAGGATTACTTCACGGCTCCCAAGTCACGAGCACAAAGTTCACGCTTTTTTGTTGTTTCATTTTTTCATTGAAAGTCTCTGTTCAGATAGTATCGCAAAGGAAAATAGCAAAGCCCCAGAGACACGCTTCCCATAAATCAACTAAATTCCCCCGACCGAACATTCGAACCAGTTTTGGCTGTTTGAATTGTAATTTCATCCCCAGTTATGCGTTCCCAAATATTTCCCTCTCCACAATTCCCAATTGTTCCCGACTCGAGTCCCAAATATTTCTGTTATTGCTGTTGTTGCTGTTGCTGTTGTGAGAAGTGATGAGGTGTCGTCTTAATTTCGAAGGTAAGAAGAAAGGGTTTGTTAGGAAGTTATTTTCGGTGATGGGTCGGTGAGGGAGAGTTGTTTATTTGCTATTGAGGAAGTTAGTGGCAGGGCGAGGAAGTCTATTGCTAGTACGAACCTGCGAGCTCTAGTCTTTCTTCTCTTTCGCTTAAGACGCCTAACGCGCTTCTTTCTCCATTTAGCTATAAGAATCGCATGTTAGTAATTTCTGGCGCTATTCAACGAAGTAGAGAGAGAGAGAGAGCTATACCTCTCATCGTGGCAGATTTTAACTAAGAGAGGCTGTTAGTATCTAATCCAAGTCCAAAGTGGGGTTTGTAGGAGACTCACGTTATCTTGACGATGATGTTTGGTGAGGGAAGTGGAGGAGAAAGCGGAGGGGCCGATAAGAAGTTTAGGGAATGTGGAGGCCTGTGTGGGTGTGCCAAGACTCGGTTTCAAAGTGCCGTCCCACTGATGTGAGGGCTGACCCTGGTGCCTGCCACTCACTTCTTTAATAATTAAATTTCGGCAAGAATTGTTCGTCCCATTATGGAGTGGTCGGTCGGGTAACTTAGCGGCGGCCTTGTGTCACGTGAATGGTACCAGGGCTCTGAGGACAATGCAAACATTAGTTTGGGTCAAGTCAAGTTTGTCTCCGCAGCATCATTGTGGGCCCTAGTGTTTAGACTTACACATAAACTTCTACACAACCTTCTAATCATCACCACCAAAAAAACAAACAAAAGAGCACTACAATGGCACTGGTGAGAGCATTCTTTTTGTTGGCTGGTTTGCCTTATATATATTAATGACCTCGGGAAATAGCGATCTGCCCTCCGAAAGCAATACATGACCCTACTCTCCCACTGGCCGGCAGATCCCCTCCGCCCCGGCCTGTCATTTCCCGACTTTCTGCGTAGGCGCATCGAACAGGAGTTCGGCGCCCCACACCCACCGGATTCGAGTCCTCTATCAGCGGTGAGCACCACCACCAAAGAAGTTGAAGCGCAGTCAAAGTTCGATGAGCTGTACGAAAAAAGGCAATTGAATGCCCTTTCAAGCCTCCTCGAAGACCGATACAAGAAGATGGTATACTCCTGCCCTCGTTAAAGCTCTCATGAACCTATATAAGGGTAGTAATAGTAATGATGATGCCGCAGTATCCAGTTACAGATCATATCCTGATGCCAAAGGGTCAGCCAGATTATTATAAGAAGTTGTTGGAAGAACTTGAGGTTGCGCCAAAGAGGTCTTGGTTGGAGAGACAGCTTAATTCTTGGAGGGGTTGGATTAGGTTGAAGTAAGCTAGGAATGATCGGACCGCCGTAAATACTGTATTTTTAGTGTATTGTGGTTTGCTTATCATAATGAAACCTTTAGATTACCAGCAATTCTCCTTAGACATAAAAATAAGCTCTGGAAACTGGTGCTTCCGCTAGTAACCTTTCGTATAGGCTCCTACTTCTATTACTTTTCTTAAACCACCCCTAATCATCTTTAGCGGTCAATTAGATGCCTAGAAATTACTTTCAGTAGGAGATTCCAATTGAAATCCGAAACCTGCCCTTATAGCATCTTGTATTACTACCATCAACTATAACAGAAGAACAGTCAATATATACAGGTTCCCTAGCCCAACGCAGCCCCCAGAATCCCAAAATTCTAAGATTCTAAGATTCCGTACTTGCTCTCATGCCGGTCCACATTCCAGAGATTCCAGCCATTCCTCCATCCCTGGGAGAGTAATCATTCCCATAGCACTACCCACACTATTACCTATAGCGAGACTGACCACTCCAATAACAACTGCAATGTGCTTGGCAACGCTAATGGAGTTGAGCCTACCGAGTGATTCGTTGTGATGTTCCGGGGAGTGCGGGAAACTGCAGCCTAGGATGTTTGTCAACGCTTCGACGGCTACCTAGAAACTAGATCTCGGATCATCAAATACTTCGCGCTTGTTAGCCAGTATCATACTTAGCAAGACGGAATAGCCACAACAAATCTGTCGTCATCGTAGTCCACGACCCGGAGGTGGGTTAGAGTCGAGCATTGACAGAGGTTTTGGGGGAGCGGTGTTGGAGGTGGAAATATGACCGAGTTTGACTTGAGGGGAGGAGAAAGAAGGGGTGTCCTGAAGGATAAGCCGCACTAGAGAGGGTGCTAGATAGATTGCGATGCACTTCTAGTTGCTCTGGGGAGGGATCAATTGTTAAGTGATATATGGAATCCTGACGTCTCACTCAGAATTGCTTTTCGGCCGGGTTCACCAAAAGAGACTACGGGGGTACAGCGTCTAAGTTTTGTATGTTCTGCAGGGGGTAAGGGCAGCTGTACCTCCGCAGTACAGTGCATTGACTGTGCGACTTGAGGAGGTCGGGTGGAGGATTCTTGGATTGGTCTGATGAGCGTAGCAAGGGACTCAAGTTAGAGCTTCGGAGTGGAGAAATTCCATAAGTAGCATATATACAAGGAATGCGAATACTACAAAAGAGAAGGCCTGCGATTGAGAATAATTTCGTATGCTTGTTGAGGGATGTACGGCTGTTGCTGATTCACGAAAGCTCACTGGTGATGCGAATGTGACACCTGCAGGAATTAATGTGGTAGGAAGAGAGGGAGAGAAGTCCTAGAGAACGAAGAATAGCTAGTTTGGAGATTGTACAAGTGCAATATAAACCCCTCGGGGGCCCGAAAAAGTCATACACGTTCAGGATTAATCACGTGATCTCACCCGTCAGCTTCTCAGCTTACAGGTTTTTCATGGGATAGCTAGAGTATCATGCGAGTAACTACCTAGGACCACAGCTGCCCGAAAACTAACCTAGCCCCAGAAACCAAGGAAACCATGGTTGTGAGAACAAAGCAAAAAACTGATAGAAATGACATTATCAAACTAACTTACAGCATTCCGCTCCCACACCAGAAGCACAATTTACAAGCATCTCCCCCCATCACCCTCCCTCCCAGCTATGAAAAACCCCCATGAGGTCCAGGTTACCGCCTAGTTGCTTTAGCCTTCCGAGACGGTGGCTTCGGGAACTCCAAGGGAATCTTCAACACAGCCCTTTTATGCTGCATGGCCTCCGCCTTTGTCATTTTCATAGCGGTGTACTGCGGCTTCGTTAATTCTCGAATCGAGCAACCGACCTCTTTAAATGCTAAGGTGAGCCTACACAGAAAAATCCCTCAATTAGCAATGGATCACCCAAGCACCATAGCGATCGTGGGGGGTACTCTTTAGGCTGCACGCCAAGATCATTCTTCAGCTCGAAGATATCTACGTCGTATTGGTCTACCATTAAACAAAGCACAGCCATGTGGTAAAGGATCTTATTTGCGAGTGCGGGAGATACGGCGTATATGTCTTTATCGCTCCCCTCCTCGTTTGAGACGGTTTTTTCGGTGTAGCGTCTGAAGAAGCCCTCTGCTATTGCGTGGTCTACGGATAGGGCTTTCTTTACCCGGTCCATGGCAGGCAGGCGGCCACGGCCGCGTTGTTGGAACAGGTAGAAGTCTATCATGAGGGAAATGTAACGGAGGATTTTGAGAAGGCGGGTGTGCTTTTTGCTCTTGTCCTCGGCAAGTTTGCGAATGCGGGCTTGGACGAAGGAGGATTTGCTGTTTTATCATCTTTAATTTCCCATTTATACTTACCAAAGGGTGTCGCGGAGATATGTATAGACCTTACCTCTTGAGTTCTTCACCCCTCTCCCACTCCCGAACCCAGATCACATTATACTCGTCGGAGCCGATGATGTCTTCGAGGTTGTAAACCTCATTAGGGTGGTTTGCGTCATGGTTTACCTTTGGAATAGGCTTGTTCGCGCGGATTTGGTTACCTAGTTCTACCGCGGTGGGCATATCCTTGGTGTTTGCTTCCACTTGAGAGACAATCGAGGTAGTGATATTCTTGCCCATATCCGAGACATCAATCTTGTTGAGTTCGAGCTCACGAAGTCGTTTTTGGCTCTTCTTCGTACCGAATTCCTTACCTAAGGCCGTTCTCGAATCCACATTCTATTTCCCCAACCTAAATCAGTATTCTTCCCCTCCCAACCCACAAATTATTGGAAAGTTTGCATACACTCATAACAACACCCTTCCCGTCAACCAACCGATCCCGCTTGATATGCGCCTTAATCATCCTACTAAAATGAAGCTTCGGCGCAACATATAGTTCAATCCCGTTCGTCTCGGGATTGAAGATCCCAACATAATGTCTCCGGTACTCTCCGTCTTCGGGCATCTCCCGACCCTCGTACCCGATACCGGGAGTCTCCCCATAGAGCAGGAATTCCTCTGCTTTCCGGGACTTCTTGGAGGGCGGGTTGATTGTATGGATGTAAGGTGTGAATTGAGTAGTTGATGGCATGGATATACCATGTGACGAGGCTGTTTATCACCCTCTCTGTTAGTTTGTGAATGGATGGGATGAGGTGGGGCAAACCGAGAATTGGAGGGAAATCGCTTGTGGGCGCTATGGTGATGGTGTAGTCTGGAAGTGGCCCATTGGCTTCAGAAGAGGGCTCCCGTTTTCGTTTCGTTTCGGCTGGCATTGTGTTACAAGTAGATGGTAGGTGGTGGATGGATTGTAGGTTGGTGAAGGTTTATAGAAATTGTGAGGCTGCCCGTATACATAGTAGCAGCAAGTGGTGAAAAATTAGGGCTCAACAGAGCCGCACCCGGTTGGTTCTTTCCCCTTTTGCAATGCCCTAAAAAATACAAAGCACAAAGTCCATCCTGACCTTTATCTACGAGTACGCCCAATCGGCTATACCACACCTTGCTCGAAAGAAATACATTTTAAAAATTTAATACATTTTACTCCTAACACTGCCAGCAGCGCAGTTACATTAAGAGATCATGACCATTTACACGATACCCAAACAAACATTCAGTTTTTACCAACAGAAACTTTCCCAGTTTGATTCCTACTCACCTCAACTCCTCAACCCTCCTTTCAGACCCAATTGACAGACGCACTCGAATAGCTCGACATTGAGACACAACCCAGTCTGGCGGTTAGTTACTTCTAAAAATCCGTGTGGGCCAATAGCAACTCAAACCAACCGTATCACAAGTGCCCCAGCATTCAACCAAGGGGCACAAATAGTTGTGGTGCTATAATAAATTTAACCAGATGGGCGGAAAAGCCAGCAGCAATGCCAGCAAGGACGAGGTAACGTCTTTAGAGACATTTTCCGGGGGGGTAGGTTCAGGTTGTGAGTTTTAATTAAGAAAAGTGAGTTATCTAAAAGTACTGCTATTGCTAGCTTTAGAAGCGAGATCAATTCCTCCCAAATCATGAGCAACAAATTTTTCCACAGAGACGTGGTCCTGAAGCCACTCTAGACGTGGGCGATGAATTTATCCCTAGCCCTCCGAGGACAAGGGCAGATATTGAAGAGCGTAGTGGTAAGTGCCTGAGTTTGAAGTTGTGCAAAGAAATAATATTTGGTCTAAACAAAATGATACAGGTCAAACGGTTCAGCAATCTCCTTGTGGCCCTTGGATTGGAGACTATTGGGGCGGCGGCCGTCTAGGGAACACCTTAGGAAGCATATTGGGATTAACACCCCCTTCATCTTGAAGTCCTCTCCAATGTGAGCAATTATGCCATTGGTGGAAGGGTTTCTTTCTCTCTTTCTTTCTTTTGCCCGTCCAGCACACAATGTTTTTCATGAAGCCTACATAGGGTTCATAGCCGCTTCGTCAAATGACCCCTACCAGTTTAAAGCTTGTAGTCCAAGTATCGTATCTAGACCACAAAGGCAGGTCTCAGGAAGCAGTATCATACCGGTGGATAAAATAATATAGATGACGATTGAAGCAAACTACTCTACTAGTCTCTAGCACCTCCCAAAACACGACTATTACCCCATAAGATCCAGGGGACGGATCGAATCCCACCCCACCCACTGATTGAGCCGTCTGAACCCCAGGATCATGCTCGCCTACCATGCTTGATCAACACCAAGAAAACCAGTGTCCCACCCTTCGTCCGTTTTCAGGCACACGCCTAATAGTGTCAGTATCCCCTACCTGGGGAAAATATTGCTAGCTTCCTTCCCGATGACATCTATTTCCATCGGCCAGGCTATAACCAGATGAGCCAGATTTGTGCCCTTTGGAAGGGCAACTTCCGCCGGCCAAGAGCATCAGTCACGAACTAAAGGTATATTTGAAGATAGTGTGCTTGCAGCGGCCTCTAGAGAGGCAATCGTTTGGTTAAGAGGAGTGAAAAAAAAAGAGAAGCGAAGGAAAGGAAAAGAGAGTTCCAAAAAGCCCCAGATAAATATCCCAAAACACCATTTTCACAACCCCCATGGTGAAATATCATTCCACTACCGTAATCGGTGGATGGTGCTCCGGGAAGTGAGCCTACAAGAGTGCCGCCAGAAGGGGGTGAGAAGGATGCCTCGGGGCCCTAGGAATTGATCGAAGCGGCCTAGAAAATCGAGTGATATGTGATGTCTTGGTCGATTTCCTCACTGTCGTTGATAGACTTAAGGCGAGGGGGGGATTTGCTTATTCTAGATAAGCAAGAAGGCAATATATTTACGCAGTTTAAATGGAGGTACAGTACTTGTATGAAGTAGATTAAGTTAACCAAGATTCACTTGCAGAGCTCTAGGTGTTTCTCCCCCATCCGAAAGGATCTCAAGGACGCTGCGCATTTTACTGTCCTTCTAGCTCTCTGCGTTTTAGCAGACTAGAGTAACCTAGCACCACTACTAGCGCTTGTATTCGAGTAGTAATTATTTAAATAAACACCTTGAACTGAAACTATCCTACAAATGTATGAAATTGTATACTCTCTCAGCTCATGCAGAGAAACATCAGAAAGGCCATCAAACATCAACGGAAAAAAGAAGAAAAGGAAAGATAGAATCCTCAGAACCCGTCTAAACATGCCACTGACCGAGCAACCGTCCTCAGAAGCAAAGCACCACTACTACTTCCTCTTGTTTAGAGTCGCATTGACCTCCTTCAGCATATGCGCCAACTCAGTATCACTTCCAAACTCTAGTCCAAACTCCAACGCCTCCTTCGCCTCCTCATGCCTCCCCATCTCCTTTAAGCACTTTCCCTTCCTCCAATGCGCCTTCGGATTCCCCACCCGCTTGAGGTCGATACTAGCGTTCACATCTGCGAGTGCCTCGGGCCAATTATTAATGCCGATATGCGCCTGGGCACGGTTCGCATACAGCTGCTGTAATTCGTCCCTCAACAGTGTGCTGGGCTCCCAGGGAGGGCGGGTGAGTGCCATGGAGATGGCGAGTGTGTAGAGCTCGACCGCTTCGGCATAGTTTTGTTTGCGGAAGGCATTGTTGCCGGTTTGGCGCATGCGCTCGATCTGAGCGGATCGTTTGGGTCCGACGGAGGTGGGTGGAGGTGGGACACCGTTGGTGATTTCGGGAATCGATTTTAGAGTGCGGTGGAGGTTGTTGAGGGCTTCGAGTTCCCGAGTGAGGAGGGGGTCGTTTGAGGAGGGAAGAGCTTGGATAGCTTTGGTGGTTGGGTCCATTTCTATGGGGACGACGACGAAGACGTCGGGGGATTGAGCCATGTTTTTCGTATTTTCAAATTTTTGCTTTGAAGCCTTTGGTTTTTGCAGGTTCCGGGGGGAGTGAAGAGAGATTTAGAGTTGTAGGAATGAGCGCTTGTGGCAGTAGTGTGTCAAGATGAGGTAGTAGGCGGGAGAGCTTGGGGACGAAAAAATGAAGTGAAGAGGACACTTTGTTCCGTCCTCGCATCGTTTTTGGGGCAACTGTGGCTGTGGGAAAGTAAATTTAGAAGCACGTGATTAATTTCCTTGACGCCACACTCAAAAATCGCGACGGAGTATGCACCTTGGCCTTCATCGCCTCTGGATCCCTCTCAACCTGAGTGTAGCCTTCCGCACTCCACTGTACCTTTCCAACTTACATCCCCTCGCCACCACCTCCACCACCATTACCCACATCAATCATGGCATCTTCAAGCGTGGACTCAAAAGCGCTGATCCGCAAGGCTAGCATGGAGCTCATGCCGCCGCCTCCTCCAGCAAAAAGGATCAAGCGGCCGCCCGTCGTTCTAGACGAAGATCGGTACACCGATGCCTTGGTAAGATTTGAGTCCTCTCCCCCCTCCTGGGGTCTCATGAAGCTAACTACAGGCTTAGTCTGAGATCATCGCTCGCGACTTCTTCCCCGGCCTGCTCGAGACGAAGCACCAGCAAGAATACCTCGACGCTCTCGACTCCCACGACACAGAATGGATTCGCGAAGCCGGGCGCAAACTCACAGAGGTAATGACGACTCCACGTCTCGGGCGGACCCGGCGGGGCACCAGTCTTGTTACACCCACACCTCGAGCATTCCGCGAGCTCTCAGCCACGCCCACCGCGACGAGTAATCCCATGGCACCGGTGGAGGGTAGTGGGGAGAAGGAGGTGGGGAAGCCGGTTTACGAGAAGCATTTGAGCTTGGATGCATTTCAGGCGAAGTACACGTCCGAAGACAATGCCTCGTTCAATGATCTACTCGATAAGCAGAACCAAAAGAAGCGGAGTGCGTACGCGTTCCTCTGGAACGACAACAGGATCCCCGGCTTCCGCACAAAGGCGCACCAAAAGCGCCTGAAAGCACAAGCGGAGAGTGAGGAGAAAGCGGGCGGCCCTCCGAAATCCCTCGCATGGAAGGACGACCGCAAACCCTTCCCGAACACCTGGAAAGCCGAGCCGAAGAATGGCCTCATGTTCACCCCCGACCTCTCCCCTCCACCTCCCCCTGCCCCGTTGTCCACGGACAGGGAACTCCCGCCCAAGGCGATCGCATACTCAAACACCCGCATGCCGGCCCCCCCACCACCGAAACTCCCAAGCTCCCCCACCCGCTCCGTAGTCTACGACGCAATATCCGGGAAACCTCGCCCACTGCCCTCGGAATCCCGCTTCGGCGCCGTCGAAACGCCAAGAGTCAATGGATACTCCTTCGTCGACGATGCGCCCAGCCCCTCACCCAGCGAACTCGGTGCCCCACCTCTCACCTGGGGAAGTCTGGCCCCTATATCCGACTCCACGACAACACCCACGCCTTTTAAGCTCGCGCCGACACCGAAACGGGAATTGCTGCACCATCGAATGGTGGATCGGGTCGCGAAGGGGAAGCGCGTGCCAGCCAACCCTTTGTTATCTGCTGCTACGGCCGCAAGCGGTACGGGCACCACGCCGAGAATGACCCCCTTGGGCGGGAACGGCAAGGGGCGGGAGATCCCAACTTTCAAGAGCACCCCTCGTGCGGCACTTACCCCCGCTGGACAGAGGTTGCTGGGGAACTTGAAGGCTGGGAGGGGCGGCGATTTAGGCATCTTCGGAGCGGATACGGGCACGCCCGGTAATGCACGGTCGAGGTTTATGCCGACCCCCAGGGCCGGGAAGAAGTAGATTACTTTGGCCTGTCTCTTTTTTTTGGGGGGGAAGGGCGTTTCTCTCATTAAATTTATCATGGATTGGAGTTTGGGCTTTTTTCTTCTTCCTTTCTTGTGTGTGTAGGGGGATGTAAATGAACTTGGGGTAGATACGACAATTTGTGGGTGGTTAGATGCACGCGTTAAAGGTTCTCGGGTTGGTTGGTTGGTGCGGTGGACTTTTTGCCTTCTTCGTTAAGCTAAGGAGGCCTGCCACGTTTCTTGTGGATTAGTTTGTGGATACTTTTCGGCTGCTAGAATGGCAAGCAGCCTCATTTTTTCTACCGCCAAATTGTGTTGTACGATAGATAGTTCGGCGTTACGAAATATGGCTCCTAGCAAAAAAGAAAAGGAAAGAAAAGAAAGAAAAGGAAGCTAATGTACTGCCATTTGGGTATTTAACAGATGAGCTCATGGAACAAATGGCTTGTTATAATATATCGTTTGACAGCACGAACCTTGCATCCCTTCAGGCACACAATATCACTCGCCCATATTCCCAATCCTGCACAGTAGCATTAAACCTCCATTTATGCCTTGTAGCTTAACTTATAGTAGAACCCCAGAACATAGAGAACAAAAAGGTATGGTACATATCGAACTCCATGTGATATATTAATGGCAGAAGGGTGTTAAAAGCACCTGTCATATAGTGCTACAGCGCAAAGGGGGAAGAAAAACCACATACCGCCCCCATTATCGTCACGACACACGAGGTGGAGATGGGAAAAGAGGGGAAAAAAAAGAAAGAAAAGACCAACCAAGTAGAGTGGAGAGTATAAAATAAATTATAAGAAAAGATGCCACAAATCCGACTGTCATCTACACTCCATCATGCTCTTGACTTGAACTCAAGTCAAGTAGTAAAAAATAATCCCTCCGGTACGGTAATTAAAGACGAGGCACCCACTAGTCCGGGTGTTTTCTTTGAGGTCCGCGAGTAGATCCTGGACTTGGGAGATGTACTTCCTATCGACGGCAGGGGCGCCCTGGATGATTTTGCGCCAGGCCTCTAGGTCGTGAAGGCTTGCATGTTTGATTGCATCGAGGATGTCATCACGGACGTCGATTGCGGCAATCGGGGCGTCGCGGAGGAAACCTGTGAGAAGTTCGGATGCTGCGCGTTGGGCTGTTGTGAGATAGTTAGTATTATTAGAGAAAGAGCCGTTAGAGTAAATATGATCTTACCTGCGGTGATAATGTTACCCTTACTGATTTTCCTACCTTTTCGATCGCTCGCGAGAATCCTCACACCCGGGTCGCCGTCATCTGCCGCTTGGCGTCCAGGTATTTCGCCGCCGGAGCTGGGGTGTCTGGTGAGAGATTTCGCCCCGGCCAGCACCCCCGGACTTCCCAGAAGAGCTGAAGTCCTTTCCCTCTTTTCTCTCTCAATGATCTCGTTCTTCAGATATGGCACAATATCTACGACCCTGAGCTCGGCATCCTCCTTTTTAAATAAGCTCTTCACTTTCAAGCAGCGGTCTCCACCCGAGGAAGAACTGGAGCCTTGCTTGATGATGATGATCCAGGATATACCATCTCCTCTATAACTATTGATCAGCTGTTCCGGGCTGGAGGCGTCACCTGCCAGCTCTGCACTGATGCCGTTTGCCCACAATTCCCGCAAGACTGTTATTCCGTGAGTTCTAAGGGCAGCTTTGCAAAAGCTGGCTACAAGAACATCGTAGCGCCTAGTCACCCACGGCCCAAGGTTCTCATCTTCACCTTTCTTGTGTTGTAGTTTGGCATAGTTCTTTTGGAAACGAGCCATGGAGGTGAAGAGCTTCTCCCAGCCTAAGTTGAATCCTACGGCATGCGTTTCCTCTGCAATACCTCGGATAGCTGGTCTATGGCTCTGTATCAAGCTATCGTACCTGCCACCTGCGGCAAAGACATCCCTTTTCTTAGAGTCAACAACACATTGGAAAACAATACCTCCACGATAGAATTTGTCATTCCACGTTCCAAGAGGATTGACGTATATATTCCTTGTGACCCCAAACTGCTTGAGGTATCCGATCACAGCACGGATATGAGCAAAGACTGTTTTTGCCTTATCAACCAAGTTTGAGCCACGCAGAAGAATATTTAATTTGCTGAATGCTTTCTCTTGTTCATCCCTCCAGTCGAACTTGGCAAGATCGTCAAGACTGGTTGGTAAGATTCCTAATCCAGAGATAATCAGTTCATTTCTAATCCTGGGCCAAAGCCATTGACCAGTGTTGAGTTTGCTCAAAATCTCCTTTGCAACAGGTTGATGTGCTGGGTTGATCCTGCAAAATTCCATGATTATATCTAGAAGATCTGCATGATTGATGTGAAAGCACATTTGGGCGCTACGCAAACTGGGAAATGCATCCAGGATTTCGTCAATGACTTTTATCACTTCAGCCTCCTTGATCGCGAGATCGTAACTATTATAGCTGATAATATCGAAATCAACTTCTCCATGGCTTCGAGGTTGACCACCCGCTGGGTTCTCCCTGTATACTGTCCCAAAAGTAAAGGTTTTTGGACTAAGAGTCTCTTGTCTAGCCAATGACCGTGCATGGGGTAATGTTAGATCATACGGCAACTGTACGACTGTCCCGCTCTGATCCAACAGCTGCGCAATGTCCCTGTTGTAAAGCTTGCTTCGAGGGAGCAGGAGTGGCCTAGTGGTTTCTACAGCTCCGTGGTGCCTGAATATCTCGGTGAGACGCTCTCTGACCATTCCCTGGAGAATAATATCGTGGCGTGAGAGGACGCTTCTCGTAGGATCATAAGTATGGTCTTTATATTCCTTAGTGCTCTGAGAAAAAAGCGCGGACATAACCTGCTGGTGATGAGGTGTCCCGGGATCCGAGATGCTTCGTAAAGCTTGACGTATGGTTTCGTCTTCGACCTTGAGTGGTAATTTTCCTGAGTTTAACAGATCCGTGCTCGATGGCCGCTCAGCCGGATCATGGCTGAGTAACGATTTGATGATAGAGACTTGAACCGCATTTTTGTCCGTTGCAAAATCGAGCGGGAAGTTGACCTCCTTTTCCCTAAGCCCTCCAATGACTTTCCCACGTTCCATAACTGTGACAAGAGGAACGTAACACATCTCAAAGAATATGATCCCAAGAGAGTACATCTAAATTATCTTATTAGACTAATAAAATATATCAAATCAAAGCTAGGTATGGAAAAACTTACGTCTGCCCTCCCATCATATTTGCCATGGCCCTTGGTGGTCCTTAATTCTGGAGCTACATAGAGAACAGTTCCAACATTAGTAGTTAAGTCTATATCGTCTGATCCAGCTTGATCAGTCTTATTTGACACCTGTCCACTAGTAGCCAACCCGAAATCTCCTATCTGCGGATTTCCGTTTAAATCGATGAATATGTTCTCGGGTTTAAGATCGCGGTGGATAATCCCAAGTCCGTGGATGTGTGCCAACCCTTCAAGAACCTGCCGAAGTAGTCTCCAGGCCTCATCGGCATGCAAGCCACTAAGAACTTTATCTCTTAGGGTCTTACGATGTTAGTAGGCATAAATGACGAAGGGGATATCAGGGATAAAAATTACCAGCTGATCGGCGAGTGACATTTGTATGTATAAGGTAGATCTAGAACCTTTCCCGCTACTAGATTTCCTTCTGACAATGGATGTCCGGCCCTTCTCATCGCGGTTTCTCATAGCCTTGGGAACACCTTCCCCATTTCCTTCCTCGTCTTCTGATTCGTCTAGCTCATCACTATCATCTTCAAAGCTGACATCTGAATATCCACCCCCACTGATGAAATCTAAACCACCAGTGCCGTTCGTGAACTCAATGCCATCGTCACTCCCACTCCCTCCGCTGCGGCCATTCCCTTCGTCCTCAGCCTCTGCCCCAATAGAGCTTCCAGAGAACACAGCAGGCCCACTATCATCACTATCCTCATCGCTATCATAATCATCGTCCTCACCGCCAGATGATTCGGAAAGTGCTTGTACATTGGGGTCTTCCTCTTCTAGCCATGCAGTAAAGTATCTGATCACATACTTATGGTTCAATCTGCTCAAGAGCATAACCTCGTGCAGGATGTTGTTTAGCTTGGAGCGACCAATTTTTGTGATTTTCTTGATAGCATAGGTATTGCCGTCGAGCTTGTTTCTGGCTTTAACCACCTCGCCAAACCCTCCTTTACCCAATCGGCCAAGCTCCGTGAAATCATTGGCATATCTGCTATTATTCCCTACAGCAGCGGAGTCTCGACGGGGGCGATTGGAACTTCCTCTACTTGACACGGGCCAATCCGCCTTTGAGAGCTCAGGAGATGGAGTACCAGGAACGAGAATAGGATCACTGCTTCTCAGAAATTCGGAAGGAAGCAAGTCAAAGGTGGTAGGTCTCTTCTTCGGATCCGATTTGAATATCCTCTCCAGGAAATCTTTTAAGGAATCCGAAAGGTCCATATCATGGATGAGATAGAACGGAGAAGAATATTTTTCCACAACCTTGAGCCCAAACAGCATTTGGAGAATAATGATACCCAGATTCCAGATGTCTGTCTTGCGATTGTTTTGTTTGGCCTTTACTTGGTTCGCGTTTTCTGGAGGAAGCCAAGAAACGGATTTTGCTGACGCTACGGTCGAGGTTTCGGGATGCCCGTTCTCGTTGCCTATGATCTCCCGTAACGCTTGTGTATAGCCCATGTCGGTAAGTTTGGGGATGGTTGAGTCGCCCGAACTATCGCGGAACAAAAGAACGTTCTCGGTATGGATTCCTCTATGAACCGTTCCCATTCGGTGGATGTAATCCAAGCCCTCTATTAAAGAGATAGTCCACGCTCTAACCATATCGACATTAAGTTGGCCCACGGTTTCCAGCAAATTGTGCAGACTTCCCTTGTTAGAGTATTCCATAAGTATGGATATTCGCCAACCTCCCGTAGAACCGGACGAATTCTCACAATCACTACCTGGCAAGGTGTCAATGCGGGAAACCTTGCTACCGTAAATTTTTACAAGGTTATTATGCTTCAATCCCCTCAACTCGTCCAATTCCAACTCCAGATTTTGTACTTTCTTTTTCCCATCCATACCTTTTGTATTCAAGACATCAGGGACATCCACCTGCTTAAGCACGAGTGGGAGGCCATTCTCTTGGTTGGGAGCAAGGACGGGGTGAACAGTATACACAGACATGAGAGGACCGGTAGCAATCTTAACCATTCCAGAGACTTTGCGAAACATAATAGGGACAGCATTGTATCCACGCTTGATACTAATGACCCGATCAAACAAAACGCAGTCATCGGTCACTACATCGTCATAGTCTATTGATGGGGCCCTTCGTTTCTCGTGAGACTGTTTGGCATTCGCTTTTTGTCTGCGAATTTCTTCATCTATCTCCTCCTGTAGCTTCCGCTGGGCTTCCATCTCCATTCTCTCTTCACGTTTACGAGCTTCCTCTGATTCCCGTTTAGCAAGAAGTTGAGCCTCCATTGCTTTCAGTGCTCGCTCCTCGTCAAGACTGGGTTTGTCTTGGTCGGCTAGCTTCGACTGAACGATATCTTCCAGAGCGTCTTGTATCGCAGAGGTAATATCGAAAATCATTTCCTGTCCCAGGTTCTTCCGCAGAGACTGCGAGAGCAGGGATTGTAGTTTTTCTCCCTGAGTTGGCTGGACGATAGAGGATGGTACAAGACGTAGCTCCGGGGCTAAAATAAATACTAGTAAGTAGGATATCGACGATGACGACTAATCACGAGTTTCTCACCAGTTTTTGGATAAGTAGCTGTAAAAGTCACATGGAGGATACAAGATATTTCCTCATCCGAGGGAGCTTTGAGACGTATTTTGAAGGCTAAATTGGATTTCTACGCAAAAGAAGCATATCCATTAGAAATTATAAATAAATTCGAAGAGTATCCATTTTAGGGGACTCAAAGCTAAAAAGAATACAGATAAGTATATTGCTCACATTCCAAGCCCCCGCAGCTTCAACCATTTCATAATCGTCCATAAATATGGACTTCAATACCTCAATCTCATCTTCTTGAACCTTGATGTAGTCCAAAGAAGGAGGCGCAGGCGTCATCGTAGGCTGTTTGGGAGCACTTATAGAACCACGCTTGGGTTTCTTTCCTGGAGTAGTAGGGGGAAGTTTAGGTCCACCATTTTGATGGGGGGCCTTGCCGGCACCGTTTGGGTTGGATTGTTTGTGGTTCTGGGCGGTCCGTGATACTTTATTCGTGGCCGGCATTCTGGTTGTTTTAGAGGATGGTGATGAAGGTGGAAGTATCCGCGAAGCTTAGTGGGGAGACAAGGAGGGGGTTGGTAATAATTAGTTAAAGCGGATTGTGGAGATTGGCCTGTTTTTGCTGGGAATTACAACGGCCTCTAAGCCGGAGCTTTAGAAAGAGCCGGACGCCATAGACTGTGTATTGTTTTTATTATTGGTGATAGTTCTTGAGGGGTTGGGGAGAAGATGTTTGAGGTCGGTCGAGGCTAAAATAAGACGGAAGGGCAGAGGGGCAACACCCGGACTCCAGGCGAGACAAACCGTTGAGTGTCAGAGGCAAACCCTGAGAACACGCCAAACCGAGAGAAGTAAGCCCCAGGCCTATGAAAGCCGTTGAGCTAAACCAGATATAGCGTGAACTTATGGACTTGGCACTGCTGCCTATGTTTTATCAGCTGACAGTCGGTAGCGTTGCCACAGCGACGTCAACAATCCGCGTAAACAAAAACGCCTTTTCTGCCGTTTCGTTTCCTTGTTCTCTACCCGAGCTGCAACACCACCACCCGCCCACCATCACCTTCGACACCGGCGACCACGACAAACAACGGCCTCAGGTCAAACACTTATAGACTCACCCAGCCTCGCCAGCACCTTGCTGGCTCTCTTCGATCCTAACTCCTTGGACACCAGCACAAGTTTACAAACACCATGTTGAGCTGGCTGAAGGGCGGCCAGGTCCAGCCAGAAATCACGCCGGCGGCCTCTACCAGGGAATCAGATCCCCCACGGGACGCCTCTACCCCACACCAAGGAGCTGATAGTGGGTCAAACACATCGTCCTCCGACGAGGAAGGTGACTTTACTCTATTTTAATGCCAATGTCTTCATTAGCATGCTGACATTCAAAGATGATGAAGATATGATCCCCCCGCAAACTCCCCCAGCGATATTTGCCCTTAAAGCCTTTCGAACGACTCTGTTTGGAACTCCAGCTCCACCCAAGTTCGATGAGAAACCACCCCATAAAAAGAAGACATCGAAACCGAATCCACAACCGGCCAAAGGGGAGGACGAAGTCATTTCCAAAGACTTGCCTTTGCGTCCAAGGCGGAACTCTGAACCTTTAGATAAAACTGAGGGTTTAGAGGCCTCGGGTAACCCCATTGTGCAACCAATTCCGTTTAAAATCACCAGAAAGCCCAATTTATTTGACCCATCATCTATTGCCACTTCGGAACTACCACCTAACCTGACCAATAGTACACCTGTCAAACGTCCTGTCTCACCGACTAAAGGAATCCTCATGACTCCTGGTACAGCTATGACTCGTAAAAAAGCTGTGACATTCCATCCTTCAGTTCCCACGGCTACCACTCCACCCAATCGCAATGGCCACATCAGATCTGGTCTTCCGCATGAGTTTCCGGGGAAGTTCCCCAGCCCCTGGACTCCCAAGGTATCTACGGCCTCTCACCACCAACGCTCTGCGTCCTGGTCAGATCCAGGTTCCTCACGCCTCCCCGACGACGATGAGCAGCCGGGGCCTGCTGAGAAGACTGAGAAGGGAAAGCAGCCTCAGAAATCAACTGCTCCTATTCTTGCCGGATACTACGAAGTTAATGAGGACAGTCGCATTGGCGATTTCTTGGACGAATCCGAAGGCGATGAAGATATTCCGGAAGAGCTTCAGGAGGCAGATGCCACCATGGACATGGAAGCTCCTCGTTCTAATTCTGGAAAATACTGGAAAGAGCGTACCGAAAAGATTGAAGGGTTGGCGTTGTCCAGGGTCGATAGGCTCAAAACTCGATGCAAAATCGCCACTGGGTATGCGAAACAGAAGGATGAACTATGTGTCAATCTCGGGGAGAAAGTCAGAGAGGTCACAGAGAAGAACAGAAGACTGAAGGGCGAACTGAAGCGGCTCTCTACGAGTATCTCTGGGGCTCCATCAACAGCGACTGGCTATGCGAATGCGTTCTCTTCCTCTTCTTCCTATAACACTCATGTCCTTGAACAGGCCCTGCAACGCCTTGGGGAGAAGGATGCAGAGCTAGCTGCAAGTAAGCAGGAGCGGGAGCGAATGGAGGGTGTCATTGAAATACACAAGGAGAAATTGCAGGCATTTGAAGAGATGTTAGATCAGAGAGAAAGTAAAATCACGGAACTTTCAATGAGCATGTTTAATGGAGATGACGATCAAGACCTCGAAGGAGTTGTGGCAGATTTAAAAAAGAAATTAAGGTGTGCTAAATTGGAAGCCAAGGAGTATGGACTGGTCCGACTGGAGGCTAAGAATTTGAGAGAGAGAGTTGATGGTTTGGAAAGGGGTTATCTGGATGTAACGACAGAGAAGGATAAGCTTCAGAGAGAGCTGGATAGGATGAGGGCAATCGAGGAGGAAGGAGATAAAAGTATGAACAGGATACGATCCAACACAGAAAACCGGCTTAGAGCACAGGTTGAAAGTTTGGAAAAGGCAAGAAAAGACTTGAGGGCCGAGCTTCGGGAGAAATCCCTAAATGAGGCAAAGGAGAAGAGAGAGTCTGAACGGAAGTGGAGGGCTGAGCTGGCAGAAGCCAAAGGGAAGACTGCAGCCGCTGAGTGGGAGAAAGAGAGACTCGACAAGGAAATTGGGGATCTTAGGGAGTACACCGGAAGACTTGAAAGAGAGTTGGAGCGGACGAGAGCGGAGCTAGATGAGCTCAGGAAATCCAGCGGTCCGCTACCTGGCGCAGCTGGAGATGACATGAGAGAATGGCAGATGAAGCAGAGAACCACAACGCAGGAGCTACGTAAAGTCAAGGAAGAAAATTATTCCTTGAAGACACAAAAATCGGGCGCGGACGATCAACTTCGGGATGCCAAGAAGGAAATCGAGAGACTGAGACTTCAATTGAACGGCGCCACAAAGATCGACGTTACAACACTCCCCACCACATCAAACCGGGAAAACAAAGAGCCGGAAAGTGCGAGCGACGATAGCGCAGTAGACCGCAGCTTCGACCGCCGAAATCGGCCAACCACCTCTCCACCTCCCGCGCCATCCACCCCCCGAAGCCGAAGCCCCGTGAAATTTAACAGCCCATCACCAAAACTCCCAACATTCTCCTTTGCGGAAACCCCGAAACAAACAAACAACAAGCCCCTCAATCTTGACGCTGAATCATCCCTTCTCCTTCCAGACCTACCTCCAGACACCCCTATTGCCGATAACAACGAGTACACCAACTTTCAGCAACAGCGCAAGCAAAAGGCCAGCCCTCGAGCCTCCATAGTCAATATAGCCCCGACGCCTCCAAGCTCTGGCTCTTCCAGGAAGGTCACGGGGGTTGGTAAAGTCGTTGGAAGACGAGTGAGTAGCGGGGCTGGGGCGATAGGTGGCGGGGTTAGAAGGGTTAGCTCCTTGGCGATGGATCCTGCACGGAAAGCCGCTGCGGAAAAGAGGCTTGCTGAGAGGAAGCGGATGAGGGGTGCTACTGCTGGGAATAATGCATAATTCGTTCGTTATGCCAGGGAAGGTTAGCTTACCGCCTGTCTTTTCATGAGCGTTACCGCTCCTCCGCCTCCCCTTTTCCATACCTCTGCTGCCCTCTAGGTTCCAACATTCGCCATCCTTCTCTGAAAAGGAGAAGAGAAAAAAATCGTACTTTCTTAGCTTGCTGCAAATGTTTTTTCTCCGTTGGTCACCTCTTTTTTATTACTTTTTTCTTTTTCACTATCTTTATGTTTGGGAGGTGCATTATTCTTTCTTTTCTCTTTCACTTTCTCTCTTTTTGTCATAGTCATTGTTATGGAGTGTTTGTTATTTTTGTGCCCATGTACTTTTATCTCAGCATCATTGTCATATCTCCACAAAGACTATCACAATTATCACCATTCTTCTCATCCTTTTCACCTGCCCCATTCGATTGGCCCAAATTGAGAATTTTCGACGCTTGAGTATATGATGGGGAGGTGAGTGCGAACGCTACATTGGCTAGAAGAAGGCGAGGAAGAGAAAGAGGAGGTGCAGCTGGTGTATTGTGCATTGCCCGAGCTCTCTGATAGGTGTTGAAAATATTCGATGCGGAGGTAATGATTAACGGTTAGGGTTTACACAGCGGAGAGGAATGGCTTAAGTGGAGACTTAATGTTTGTATTGAGCGGAGATGAGAATCATAATTGATTATGATAACTTGAGGAAAGAAGTTAAGAGAGAGAGAGAGAGAAATTAAAAG
>Ga0307507_10005634_pt1 | contig 20346 bp, 19 predicted proteins | sample 7_EM_MG_FD_207223 | JGI IMG/M metagenome (GOLD analysis project Ga0307507, IMG submission 207223) | Populus trichocarpa ectomycorrhiza microbial communities from riparian zone in the Pacific Northwest, United States - 7_EM | ecosystem: Host-associated > Plants > Roots > Unclassified | place...
TTATAGTTCATGAATTATGGATATTTATAGTTCATGAATTATACATATTTCATGAAAAATTTAATGAATATTCGTGGTTCATGAATTATTCATAATAACATTTATTCTCATTATATAATATATTTTATGAACTAAAAGAAATTATTGTTCAATAACAAATAACAAATATTTTATTATTTTTTAAACTTAAACCAGGACTCATGAGTCCACATGCTATTGTACAATCATAAAGCAATTTTGAATTTAAAACTTTTGTTATTCTTAGAATAATTTTTCATTCACTTTTTAAAGCACGCTAATATCTCATTGTTAAAATACACATGTTAAATTACAAAAAACACCAAATATAAATAGACCTCACATATGTTTTATAAACCAATTCCAACATAACATCCATGTCTCCCTCTTTCCGATAATTGGAGCCAGTCCTTACAACCTTAAAAAAAATTGCATGCATATTTTGGACCAGAAAACACATGAAAAATGAAATCCTGATATGACTGAAAATGTCGGTTGACTAATTGTCAGGAAGGGCTTTCATTACTTGCAATGTCAAGTATACATTGTATTTGTATCATAAAAAAAAAAAAAAAAAAAAAAACAAGAAGAAGAAGAAACTACGAAGCAACTATGCTTCCACAAATTCAACAGGAAGCTCTGAATGTACAAATTTGTTCCCTTCTCATACATACACACATTTACACATGTATAAAGTTGAAATCAAAATGTCAGACCACGATACCCCAAACACTCACTATAATTTGGATATTTCGGAAACGTCGTCCCAGCAGGGTTCAGAAAAAAACTTACAAGAGCATTGGTCAACGCCAGTGAAAATCGATTGACACCAATCCAAACATCAATACCAGTGGCCAATCTGATTGGTTTAATTGATCCCTTTCTGACTTTCTGGACTTTGTAATGAGTTGAGTAGCTTCAAGTTAGCTTTCTGGGTTTCATTTCTATTCTGTTAGTCCAGACTGACTTTAATGAGGCCGACGAAAATTGTTCATCAAGGATCAATTGACAAGAACGTTGTTCTCCAATGCAAATTAACTTGTGTGTGTTTACGTTGGATGAACATATAGCAGTCTGGTGGGAAACAACACCAAACTTCCACCAAGAATCAGTTCCAGGAATTTCAAAGTTCTCTGGATTTCTTATCTTGCCAAGAACAGCTCCTAATCAGTAACTCATCCTGTCCTACATTGCTTATCTTTGAGCTGAACAAACTTTACAATGCCATCTCCACCACAGGAAAGAAACCCATGAGAAACAACTTGTATATCTGTCACTGCAGCCTGCAAAATCCAGATATGGATCTATTTAGCAGAAGCACAATGACAAAGTAAATTCTACTTTTAAACAAAACCAAATCCTCTGATACAAAGGTCAATCGCAGCTAGTTACCCTCACAACTCCACCAAAACCCCGCGAGCTTGGTTGCAAAAAGGTGCGTCTTTCATGCAATTTTGGCCAATGGCAAACCAACTTGGCTGCTTTGGCGTCCCAAAGTTTAATGTCTCCATCCTTGCTTCCAGTCAAGAACAAACTGGTATGAGGGATTGTGGATATTTTGGTGACACTTCCTTCACTCAGATTATACACTTAAAGTTAGATTCAAAAACCAAAAGTCCATATGTAAGCTTATTTTTCATTAAAAAGAAGCTTCCATACCTAAATGAGCCTTTGGCATGTACCACAGCATCCCGTTTGGATTCTGCCCTCCCAATTGGCGACCGACTCCTGTCTGCATGTCAATATTAGAAGGGAGATTGCTGTTCATGTTGTGCCTTTTAGTCCTTCCAGTTGCTATGTACCGGAAGTCATGAAGTCCAACATCACCATTTTTACCACCAGTTACGATAAGAGGAGAAATAGAACCACTTCCAATGTCATTATCAAAAACAGAAATGGAGCGGGCACCACCTTCACAAAGTCATGCACACACAGGGTTGGTACCGGTGTAGATGAAAGAATATCTGGTAACTAAATGCACAGTGCATGAGATGATAAAATGAGTATGTTCTGTGTTTCATCAGTTATATTTCTTTTGGGAACCAGAAAACTAAATTTCAACTTGGATTCTTTGGTCATTGTAAACCATGCATTCCTTGTCAATCTTACCAATTGGTTATGTCAGCACCGGCAAAGTATCTTAAGTGTGAGGATAAGTAATTGGCCAGCCACCTTAGCTTACAGTGGTCTGCTGCTTATTTTGTCTATGATCATGCAATGGAATGTAGAAGACATGGTAAAATCATGCATACAATCAACATTAAGCAGTTACAAAATTAGAATGAGAAAACCTTCATGACAAACAATGGAAGCTCGTGAGGTTGTGGGTGGAGCCAATGTATCCCAGATAACCACATTAGCACCGTTAGAGCTATATCCAGTTGCAGCAATAACTGATCCACTGGAAGTAATGTATGTGACATCCCTGCAAAGGTAATATTATATTAATAACCATGTTGAAACATGGGTAGAACTTCTTTAGCATCAAAGAAGATTCATCATGTAAATTGGTCGAGTATCTTAACCAACCACAGATGCACTGGAAACAAACACTGGTTAAAAGGTTAACACTTAGTGGGCATTCTTCAGTCTTCCTATACTGCTACAGAAGAAATTAAAAAAAAGGACATTCCCATAAGAGGAAACTTCCTGCAAGAGTTTGAGGAAGTTTCGTTCATTGTTTTGGAGAATTAAGGGATCTTTTTGACCAAGTACATTTGGAATCTGTTCCTTGGATTCCTTCAACAGTTCCCAGAAACCCAGTATGGGATCAGTGTAGCCTTGCAAAGTAGAAAGAACGGTATACATACGATGCATGGCCGTTCAAGCAGAGACACGATTCTGTCGGATGGATGTTGCTCCTTCCTCCAACCTCCAGCTGCCATGTGCAGACAGTTCCATCTAATGCAGCAGTAGCAAATCTATGTCCGTAGTGATCAAACTGCACAGCTGATATTGATGCAAGAGCATATGGTGGGGGAACATTTGCAGCAGGGAGCACCCCATATGTCGCAGTAGCTTTTTCCTTACCGAACTGCAAAGTATTGTGTTGCACATTATCAATGTGTACCATACAGTGACAGCATGTAAGACAAAAAAAATTCACCAACAGCTTCTCTGAGTGGGAAAAAACATCAAATCTTCAATGACTCTCCATCTGAAGAGCCTTTTGTGACTTTCTCCTCAGCACTGATTCGGTGCTTTAAGTAGTGCATGATGTATAACTAAGTGATCATTTAAAAACAACAGTGGCAGTTGGGGAAAATATGAGACAACAGCTCCGCCATATGATTTTTATTTCAATTGTATCATCACAGTCCCTTTTTTTTTAAAAAAAAAGACTTGTCCATAATTTGCGAGAAACTTAACGAAATAAGCAAGAAGATCAGAAATGCCTCACAAGACAATAGCAAGTCTTATCCCCTTTCATTTTCTTTCCTAGTCTTTGATTTATTTGATGCATAGCTGATATCAACAATACCATTTATCAGTGCTAGCCAAGAAAAAACACAAAAATCCCTGTAATAATACTATGTGGTGGAAACAAATGCTGACCTGCATAATTTACATAAGACAGACATTCGAAGAAAGTAGAAACAAAAAGAGGAAAAAGCTTTACATGAAAATAAATTGTGTAGAAAAATCTTATAAAATGAAGCGGGATGTGATTTATGGTGCTATTATTAGCCATAAGTGGTATGATTTCATATAATGACATCATTGCATTAAATGCTATCTCTATTTGTAAGATTTTTCCATATGGTTTTTTTGTTTGCAAGATTTATTCAAAAGGAAAATTCCTGAAATGGAAAGAACAGTGCAACAGATGCAATTGTCATTAGAAGTGTTACACGCATGGATAACATAGGATTTATCAACAATTGATTATTAAAGATATCCAGCAGTTTGTAGGAATTCTATTATTCAGTATTCAGCAGCTTATTAGAAATCTTGTTCCATACTTCTATTTCCGATCATGGTTGGTTCACCCATTTAATGACTAGCCCTAGTTGTTCAAGGTCTTCAACTGTTAATTAGCACTTCGTGTTCCTGTTTTCTATTTGGTTTTGTGCCTTTTAGCACCATCATTAGCCATGCCAGACAGGCTATTAATATTATAATTAATTAATTAAAAAAAATTGTTTCACAAAGATTCTACTTGTGTTCTTTTCTTCATAACTTGGGTTTTGTCAGGGGGGCATGATAGAAGTAACATCCATATTTCTTGATCATATTTCCATACCTCCCATAGGTAAATATGTGTATTGCTGGAACCAGCCAAAAAGAAAGGCCTTGAGGGGTGACTGGAGAAAGCTCTTGTACTTGTATTTTCCACAGTAGCTAGTGGATCAACAAACTCCTCAAAATCCTCTTGAACCTCCCAACCCAAGCCTGAGGCACCAATACCAGCATAACCTGGAACGCCAAATGCTCCATTGCCTGTTAAATTTCTCCTTCGTCTTGCTAAAGCACCCACACCAATAGTTGCCCCACCCAACCCAAGGTGTGCCCCTTTCGTGCTCCCAAGACCAACACCAGGAGAGACGCATGTAGGAATTGGGGTTGATTCAGCACCCGCCCAGCCATTTGGTGGCCAATCAGCATCTGACCATATGTACTCTGATTGATCTCCAAAAGGTATCCCATCTTCCCAAGAAAAAAAAACTATTCCCTGAAATAGGTACAATTCAACATTAGATATTGACTGTATATTGAAGACATAAATATGTAAAAGAATGAAACAAACAGAAAAGGAAAAGGAGAGAAGCAACTTCCAACACGCACTGTGCCAGCGATCCCAATAAAATTTTCTTTTCCACTTTATTGCTGCTTATATCAAGCTCATGGAAAGAACCTACTTGACAATTTTTTTCCCTGGAAGAATTAGTTTTTGTACTTTTTTTTGGAACAAAACAAAATTAGTCACTGTCATACATCTTTTTTAAAGTTCACCTCTGATTCTTCAATATTCCACATGAATCTTCAACACTGTCATGAGAATTTCAGCAATAGACACTTATATTCTGTATCAGATGATTATTTCAGTAAGTATTTACTAACTAAATAAAGACTAAAAAATGAGGAAGTCGGTTGGGTGAAAAAAGGAAGATAAAAAACCTAAAGAGAGGCATCTGTATCATGAGAGGTTAAGATAACACATATCATGTTCATACAATTTTGGTCTTACTTAGACATCACAGCGACATATAAACATACACATCCTTCAATAGTCAAACTAAATTATCAAATCTTGTAATCACAATGTCATCCAATGCAAAATTAATGCAACCATTTGACAGTGTAAATCCAAGGCAAATATATCATTTGCATACTTGCAATGTCCTTGATGGCCAAAACTAGAGGATGTAAACTGATCTCGAAGTCCTAGTTGCTATTCTAAGAACCTTCAGGCACAGAAGATGACAGATGTTAGAGACCACCCATTGTGATTCCCCTTGACAATAGCTTGGCATGTGGATAGGATGGGACTAAACGTGACCATGCATCAGTAGTGTGGTCAAACAACCTCAAATACTTCTTAGATATTAAAACTCTCTCTTCCAGGGGGTGGGGACACCCATAAAATTTAATCCTTCAGAACAAAAGAAGTAATATGTGTGCAAAAACTAACCTTACGGTTGCTGGCCAGAGCAGCTTGCCTTTCATCAACAGAGTTGATACACAGTGCCTGTGCAGAATTGAATAGATAACCATCAAACATAATGGAAACTCAAGAGATATTATTCACTTTTCAAACTAACTGACTAATGGCACCGAATTAATGCCAGAGCCTTGGATTATGGTTAGGATAAAAGATGTAATAAAAATTACCTCCACAAGCTCTCCATCTCTCTTATGTACTACTTTAGCATTTTGAAAATGAGACACCTCCTTCGTCATAACTGCATCCTTCTGCCAGGAACTTAAAAAAGCACGGCCATTCCTGAACAGACCAATAGAAGGCGATCCAATTTCATCGCCAGAAGGGTGATTGCCAAGTTTTAATTCATGTTCACAAGTATCCTCAGTTTCAAGCTCTCCAGTGATGCTCATGTATTCATCACTCCATCCTTCATATGATTTATGATTGAAAAACAGCGATAAATTTATTTCTTCTTGCACAAAACCTTCAGATACCATGCGAGGGTCAGCACAGGCATCCCACAATACATCAAAAGATGATAATTCATCTTTGCTATTCATCATGTCTGCACTGACATCCTGATAGAGAGCTTTGGCTTGAGAAAGACTGGATTCTTTCATCCATACTAGAGTTGGTATTTGTAATCTATTCTCTACTTCCTGCTGCAGGAATAACCCAAGTAGTTTTACATGATAAGATGAAACATGTACAAGCATGGTCCTTAGTAACTTAGCCAATATCAATGAGCAAAACCCAATTTCTTCCTTTCTGCTGATGCTATCAGATCCAAAAATTGTCAAACTAGATGCCAAGGAAGAAACATTGCCATGTGAAACCCCAGAAAAGCAACCATCTTCAAGCTTAATGGACAGCAAATGCAATTGGTGTTTCATGAATCTAGACATGTGCATCCACAAACAAGCCCCTACGACGTGCCATTTTTCATCTTTTGAAAATGAGAGCATTGTTTGTCCATCTTGTTCATGTGATGAACATTTAACAACCTCATGTCCTGATCCTGCATCATCAATTGACAAACTGAACGGCAACTCTGCAATGTGGTGGAGAATGCTCTTGAGATTCCCAATATCAACTTCATAAGGAGTGTGCCCACTAGTCAAAGTTATCAAGAGGGGTTGTACCATCAACAATAGACCTTTTGATTTTCGCTGAAGCCATGCAGATGCAAAATATATATAATACTCAAATAAATCAAGAATAACAAGGGATCTTGAGACATCTTCTGAGCTGGAAAAAATCCTCATAGCAGCTCTTAAACTCCTCAATGTCTGCATGATACCCTGAAAATAAAACCCATGCATGTCTGACCAGATGGATTTAACTTCGACAGACATAGCTCCTTCAATATAAAACGGTTTAGGTTGAAAGCATGTTACGCTGCACAAAGTAATAAATCTTGAAAGTAACAGGGAAGCATCTTCCATAAATTTCAAACAAGGCTTATGCAGAAGTGGATATAAGATGAAACTTTCAACACCATCGCTCTTATCTTGTGTATGGTTTCGAGAAGCGTAGTTAACTATGAGATCATGCCCAATAAATGGTAATCCATTACTGCATGACCAAACTAAAATCTGTACAGCAGGGTTAAAACAAAATTAATCACCACGGGACAGAAAAGGCAAGGGGAGAATAAGTCAAAAGACTTGATGATAAGGTACGAGTATTAGAACTGCAAACTACATACCATTTTGATCACGCAGGAAGGAACCACCAAAAACTTCTGCTCAAACATTAAAAGTCCTGTATATAATTTTTCTCGAAATTCTTCTAATAATTTCTCATGTTGGTGAATTTCACAATCCTTGGAGGATGTACCAGGTTGAATGGATCCTACTATAGTGTTAAGCCAACTAGGATGCTCACTCATCAATTTTGAAAAATACTGAAGAGCCAAATCTAATTTACCATGGGACTGCAGACATAAAGCCACATCACCTGACAGCCAGTTACAGGATTCACTAGCAAATGGATTCAAAATGCCATGTAAAATTTGAGATTGATCAACATCTGATACGCTTCCTGGATCAATACCCCCAAGAATGTTCAAAGAAGATTGAAGGCACTCCAAAGCTTCAAGCTGATATTAAATGATATTCGTCAAATTACCATTAGAAATACAAGAAAATAAATTCACAAGTGCACACACACAAATAATAACAATCATGACAAACAAAAGAATATTCAAGTACATGCAAAAACATCATGGAACAGGCAAAAGGCTCTCCAAAGCTTCAATCTTACAATCAGGAATAAAAATTGTAAAATCAATCAAACACATCACTACACGGATGCATGCAACAAGCTACAACAAAGTACTGAATTGTTCAGACTGTAGTTTGATGTTGTTAAACTTGAACCAACTTCAAATAATGTAGAGTGGCTTAGGACAGTCTAAATGGACTTCCTAGTTCTAAATTCCCTTGCAAAAAGCTAAGGATTGTCTGGTGCATCTACTACACTATGTTTTGAAGGAATGAAAAGGTGGGGTTAAAACTCCCAACCCTTGTTTGGCTCTCACTTCTAATAGAGGGAAGGGTAGAGTTTTGGAGGGTTTCACACCCTTTAGATCATAAAAACTCTTAACCTTCAATGTCTAAGGTTTAGAGGGGTTAAAATTATTGAATGACAAAAGCATCCTTAATTTAAAATTAAAAAGTTGCTTCTACCATCAAGCTTTTATTGTGACTCCACCTTTAACAACCTTCTGTTTTCCTTTAGCTGGGATTTGCAAAGTTGATGACTTAAAGGTTTAGAGTTTAAGAAGAAAGGCTCTAGCATTTGTATATTCAATGGACACTTGAATAAGTGAGGATAAAGGGTAAAAACATATTATAGCTGGAAATATGAGAATACAGCAGGGTTGCTAAAATTTCCTGGCAGCAACAAATTATCAATGGTTGGATTTGATTGGAATAATCAACAGGTAGGCCTGAGAAAATAATTTGGTGGGTTTTGCAGCAGTTAGGTAATGGGGTAAGAATTCAAGTTGAATAACAAGAAAAGACTGGAACTAGCATGCTTGCATGGGCTCTATGAACAGAAACAGCAGTTCTTGCAAAATGGGAGAGAATAAAAAAGTAGAAAGAAAAATTTTGTGAGCAAGAATCTGTGGAGAGATGAAAAGATAAATAGAAGAGAATGACACCTGCCTTCAGATACAGAGCCAAGATCAAATAGGCATTAGTAGCGACTACAGACTTTTTGTCCTACTAGAATTTGATATCCTAATACAACGAACCAAATGAGAACACTCTTAAGACTATGAAATTCACATAGGACCTCAAACATAATTAAATTATTATCAACTATAAAAAATAAGAAGTAATTGCGAAAAATATGATTCTAAGCCCCAGCATCCCAAAGACTCGCACAACTGGTAAAATAGAAACCATGAATTCATCAAGTAAAATACTTTTTCATGCCTGCATGGGAAGCATGGGAATTGATAGGAGGGGCCCTACATTGAAAGTAAAATGGCAAAACACACTAGCAGTTATAGAAAAATCAAATATTTATACATGAAAGACTCGGCGGTCTTTAAAATATGGCATAAAAGTGAACTTACAGGAAGTCCACATCTGTTGAAGGCAGTAGCTGCCATAATCGTAGCCCACCTACGGAGAATTGCAGCATTTTGCTCCCCAACAGCATTCCTCATGCTATTTTTGGATGCTAGTGAAAGACAATGTAGACCAATATGGGGATCCATGAAAGCAGCATTATTTGACGAAAGAGCAGACTTGTCAGTCAAGGAACTTGCTTGGAGACCAAGCATGCTCAGAAAAGACTGAGAATAATTGCCCAATTCCCACTGCAAACAAATTACAAAATCAAAAAACTGGGGACATGCCATGCTTGCAGCTGTATAGAAGTCTCTAAAGTCTAAAGAGGCCAACAAAAAAAAGGAAAAGACAAGGATGGTATTCACAATCCAGAGACCTCTAGCAGGCTTGTAAGCCAGTAGTCGCCTCTCTCACTTGCAGATGGAAGTATAAACTTTGTAATTAAATGATGTTCCAATGGTCCACCACGACCCTCAATAAGCCGACAAATTACCAAGGCAAGCTGTTCATCTCCAAAATTCTTTGCGCATATGGTGATAGCGGAATAAGTGTCACCTCCTAGCAGAAAGAAAGCAATGGCCAACTCCAGCTGATGTCTTCCCATTAAGACATACGCATTTTTCAAAGCGGCTGCTTTATTTTTTTCCTCCTGTAACAATGATAAAAGGGCATAAAAAGACAGCTGATATTATTTCCCCTCTTTTCATGTAGGCATGTTGCATTCCAATAATACAAGTTTATGGCAACTAAAAAAAAAGAGAGTAAAAACATGAAACTTCCTAAACAAAAAGAATAAAAGTTTAGCTGACAGAATATATATGAGCATTTATGTGGAGTAATTATGCATCTATACAACATGTTTATTGGGGAAATGTAACTGAATGTCCATCTAAATGGTCGAGCAATGGCAAGAAAGAAGATATTGCATGCTAGTGGCATAAATGAGAGCCTCTTTGAGATATTTTCTCTGGCTTTTCACAATCTTTTTTTTTTCTTTTTGTTGAACTGGAGAGAACCTCTGGCCTCACAATCTCTTCTGAACTATCTCAGCAACTAAGTCACAAATTGAGGAATTCATGACTTGGCACATACCTGAAAATTGCGAGAGAGAAATGCAACCAAGGGTTTATCCTTTTCATCTTTGCTGATTTTAAAAAGACCAGACAATACTGGAAGTCTATTCAACACAATGTACAAAAGGGCAGAATCTTTGGGATCTTTCTTTCTCAGATATTGTGATCTTGCTAATTTCTCCATCTGCAGTAAAATAACCAGAATCAGTAACAAGAAACGTGTACAAAAAGAGGTGCGCAGACATAGACACGAGCACATAGCCAGAGATGAGGTTGGAAAAACTAATTTAATAATGTAATTATTAGAAAACCACATAACAGAGCTGGAAAAAATTCAGTTTGAATACAATGATCAAAATGTATTAGGAGTTGTTGATTATTCGCTATCAATACAATCATCAATTGCAACAAAATCTGTTCATCAGCATAGTCCTCAAATGTACTTTTGAAGAATATGTGGCTCATCAACACATGAAATCCCTGACACAACAGCAGTTGCTACACAGATTGACAAATTGCATGAAAGAAAAAACATCAACCACAGTGAATTAATCATCAACAGTGCAAATAGATCTACTGCAAATGCTTTCTGAATTAGAAATCCTATTGCAAGCAGACTGATTTCAAATTTGCATCAAAGTCAATCGTACACCTTGCAAATCTTGGTCTGGACAGCCTTCATAGGAACTACCATTCCTCATGTCAGGAAGCTGGTCCATCCCTTGGTAAAAAGTCAGCATTTCTGGTGTTTCAGCTACTTGTTACTCAACTGCTAACAGTTTCGCTAATTGACATGAAATTTCAATGGCACACATGCTCAAGTACAACTAATGCCAATTGGTATAACCAATACTATGGCCCAAATTATGTTGCCTAAAAATATGGGGCGGAACTTTCTCTTACAGAGTTACAGTTGAAAGGCAAGAGAAGCTTCTTTCATAATATAGAGAATAAAGAAACAATATCCAAAAGCATTACCCTTGCACGCAGTTGTGCAACATTGGTGAACCAGAATCCAACCCCAAGAGTTTGCATTTCTTTCCATGAAGGTTCATTAGGAAGAAAAGAACTCAATAAATTTTCTTGACAGTCAGAATGGAAGGCCCAGCTCATCAGCCTAGAGTCACCAACCAACTCTTCCACGGAAGGAGATCTACCAAAGCTTCGAAAAAAATGTAACTGCTGAAACTTTAACGAGACCCAGAACCTAGAAAGCAACAAGAGAATAAAATCAGTACTTACAGGCACTCAGGAGAGAATCGGATGATTCAGTATTGCACTAATAAAAACAAACATGGAACAGGCACCATAAGTGAAAGATCAATCTCAGAAATTTTATTCTGTCATAAACATACCATCTTCATCTATTTTTTGCTGATCAGGTTCCATATGTTATTTCAAGTAATTTCAATTGTACAGTAAACAGTACGCTATCAGTAGTATTTCACACCAACCATGTATCTTGATCTGGCCAGATATATAAAATTTCTGACCAAAATTTTTATTCTCTTACATTCCAAGCATTGCTATCTTACTGTTCATACAAAAGTTCAAATGCATTATTACAAAGCATTTCCTTCCCTAATGGATCAACCACCATTATGCTATATCCCTTCATAATATTCAAACATTAATACAAATCTTGCTAGACAAGATTCAAACCAAGATGTGGAGCAACCATACCTTTACTAAAATGGGCATGATAAACAATCATTAGATACATATATCTCAGAGGAAATATTGTATAAACTAGACAATCAACAAAACTCAGAAATACCTTTGCCCAGGTTCATCAAGATTTGCATAGGCACAAGCAGAGTGCTGAACATCGCTGAGAAGATCTATAATTGCAAGCATTTCTGACTTCTCTAAATTGGTTAGAGACTCAAAATCATACTTCTCTAGAGTTTCAGCAAAAGCACTAAGTTCAGATTTCGTTGAAGATGCAGCAAACATATTATTAGAAGCATCAGAGGTGAAATTATAGGCAAAAAACTGTGAGGATGAAGTTGGCAGTCTTGCATCAGCACTCCACTGAAATCCCTTATTAGTTGAACCAGAATCTTTCAGGAGAAATCCCTCAAAATAATTTGACAATAGGATCTGTGGAACAATTTTGCTATGATCTGCAGAGTTGTATATCTTCTCAGCAGCACAACCAGAAGAAAGATATTCAACAAGATGCCTCACAGATACATATGCACGTTTCCAGTTTCCTAAACACATCAGAGATTACTTGTATTAAGTGGCAGGTCATCAGCCTAAATGAAGTAAAAGAAGCCAGCTTAGAGTCTCGCACAGCTTTCCAAAAACAATTTAATTAAAAAGGTGATCATCACTGCAATTTGAATAATTCATGCAATACCTCAGTGGCTCATTCAAATTTCTGAATTATAAGAATTCAAAATGGATTGTGATGATTTAAATCACTATCCTTAAGTACCTGAATATATGTTCATAATAAGTGCCTCAGGGTGATAAACAGCTAAAGTTCCCGTTAACTTCTCTGCTAGTTCTACCAGACTCCAAAACCCTCGCACAGCATTTGAATGATGTTTGAGTTGAGCCATGGCTACAAACAAACTGCTTGAAGAGCAATCATTTTTTGCATCAAGTTTGTCATGAATTGGGGATTTGAATCCTCCACTAATACCTTCAATTAATGTTTCTTTGAGATCAATTTCACCATCTGTGAATATGCAAGAAAGGATTTCCTTGTCTTTTCCACCTTTATAACCTTCCCTTATAACATTTGGAGGATATTTGCCCCATTGCTTATCACCTTCAAGAAATAACCATTGACTTAGTAGACTAATGTAGCTATCATGGACAATAATAGCTGTCGCATTGGGCCCCCAAAGGAAGTCACGGATAGCAGGGAAAGTATGAGAAACTGCAATGCAAGACCAGCTGTTGACATTCAAAGATTGAGGGCTCAACAAAGTCTGTCCACCATGATGCTTTTGTGCATATACCTGCAACTCATTATGCATGCAAATCCCAAGAAATAACTGACCATTGCCTAATGTTAACCAATTTAAAGAAATGACATCTCTTCCAACAGCTATCCTATCTTCTAATATAAAACTCCCAGCCCCTATAACGTGTACAGCTTCCCATACATGAAGAATGCTGGTATCATCTAAATGACTACCTGCAGAAATGGTTGCAATCTTCCGACCACAAGCAGTCAAACATATAGCACTAACCGGGCCTTGATGTGCAACAAACTTACCCACAAGCTCCCACGGTATTTGAGGAGTTGACTGTTTAGAAGAGTTACTTCTCCACAGTTTCAAACTACCATCAGAGCAGCCTGTTGCCATGACATATGCAGGAACACCAGAGCATAGATCTTTATTGGAACCTAAGCTTTCTGGCATGGAAATGAAATCTCCTGGGCACACAACAGAAAAACTTGTAATCTGGTCGTGACAGTATGGCTCTGGTAAATGTGATGAGCATGGATCGACACCAACACAATATCTTCTATCAGCAAAAGTATTTTCAAAATTCAGTACAGGAGTATTTTTATCATCAAACTTACAGTCACAACATCTTCCTGATAAGTCAAAAGAATGTAAAGTAACTTCCCATGAAATTGGTTGAAAACCCTTCAACCATATCGCCAAGAGCAAAAATCTATTGTATCTGAATGTCTTGTTGCAAGAAGAGGGTAGGGGAACTGCAAAGATATTAGTGGGACCATCCTCAAATGGACCATGACCAGTTAGAGGTATAGTGCCTATGTAGTGGCATATTATGCCTTCTTTGCAAATTTGAGAAATCTTAACTATAAAGCAATCGATTCCACCAGCATGTCCCACTAGAAGAACATGGTCTTCGCCCAATGTTGAAGGTGCCCACCTCAAGCTTGTATATTTAGAACAAGAGTCGTAAGTTGCAAGTTTTCCAGAAAGTTTCCATCCAGGTATCAGTTTTGCGGGACCCAAACTGCAGTTTGAAATGGTAGAAACTATCCAAAATAGAAGCAGTCCATCAGAATCCAAAGAAACAGCCAGTTCCACTTCATAAATATGAGGGTGCATTGCAACCTGTAGTATTTTTCCTGTATGACCTCCATTTAGAACACCACCAGATGAACATGATGAGTATTTATCTATCTTGGATTTATTAAAAGATGCATCTTCTATATCACTAGGTATTTGGGAATACAACAAAGACCTGACCAAGAAATTACAAGGTGAAAGATGCATCAAACTGCATATATTTGGCGGGCCAGACAAGCAGTTCCTCAAGACAACAACCTTATCCAGAAGTAACCAGGCATTGAAATTTGCAAAACCAGCACCATGAAGATGTCCTGCTTCAAGGTCCTCTAGTTCCTGTGTCTTCCATAGTGTAACACGAGGAAACCTTATGGGTGAGATGTCATCAAGACAGTGGATGGCCCAAAAAGTAATTCCTCTGCCTGGACCAAACCCAATTAACCACTCACATCTGCCAACTCTGTCATGCCCATTGCCTTCTACTGAAAATGTCTGGCTAATACCTTCTCCAATTCTATATATACCCCCAATTTCTGCTGCCCAACTAAAAAATACATCCATACCCAGAGTTCCCTTCAAGACCTGGTTTATCTCAATTACAGCAGCAATGCAAAAAGACTTTCTCACTGTTTTGTGATCATGATTGTCCTTGCCTAACTTTCTTACCTTTCCACTGTCTACCTCAGTCCATAGCCTAAGTGTTCCATCTAAGCAGCATGTTAGTAGCACATGTCTACGCAAGTGTTTCTTATCTCGCTGTGCTTGTTGTCCTGTTGATGGTCTCCACTGAATCTTTGAGACAGGCTGAGGGTGATGCAACTCAGTTTTCACATACTCAGATGTTCCATTACCATAACATACTAGCACACAATTGCTAGTCTGGTCAGATCCTTTAACATCTACTTTACTCAGATAAGCTGCAGTAGCTGAAGGTCCCTCAATTGACCAAGTGGCGGAAACCAGATTTTGAGGCTGGTCTCTTTTAAACTTCCAAGCTATTTCCCAAGACATGTTCCTCCTCCTCCACAAAACCACATCAATTCCACCGGAAACAATCCCATCCCCCGAACCTGTCCATGTGATTGCTCCCACCTTTGTAGATTGTACAAGCATTGCATTCTGACTCCAACAAAAAGAACCTGAATATGAGTAAGAGATTTTAATTCATATTTACAACATCGGTATGGGCAAAAGATTTTAATTCATATTTACCACATCAAGTAATTAAAAGTTGCAGACACAATCCATTCTCTGAAAGCAATGACAGAGTTCAATGATATTAGTAAAATTAAAAACCATATTGATTACGCAATCAAATCATTTTTCCCATCTTTCTCTCAGAAAAGACAACAAATCAGTTTAATTAAACCTCCAAAATTCATCTGCCAGCATTTATCTCAAGTTCTCCAATAATATCGATCGGAAGTATAGTCTAATCAAATTATAATCGAAACTTTTCTGTCTACATTGCGCAAAATGCACACAATTCAAACTTCCGATTACAGTTCATTTCATTCCTTTTGCTCCATTTTCTCAGCAACCACACGGAAATCAAATTTCAACTTCGCAACTTACCTTTGGAGCTCGCTGAATCATGCGAGAACACGGAGATACAGTTATCTGACGCGGCCGCAAGCTCACCAATAGACGGGGTCACCGGAGACCAGGAAACGGATTTGACAGGGGAAGAATCGTCGCTGGAGAGCTCGAAGACTTGCTGAAGAATGGGACCGATAGCGGCTTCTTCGGGAGAGAGTGGAGAGGGTAAGTGAGAGATCACTAATAGAGATGAGGCTCCATATGCAACCCATGAGTAACCGGAAAAGTCAGGTAACCAGTCGATGGTGGAAGCAGAGCGGGTCGGGGCGGGTGGAATGATGTCGGATCTGAAGAGAGAGAGAGGGAGGTGGTCGGTGGGGTTAATTGAGGCTCGAGTAGGAGAGGCAGTGCTTGTTTCGGGCATTTTGGTTTCGCCTGTGATGCGAGGAGAGAGTTAGTGAGAGACAGACGTGACGGATCTGTGTATATAATCGCGGGTTCGATGGTAACCGTTTGTCTTCGAGAAGGAAGAATTATAAAGTATAAACGAGTCCTTGTACTGTATTAGTTAGTATTTTTAATAATTTATTTTTCAAAGTATAAATTTAAAACGATGTTACCCTTAAAAAAATGTATCAGGTCAATCAAATATCGTGCATATTTTAATTTTAATTTAGTGATTTTTTTAATGGTGGCAGTATTATATTTTAAATATATCATTTTAAATTAATATTTTTACATTATTTTAATATATTAATGTTAAAAATAATTTTTAAATATATATAATTTTTAAATAAAAAATACTTTAAAAATAATCGTTCATATAAAATTAATTAATAACACAAGAGCTTGTTAACTCGGAAATGTATCAAAATAATATTTTTTTATTTTTTAAAAATTATTTTTGATATCAACGCATCAAAATGATCTAAAAACACTAAAAAATATTAATTTAAAACAAAGAAAAAAATAAAAAAATTTAATTTTTTAAAAAATACTTTTAAAATATAAAAACAAACAAGATTTTGAGTCACTAACAAGTTGGTTAGCTTTATTTATTAAGAATAATGAGTAAAACTTTAGCTTATTCTTACAATAATACAATTCATTCTATAAAATCAAGCTTAAATTGTGAATTTGTTCGAATTTATGTACAATTATTATACTTATAAATCAACTAAAATTTTGCAACAAATTCAATCATAAATCTAGATAGTTTCTCTCTTTTCCTTCACTTTTTTTTGTAAAAGAAATAGATATAATCTCTCTCTGTCTCTCTCTCTCATCTTTCCTTCTTTTTTTTTTTTGAAAAACGAAGATATAGTTTCTATTAACTTCGTGACGGAAAACATCAAGGGATAACATTAATCAATGTGGGATATTTATAAAAAAAACAAATAAAAAAAACCCTTAATTGTGTACTTCAGGACTCAATTGAAACGGTAAAATAGTTTGAAGACTGATTGTAATAGATAGAATTTAAAAGAAAATTGCACTCGAGTTTTGGCCTCGTGAAACTCAGTTGCTCATGAATTTCTTTCTTTATTTTTATTTTCGACAAACGCCCACGAATAGAAAACATAGAATTCTCCCACCCGAAATTTGAACAAAATTATATTAGAAGTGTCTGATGATGAGGAACCTCAACGGAGATTGCCATTTGGGCACCGAAAGTGAAAGCAAGAGAAAGGTGGTTGTCGGTCGTTTTGCTGCATGGAAAGACGTAAGGGATGCAAGGAGAGGAAAGAAACGCTCAAGGGGCAAACTAAACTTGTATTTCTACACTACGAATGGAATGGAGAGCACTAGTGCTACCACAGAACAAAAAGAAAAACAAAACCCTCTTGTGCTATGAATTGCAACATCACAGAAAAGGATGATACCAGAGTAGCTTATTGACAATTAACGAGCACCTACAGCATAACAGAGTAAAGATCAATCTAATTTTGAATGACATGCATATCCTGGAATCGACAGAGATCTGTTTCATTTTATAGCTGGCTTTTAAAGAAGGACAAAATATTGGAACAAGTAGGAAAATTACCAAGGAAATGAATTGTTAGAGGAATCCCAAGAAAAACGAAGACTCCTTTAAATATGTACATTCTGTCATGATCTTTCTATATCACAAACAGTCGAGTCTCTTGGAAAAAAGTGTGTGTGAGATTTCAAGTCAAGTTCTAAGACCAAATCCAGACCATCTCTTTGAAGCCTCCTCCTCCATCCTCTAGGAGCTGGAATCCAGGAGATTTACAAGGGAGTTGCCTTTCCTGATCCTAGCCCTCCCTGCTTCCTTCAAGAGCACGGCTAGCCTTTTCTTCTCATCAGCAACTTCTGGATTTGCTGTTCCAAGTTTTTCTTCTCTTAACTTGAGTATGTACTCCAATATCACAGCTGCATCTTCGACCCTGTAAAGTTTACCACGATTGAAGTGAATGCTTAAATGTGACCAACAACAGAGGAACCAAAACGTTTCCTTCGAAAAATAATCACAAGAATGGAATGCTTAAATGTGACCGAAAAGTGCACAAAAGTTTCTCCAATTAGCTAACCCACTGAAACTTGCATCAGGGACTTTCTGGACTTTTTGCAAAGCATTATGCCACATAATATTTGAGTAAATACACTATGGCTTCAAAGATCATCCAGCATGTAAGATGGGGGAATAGATGGTCCAAACCAAAACATGTCATAGCAAAATATCATAATCATAAATAGGTTCCAAATAGGCGGGCTGAAGATTTTTCCAAGCAGAAAACAAGGACTTCATGACAAACCATGAACATCTGGAGCAGATAATGTGAAAAGGGTGATTGTTATTCCTGGTAGACACCTTCTGTGAATCAATATTAAGGGTGAGTGTTATCCCATTTTAGAGAATATACATGTCATTCGTCAAAACCATCATACCCAAAATGATTACCATGGTATGTAGAAAATAAAGAGTTTTGTCTGGTTCTGATAAAATGACATTATGATAAAACCAAACAAGTGACTGCAATACATATCAACAAGAAGCTGCATGTTTATAACAGGTAATGAGGTAAGAAAGATCATGGGGCTGAATACAAAAGAATTCTCACCTTCCCAAAGCATCATAAGTTGCTGCAAGATTGCTATACACTCCAAGGGTATCCGAGTGACATGAGCCACATTCCTGCTCTAAAATCTCTCTTGCTTCTTCGAATAATTCAACTGCCTCATGTATCCTGTACAGTTGCACACTGGCCAGTCCCAGCTGGTTCAACAAAATCCCAAAGAAGACTGATTTAGCATCCCCACTGGCCCGGAGTTTTGCTACAGCATTTTCGAAGGAACTTCGAGCCTCCCCATACTTTCCAACCTTGTAAAACATCAGTCCCATTTGTGCTTCAATTCCTGCAATCATGCTGCGTTGCCCTGGCGTGTCCTTCAGTAACTTCATGGCCATGTACAAGAGCTTCAACGCCTCCCCATGTTCATTTAAAGCTTCATAGATGGCTGAGATTTCAGCCAAACCACTAGCAATCTCCTCGGTTGCAATCCCAGTCACTGGCTTTGAAAATATTCTCAGCGCATTCTCACAGTATGATTTGGACTCTCTTAGCTTGCCTGTTTTATAATACACTTCTGCCAAGCGATTATAAACCGACGCAACAGGAGAGTATTCATCTCCCCTTGTAGATTTAAAGACTGTTAAGGCTTTTTGGTATGAAAAAATGGCTTCATCAAAGCGACAGAGGAACACATAGATATTGCCAATGCTAACATCAATAGCAGCTACTTCATTTTCCTGACCGGCAGCAATCATCACCATACTAGCAAGTACAAGTTCCTCAAGAGCACATTCATACTCCCCCTTCGCTTCATAAATAAGAGCAATAAGCCGGCGATCACCTGCCTCTTCAATTGATGCTGGTGCGTTATGCTCCCTGTGAATTTCAAGGCTCTTTTGGCATAGTTTTTCTGCCTCGTCAAACTGCATTGCTTGAACATAAGCCTCGGCTAAATACCTGCCATTTTCACTATTAAAACAAGTTTAACAGCAAGTATCTTATAATATTATCATTATCATTATAAGAGATATTAAATGAAAATGGTGTTTCACTTTTCCCTAAACTCAGACACCCCGTGGACGTCAGGGGAACAAAGATTTTTAACAACTTTAGTCCGGGAAGACGACATGCCGTAGATCAATTTTTTAAAACAAAAATTACTCGCGCGCCTGGCAGCATACCCCTAACTAGGTGTGAGTAAAAAAATCAAAAAACTGATTAAACCGAGAAAATCAGAAAAAAAAACCGATTAAACCGATTAAAATTTTGAAAAAACTGGCCGGTTCGGTTTCGGTCGAAAAAACCAAACATAACCGAACCGAACCGAAACCGAACCAAACCGGAAAAAAACCGAGCCAAACCGGAAAAACCGAGCCAAACCGGTTTGAACCGGTTTTTGCCCTAAAAACCGAACCGAACCGAAACCGGTCAGTTTGATCC
>Ga0307507_10005635_pt1 | contig 20345 bp, 11 predicted proteins | sample 7_EM_MG_FD_207223 | JGI IMG/M metagenome (GOLD analysis project Ga0307507, IMG submission 207223) | Populus trichocarpa ectomycorrhiza microbial communities from riparian zone in the Pacific Northwest, United States - 7_EM | ecosystem: Host-associated > Plants > Roots > Unclassified | place...
GACTTACTATTTATAGTATATATTTGATCTGGAGTCATATTGGAGTCCTGGAGCTCCACCGCCTCCTCGGCGTATGGAGTGGATTTGGGGGTCAAATCCACTCCACTCCAGTCCAATAAGATCACTGAGTACTGGTGAGAGCTGCTTGTTCTTCGCGAGTATACCACATAGCTGTGCTAGAGTTTCATCTTAGTCTATGTAGGTATAAGCTGTTCACAACACATACAGAATAATAAGTGTAGGCTGCACGCAAGAGTTAAAGATACCTAGAAGGAACCGGACTGCCATTAGTGCACCAGTTCTTCGCAACTGCGGAACAGGCAACGACCACTCCCCAGCAGAACACACTGGATGCTCAATTAGCTTTCGTTTTCTAGGCATAATATAGGAGAATCTTACTTCGCTGCAAGGTGTTTCGCGACTAGGAGCTTTTGGAGGAGAAAGTTAGTTGGGTATTTTCTAACCAGAATACCCATATGCAGGATGGTTTCTAACCATGAATACTGCTTAGAATCAGCACAAAGCATCGGGAACGAAGGAATCGTATATATACATCTTAGACGACAAAATGGGCATCTTTCTGAACCCCCCCAATCGAGCTGAATCCAAGCATACCCTTGTCTAGGCTCTGGCAGAAATATGCGCCAAGCATCACAACAAGGATATACTTGTTGACCTTCCAGATGAGTTTTTGTTTGTGGCAGCATCGGTTTGGATCCTTGAATCTCTTCGGCATACCTGGCAACGTCTTTGTCGGCATACTCAACGGCCTTGGCTACATTTGTTGTGACAGGCTGGATGGACTCTTGGCGAACTGAGCCCTCGATCTCGTGAATGCCTGCTTTGCCTGCTTTAAGAGCCTTAGAGTTGGCCATGGTAGAAAGCTTCAAAAAGAAGACGAATAAAGCTATGCGGGTCTCTTAACAGAAAAAGCTGATATCCTTTTGGAAGAGCCTTATTATTAAAGGCTGGAGGGAAACACCAAGAGCTAAGTCTTCGGGTTCATGTCCACAGTTGTTTATGGTTGTTCGAGCGCCACAGGAGGTTGTTCCGTGGTGGTGCGGCAGTTCTTGGAATGTCGCCTGACGGAATGCCCCCCAAAACTTTGTCCGCTCGCCGTAAACGAGGTGAAAATCCTGGAGAGGGTCTTGGGGTGCTCTGGGAGATGTCGATCCGGAGACGTAGCGCATAGCATCTCGAACCATGATAGGTTATTCGAGATGTCCTAAAGCGTTAGAATTACTTCAGATGGCTATTTTGATGGGGCCATCTGATGGCGCTAGAGTCCTCGTCGGAGGTGTCGAGCGAATACGGAGAGATACGCTAGACTAAAAGGGGACATGGCAACTCCGCTAGGAACATTTCAGCGACTCCCTCCACGCGTTTCTCCACAAATCTGCCTCCATCATTTGATACTGTTCCCCAGTAGCGAGCCCGTATTCTAGGATGGTAAGATCAACAACATTATTGCCCTTCGTAGCCTGCTATACCTTCTGCCGACACTTGCCCCGGTTGCCCTGATCCCGAAACATGCCCTTCCACAATATACGGCGAAATCTTACTGTACACCCTCTCGTCAATTCCGGTTGTTAGCGCTTTTGATTAAGCCACTAACTAACACAAATTCAGTCTATCCGGCTTGGCAGCTGAATATCAAAAAGAGACTGCCGAACAACCTCACCTGATAGTTAATTTGAAGCTTTTTAACGCCTCTGCCAGCCGCATCGTAATCAGGTATATTAGTGGACTCCATACGGTAAGGAACCTGACTTAGGAAGTCTACTAATTAACAACACATCTTCTAGTTTCCTACCCCTCTTCTAAGCTGCTAACGCGTTGTTTGTAACAATCCTTAACTTCCTTAAGCCTCTATCACAACCTTTTTTAAGCCTCTATCACAACCTTCCTTAAGCCTCTATCACGACCTTCCTTAAGCCTCTATTACGACCTTCCTTAAGCCTCTGTCACGACGATTACCAACTCTTGCGTCCGAATAACCTTTCCGGCGGTAATTAGTTTAAAAATGGCTTGCTTTCATCCTAGGTAACTTTATAGAAGTTAGAAATAGGCCCTCAGATATATTAATCACGCTGTTAAAACGGATATTAATAGCGATGGTTATAAATAAGGTTTCTGAGTTTAGGTAAATATTAAGTCTTAGCACAATTATAAGGGACTTTAGATAGCTCTACAGATTTAAGTATAAAGATGTTTATCTGTGCCTGTTATAAGTTAATACCATCCTTACCACTTTTTATACCAAATTTATATATTCCTATAATAAGTTCTAATTAAAATCTTTTAGATTCTATCCTTAAAGGTATTCACTATGCCATCTCCTAGGTACGATCCTTCCCGTATAGAAGAAACTCCAGAACCTACTTTACCTAATCCTCCTAGAGCTCCACTGCGCCTTTTTAGCTTTGGAAGCTTCTTTAGCTTATTTACTCCTTCCTTATCTAATTATATAACTATGCCGAATACTCCCTTTACTCGCTTTGCTGTATCTAGTTCTTCTACTCCAATACCTACCACCCTAAACCATTGCATTCGCCGAGCAATTGCTCGTCTTAATAGACGGGAGAGACGCGAGGAATAGAAGTAGGAGGAGCGAGCTATAGAACATATTTAACGTCGCTAATAGCTTTAGGAAAGCAACGCTTAAGCGCTTATTCCTTACTCCCTAAGATACACAATTAAAGGCCTTTATTGCTACCTTCAAGAACCTATCTCTCGCATTACTATATTGGTTAAGCAACCATATTCTACTGTCCACTATATTATTAATGAAGTACAGACCCTAATATATAGTGGCTATTGCAATGCTCTTGCATACGGCTTATTAATTTGGCGTTAACTAGTTAATTTCCTAAAGTTAAATGCTTAGGCGTGTTGCCTTACCTACTTAGAGCTTTCCTTCTACGCAGGAGTCCCTTGTTCCGACTCTACAGTTACCCAATATCTTAAGAAGGAGGGCTTTTAACACTGTGTTGCTTATGCAAAGCCTTAGCTTATTGCAGCTCACCGTCGCGCCTAGTTAGCATTTGTATTAGCTTACCATCACTTCCAAAAAGAGGATTGGTGGAGAGTTATATGGACAGATAAGGCAGCTATATATTATGGTGGGCACTAGCGGCTCTATATTATTAGAAGATCTAATAAATGATTTCTTCCTAACTACCTCCGTCCTAAGTTCACTAATATACCTTATATAATGGTATAGGCTGCATTCTATGGTGCAGAAAAAGGGCCTCTACTATTTTAGAATAAGGAAGAATGGGGCAATATTATAGTATAGGGCTTCCTGGATCACATATATCTAAAGCTTAAAGAATTCTATAACTTCTATAACGCTGAGTATAGTATATATTTCCCTAATTACGAATTTGGAAGTACCCTAATAATTATATAAATAGACGGAGCTCCCTGTTATAGAGCTTATATTACCATTACTAAGTTCTAGGAAGATAATATTAAGTTACTTTAGTAGCTAGTAAATAGCCTGGATCTTAACCCAATTAAGGCCGTTTGGAATTTAATAAAGACTTAATTAGCTAAGCAGAAGCCTCGCCTATTAATAAAAGAAGTAATACAAGCAGCTATTAAATCTGAATGGGAGAATTTAGAGGCCTGCTACTTTAAGGATCTAGTTACTTCTATGCCTACACACCTTTAGGCAGTAATTAAAGCAGAAGGGGGACCTACTAAGTAGTAGAGGATAGCAGAAAGCTTAGAGGACAATTAGGATCTTAAAGGACGATTAGGAGCTTAGAGGACGATTAGGAGCTTAGAGGAGATATTTAGATACTTGTTTAATTACTAAGCGTTAATTTTAACACTCATTTGGCTACTATGACTTCAGAAATATTTGTATATAGGCAATCTACTATATAATTATTAGTTTTAAAAAGCTTTATAAATTTTTAATATTAAGGTCTTTTAAAGCTCACTGCTAAGATGGGGAAACTCATACTAATCTATATAAGGATTTCCGCCTGAGAGGCGTCACTAGTAAGGCGCTAACAACCGGAATTGACGAGGTGGTGTAGAGTGCGTGTATCTCCTGTATTATTTCTAAACAGGTCACGGGAATAAATCCTCTAGTCTGTCTCAACGGCATATTTGAAAGTCCCTTTTAATACTTCACTTCAGTTCACTTGCTCTTTTCCGAGTTATCATCTTCATTCTTTCGCATCGACGTCATAAACACAATCATGAGTGCTGCAAGTATTCTTTCTCTGCCAATCCTCGACGAGACACCCCAAATAGCTCATAAGAAATCTACTGAAACCTTCCCGCCTACTGCTCTAATAACGCCTCCGTCCAAGGCCGCAGATGAGAAACTAAGAGAAGAACCGGAGCAAAATCTAGAGCTCAACAAAACCCCTTTAAAGGAGGATATTGATAGAGAGGCGGAGAAAATTATTGTGGGATAGAGCAGTGACATACAGAGTACGGTTGAAAATGCGGCAGAATTATCAAGGAAGCCTATATTACAGGACGAATAGGTATGAGTTTTGAATCCCATTGAGTTCCCATCATACTTACAACTTCACAGCATATCGTTGTCGATGGTATCAAGCCTGAAGATATATCGATTTCATAGTCTCCAAAACCACTTGTATTAGCATCTCAGGATGAGTTCGCAGCGTTGTATTTTCCTTCCGTCATGGCCAAAGTCTGGGGAGTTGCCCTCAAAGCACTGGATAAGGCACCTATCATCCTCGCCTCACACCTAGATAAACATTCAAAACGCACTTGCGTATCTAAAACTTTAAAACCCACATATCCTAGCCATGCCCCCAGTAGACTACCCAGAATATACTCTGCCTAGAGGAACTAAATACATTTACTCTAGCGCCGACTTCTAGACTTCCGGATTCTTTCTAGGTTGTCTCTCTGCCCTCCGCGAACGGCAGCTTAAATTCCCATCATTTTTCCCATCCGCGCTACCGCATCCTCTGAAACTCCAACACGCTTGCAAGTGGCGAACTCATAATCTGCATGTCCAAGCTGCTCGTACTTACACGCACGATCTAGGCTTCATGACCTAGCCATGGGAACAGCCGGGGTGGGAGATTGATGGTTACCAGCACTATTTTGATGGTATGGTGACTGCGGCGAAGGCACTAGCAAGTAGATTTAATGCGAGCTTGGGCGCAATTCGCAGCTGGGATACTTGCAGGACGAGGAAGTACCTTCCAAGACGCCTCCAAGGACTACCTAGTTATTATAGACAATATAATGAGTACGCACTTTATTTTTAATTCCTCCGATTCCTGTTCCAGGCATAAGCGTTAATATGACACAGATCTCAACCTTCTCTATACCGTCTCTCGTCTGACCTCCGATCCTTGCCTCGCTGAAACAGCTACCACACACGCCATGACAACCCTCTTAGCGCATATCCGGCTGGATTTCTCAACCACACATCCTATAAATTTCTATCAGTCATCCAATCTCCCTCCTTAATGCAGTAACGCCGCGCCACTTTCACATACACTCACAGCGTCTCCGCCATCCGACGGTCTCCTGCAAACCCCCACCATGGAGCCTGTCTCGGAATTTGTTCAAGAAGCTGTCCCAGAAACCATCCCAGAAACCACACCAGCGGTCGAAGAACCCGCCCCATCAGTCCCAACAGTCCCAGAGCTTACTCCCGCCTCACCCCAATCCACCTCCACCTCAAACCCTCCAGATCCCTCTGCAACTCTTCCAACCTCAGCCCCAGCTCCATCCCCAGCTCCATCCCCAGCTCCATCCCCAGCTCCATCCCCAGCTCCATCCCCATCCCCATCTACTCCAATCTTCCACTCGGCCACCCCCACCGCCGTAACCTCGTGCATAAAAACGCACCCAATAAACCAAGGCCACTCCCCAACCTCGACCTAGGCGCGCGGCCAAGCATAGGCCCTAACCGGCTTCGCGCAAACCTACCAGCACACGCGGGACGCGCTCTTCCTGCGCACCGCGCGCACCTGCGCCGACTACTTCATCTCACGACTCCCGGACGACGGCGTCTGCTAGTGGGACTTCGATGCACCGCAGACGGAAGCAGTTTCGACTCGAGAGGCCGGAAACGCGGGGGAGGCCGGGACGAGGGAGGTCGAGGCCCCGCGCGACTTGTCCGCGGCACTAATCGCGGCGTACGGCTGTTTGCTGCTGCATCAGAGCCCGGGGCCGCAGTCGTCGTCTCTGGGACACGCGCTGCGGATGATTAGGGGGGTGATTGCGATTGCGATGGCGGCGCCGGCGCCGGCGCAGATCGTGGTGGATAGCGAGGGGTTGCAAGCTAGCCGGACCTCTCTCCCGCCAGTCTTTTCATTTCCTCAATTCGCATCATCCCAGCCTGCCCATCCCAACTCTTATCTCCCCCCCCCCCCAAGGGCAGCAAACTAACCTGCCTATCCCTGACTAACCCTCGCCCTCTTCCGCCCATGCGCACTCCCCGGGAGCCCGTGGTTGGAGGGGCGGGGGAGGAGACGATCGTGCGGCGGGCGGCGATTAATAATTACGAATTCGCACCGCGGCTGTGGAAGGATCATGGGCTTGTGTATGCGGATTATTTCTTGTTGTGTGGGAATAAGATTTGTGAAATGGGGTTGGCGTAGGGCGGCTGTGCTGCTTTAATGTCCGGCGAGAAGGGTTGGAAGGGTTAAGAGGGATTGAGGAATGCTTTGAGGGAGCTTCGTAACTCAAGGCAAAGACCGCCTTTTACTATATTACGATACGGTAGTTCTCAGCCTCCATTTTCCACGTTCAACTCCATTAATATCCATATCACTATATATTTTATCTACAAAAACCGTCAGTTGCGACTGTATGAGTGAATGGGGAAGGCGAGATTATAACAAAGCTACCGACCGCTCAACGCGACATAGCAGGCCCACCCGACGCGTCCGCATAGTTCAGCCTCAACATAGGTGCTGACCCTCAACATCTGCCGCTCAATCAGTACAAATTTTCAGATCCGCAGAGCGTGGGCGCATTTGCCCTACCTGTTGAAAAGAATCACCAAAGATACCCGTCAACCCGTCCAAATCCCCACCACTAACCTCATGTAGCCCGGCACCCTCCTGCATCTCCATCCCCAGATTACTCGCCCCATACGCCATGCTATTTGGCATGATCCCCAGTCCGCTATTCCCATCCTCCTGCACCTGAAACTGCTCAAACGACATCGGTAACGGCGGGAACGCGAGTGAAATTGAATCTGGCGTGTAGCTCGAGTCCAGCGTCACCGGCTGCTCTTGACCTTCCTGATGCTCCGCCACCTAGTGGTGGTTCAGGGTTCCATTGGAATGGGCCGCGTCGTCGACTTCGGCCTGGTCCGAGTACACCGGCTGCCGGATGCCGAGGGCCAGGTGCTGGCATTTCGGGTCTTCGGCGCACATGGGCATTGTGCTTGGCTTGCTCGAGGCGCGACGCGAAGCGCGATGCGAGGTCCTCCGGGATTTCGGCCGATGCAGGATCGCGGATGCCGGCCCAGCGGCGGGCGGTGTCGTTGAGAGACGTTACGGTGGTTTCGAAGGCGGGATGTAGGGGAGAGAGTGGGCGAGGTGGACGCGGCCGGCGATGGAAAGGCAGAATGAGTATTGTGGATTCACTATGCACCTACTGATTCGTAGATACAGCCTGTATGACCTCCGGGGGTGACACCGGAGGTCGTACAGGCTGTACTACTGCGTGATGGTGCTGATCTCGCAGGCGGCAGTGATGCAGGTCTCGACGGAGCTTGCGAACGGGAGTGCAATTGGACAGTTCCGCCAACGCCATTGAGCGGAAGGGTAGGCAATGCATTGACGCAGCTGAATGACAGCAATATTGTGCGTGATGTGCGCGAGTGTCAAATTTTGATCCATGATTGCCTTGCTCATTGAGGACGGATGCATTTCTCCATTTCGGAGGCAGGAAAAGTCGCCACCTAATAACTATCGGCACCATTTCAAGTCATGGAGATTGGTTAAGTCACCTCACTAATCTCAGATCTAATTCCTTAAACCGCATTAACCACAACTGGATTTCTTGGGCATTATTGAAATTAACCGCACGCCGTAGGAAGGTAGTGACTAGGTTCAGACTCTCGGTTGCTTCAATGCTGAATGCAAAGCCTCCAATTGATTCTACTTCTTCCTCGGAGGTGTGGCGCTCGCTTGTGGAAGTTAGGACCTAGCGATTAGAAGATGACCGTGCAGGAGGCCCTACGGTATCAGGCATAAGTTTCGTTAGCATACGTAGAGCTTGGCAAAAGAATTCCTCTTTTCTCATTGGTTACTTTAAAAGATTATCATACATCATTGGTGGGATGGCCTGTCTTATCCTTGTCAATAATCCATGTCAGACGGGACGTACTAACGAAACTTATGCCTGATACCGTAGTAGAGACGATTCGATTGCGTTGACCTAATTGGCTAATTCTTATCAATAACGCGTGGACGAGTTAAAGGATACCCTGTCATCTACGCCTTACTCCAATCACTGGCAAAGCACTACCAGAGATATACTGCTGCATCGCGGGCTCACTTTTGGCTTCCTGCGGCTAGCTCGACGCATTGTTGGACACTCTTACTTGCCGCGTCCTAATCTCGAGTAAGTTGGGCAGCAAGCCGAAATCGTACAGCCGTACCGCCGACCCCATCAACGCCAGTGGCCAGGAAATACACAGCCTCAAAAAAGAGACCGGAAATGCAGCCCGCACGGTAGCTATTACGGGGCGCGACCGCGGCGCTAGCCCATCTGACCGGAAACACGCGGGGTTCGAGCATTTCGCTTCACAACCCAAGCCTCGTGGGCAGCACAGACTCAATAATCAAGCCGTTTGTGGGTTTTGGTGGCGTGAAGGCGGAAACAAAGGTTGAGGTAACGATTGAGCAGGCAAAGAGTCTGACGGGGAGAGCCTTAAGAGGTGACAGATCAAAGAATAACTTGATCCTCTAGGTCACCAGGTCTTTATTTCAACTTTTAAAATCTCAGGGCTTTATGGTGGGAGTGGTGATCACTAGTAGCGATGGTGTTTCTTTTCACATGGAATGGAATTGTTCACTGGAGTCAGATACGATAATTTTCTTTCTGAGGGCCCACGAAAGGTCAATGTTAGGTTGCGAGTTAATATGGCCATGTTAGGATATGTGGACGATAGTTTGAGTTCATTTTTCGGGACTCTTTTGATTCTCAGATATTCACTTCAGAGTTATCTGTCAAACCCGCGTAAGACACATCCCTAGACAGACTTTCAAGTTTTTTGACAATTCAAATTCTCCAAGCTTCATAAACAGTATGTCTAATCAGATCTTCTATCCTTGCGCTAAGTTATCCAATTGAGGTGGTATTATCGTGAGCAAAGGACGATCTACTTGCAATAAAATGGCCATGCTCTCACGAATTTGGCAACCTCAGGAGCTTCAGTCTTCCACCAATGAATATAAAGGCCCTCAGATCTACACACTTTGCCTATTGCGTCTCTTTTACGGCTGTGCATATGAGGCTATATGGATTATCCAGATATGCCTTCCATTTTGCATCATCCGGATCTGTTGTATGAGGCAGATCGTTCTTTGTTGGCGCTTGATGTACCACGTCCTTCATCCCCATCTCAAGAGGCACTTCTTCATACAAGTTGCCCTTTAGGCAGTACGCAAAAAATTCAATTTGTGGTTTGCAATGTGCGGTAATGTGCACCCTAACACCGTCGGTAACGTTTTCGACCACCTTCTTAGTAATGCCGCACCATGAGCTCCTTTTGACATGATCTTGAACATCGACCGTTGCCTTAAGCCCCACAAACCTTCCTCCAGGCTTCAGGTACTTAACAATATTCTGCCACATGCCTATTAGCTGTTCCCTATCCGCAGCATAGCTGATCAGCCAATTGCCCATCACAAGGTCGAATGAATTCTGCTCTAGTCCTAGGTGATCAAGATCCGCCGCACAATCAGCGACATAATATTTGATGCGTTCCGAGCCAGGACGTTGCTTTGCTTCTAACTCTTGGCCAATGTGGACCATTTCACTAGAGATGTCAACACCGACAACGTGTTCCGCGATCCCATAGTCCAGCAAAATCCGCGCATAAGTGCCAGTGCCGCAGGCGAGGTCGAGGACTTTTAGACCATGGGGATAATCCGCGACAGTATTACGCAGCTGGTTCGCTGCTACAATTTCGCCGGGCAGCTCTTCCATTGAGGCGTAGTTGGCGGCAAAAGTGTCATATTGGGTTTTCGGGACGGATTGTGTCGTCATTCTGTAATGAAATAGAGTAGTAATATTATAAAATTATAATTCAGGCCTATTGTGTACAAACCTGACTACCTTAGATACCGAGGTGAGATATCACATTAGAAATTTAGTGCTTATGTTGGGCTCAAAGCTAAGCAATGTCGGTCTGCCCTAAGCGTCTTGATCGGCTCGTGCACGGAACCGGCTCGTGCACCAGTGCTGGCGCCAATAAAATATCGGTATTGCCAATATTAGGGGGGTTTCGATGGAACGATATATTCGTTTAATATAATCAACGTACTAAATATTTAGCGCTTACTTGACGTTAACTTCGTTAAATATCAATTTGTTATTTAGGGGTTTTAAGACAGATTATTTAACAAGTAGTTGTTACCAAAAATAGATCCTATTCCTTACCAAAATCTTTAACGCCAAAAGTTGTGATATCCTTATAGATGAGCTTGAGCACTAAGCGTTTTCTACTGCTGTCTCTTGGCTAATCCAAATAAACAGCAGTAATGCCTTAGCAGTTATAACCACCCTCTACAGCAACAACGATCTAATTTAGCCCTGGAAGCTGTATAAGCGACTTAGCCCTATCTGTAAGCTAATTGATGTTTAGAAACCGGAGGAGGAAGGAGGCCTTAGCGACCACTTATTTAAGTTCTTTATAAGATTTACTAAAAATAAGGTTAGAAAGCTTACACGCGACCTTAATCTACCCACTAAATTTATAACTAATTTACGCTCTAGCTGGCTAAATGCGTTAACAAGTTTACCTAATAAATCCTTACTTGTCTTCCTCTGGCGCTTAGCTTATCCTCTCCCTCTTAGCTATATAATATTCTTCTTTAGCTATAGCCGACCTTGGCTATTATAAGTTTGGAATGGTATTCTATAGAATATATAGAATAAGTTTGGAGCAAGGATTTAGCTTAATAAGCCTATAATAACATTGGAAAGGATTAAGCAGTATATAATGGCTATTGGCAGTTTGCTAGGTGACAATTTAATATTTAGCTTTATTAATGGTATAGAAGTTTATATCTGTTGTCTAGGTAAAGAAGATTAAAAGCTCTTTTATAGCGGCTACTATAAACAGCATGCCTATGGGCACTTAGCAATTGTTCTTCCAGATGGTTTATTTAGTGCGATCTTTACTAGCTTGCCTGCTGCTAGCGGCGACGCTACCCTCTATATTTAGGTTTGTCTTAGTAAGAGGTTAAAGGACTTACTTAGCTATCTACTAGAGGATTAAGCTTGATTTGTATATGGCGACGCGGCTTTTAATTTGCAGGATTATGTTCTAGGGCCCTATAAAAAATCTAGGAATAGGATACTAACCCTAAGTTAGCGAGCACTTAATTAATGGCTATTAACAAAGGGGATTATAGTAGAGTATGGCTTTGGAGGCGTTAAAAGTACGTTTAAATTATTAACTTATAGTTGGGTGTTGGAAGTTGGACTATGCCCAATTAGCTTATATATGCCTATTTTTACCTTTTTATAGAACTGTTAAACCTGTCTGCGAGGAGGCAATTAAATATTAAGAATGTTTAAGCTATTTCCACCTTTATTGGAGGACTATCTAGCTGCTAGTAGTGGTGGTAGTAAGGGGAGGGTGGGGTAAGTATAGTAGATTTAAGGTTGAAATAAGCTTAATTTGTTCTCTAGTAAATATTAGGGAAGAGGAGGAAAAATAGTCTCTTTTTCTATTTAACTATACTAAAACTTTCCTTATGTTCCCTGTTGTTAACGGAGAATACCTATGTTATATATTACGAGCTTCCTTATTAAGTTAAACTTCTTGCTACTCTCTCCCTCTCTTACCTACTCCCCTAGCTACCAAACTATATAGAAGACTTAACACCTTATTGTGATACTTATCCTGCTTTCTCTCTATAGCCATAAAGCGTTAGCTAGTCTCATCCCTTATCTAATTAACAATTCCGTAAAGTTCTATATAGGTAATAGTCTTGGCCAATAAAGCAGCAGTAAATGTATAAGGCTCTCTTATAGTAGCAGCAATAACCCTTACAGACTCTAGTATAGCCGTAGCTAGATTGTCTACTGTATAGGATGTTATTACAGCGTTCTGGCGTCCCTTTTAATTGCTATAAGTAGAAGAACTAGAGGCTCTACTATAGCTAGATATTTCGCCTCTTTTACTAACTCTATAAGTAGATTTAGTATTATTATCCTTGTAGTTAGATAGAGCCTTATCTACACGCCATTTTGTCGCCTAGATTCCGCATAAGATTTGTCTAAATTATCTCTCTTTAAGCCGCCTGTTATTAGGCATATTAAGTCCTCTTAAAAGGTTGCGAAATAATATTAACTTATTTAATAAGGAGATTAAGGTGGGTAAAGAACTTGCCATAGCAAATCTCTCTACTAGAAGTATCGTCCTCCTTAATTTCCTTTTTCCTTTTATTTATAAGCGCGTTAAATAGGGCCTTAAGTAAATAGAAGTTATACTCTAGGCCTCCTTTTTTAACACATTTCCTTATAAGGATTCTCTAGAATTTATCCTTTCCTTAAGGGCGAAGCTCGACTTAATAGATATTCGCGGCTAGTAGAGCCAGCGCTTTCTTTTCCGCCTTCCCTATATATAACCTCTTCTTCTAGCCGCCTTCCTTACTTCCGCTTAAATTTAGTAAATTATTGCAATATGTTAATCTATTCTCTATACGAGCTTCGCTCTAAATAGCTTTATTAATGGTTTAGTGGATAAAATTAGGTAGTTATAAAGGCTGGCTTAACGCGACTGAGATAGTACTGTATGTGCGGCGTAGCTGCTCCACTATATCAACGGTAGATTTAATATTACGTATAGGATTAAAAGGCATGGTAGTAAAGACAAAATATAGAAAATATAAGGCTATTTGGAGTGCTGGATTAAAACGTGTAAATAGTTAAAGATTTTAATATTATATAATATTGTTTTAAATGATATTTGCCAAAAACTAAGTTTAATATTTTGAATGACTAACTAAATACTGCTAGTATGTATCGATCGCTTGTTTTGACTTGCTTATACTAAATATTGAACGAATATATCGTTCTATTAAAACCCCCCTATTGCTAATATTCGGATAATATCACAATATTTCTTAGTATACTAAAAAATTTCACCTCTATTTAAGGTTACCTTCTATTTATATAATATCGTATAATATATCTTCTAGAATTTAAGAAATTAAGGATTTTAAATTATCTCTTACTTCTAATACTATTAAGTAAATAGACGGCAAGCCTGTATCGGGGAAATGGAGGCTCCCCATTTGGGTAATCCGCGCCTCGCTTATGACTTTGGCGCTACACCCTAACTGGCAATCTTCCTTAACAACCAACTATAAAAGGCCCTCCCTTTGCCGTCTTTTATCCTCCATTATTCTTAACTTTTTCTCTCTACTCTCTCCCTTTCCCCCCTTACTCTTCTTCTATCTATCCTAGCTGCCCCCTCTATTACGCCCCAATTATCTATTATAAGGCTTTTTTTTTTAAAAAAAAAACTCTGCTGTAGTATATTGTCACGGGACTGCCCGCGACACGCGCTACGCTAGACGCGTAGCTTTCCTTTCCTTATTTAATATCGCTTGGCAGATAGTTTGTCCGCCCCGATTGCCCCTATATAGATTTGCCCGCAGCTGCATTCTTGTTAAGCTCTCCAGCAATCCTCTTGAGTCTCCACGACAGCCATATATAGCTATCAATTCTACGAATCTGATGCTTGTTCATCTAGCGTTTGCATATAATACATCGTTATCGTGACATTATCCATCTAGGCATTTTTCTGTAAGGAATTTTCTAGGTTAAAGTGTTAAGTCTCCTAGCTCTTAAACTTCTACTAGGTGCTAACTATATATATACTTGGCATTTCTATACTATTTTTTATCCGTTATCCAATACATTCTTATTAGATACTTTTAGTATTTATCCTTAGGTGTCCTATATATATATTATATATTATCTATATATGCAATCTATATTAATATATAATGCGCTAGGTGCTTTAGGTTAACTTATAGCTTATCTTTATTTTTAAGTTTAAATCTGTCCCGCGCTAATCTAAACATTACTATATTATTTGCTAGTACTAATACTTATATCATCTCTCTCTAGTTTACGGCCTATTCTTTTAGATTTTTCAACATTGTAATTAATACACCTTTAATATAACTTATCTGTCTTTCTAATATAGCTTAATTTAGTATAACTTTTTTGCCTAACTATATATAAAAGTCTTCCCACTTATCATTTCCTTACTGCTAATACCACTTTTAGTATAACTCTATAAGTATATACAATCTATCTATAAGAAAGTATTTTTCTATTGCTATATTGTTATAACCCTTAGTATATCTTTCTATAAACCTAATTAAAATCCCTAAATCCTCTTCTTATTCTAGGTTACTTAACCACTTAGCCTACTAGTAACTTTCTATATAGGTGCCCTATCCTTTATATATCCTAGCATAGCTAATCTCTAGTTTAGCTTTTATTCTTGCCATATAATAATTCGTCGTCTAAACTTATCTATACTTTTTTTTGGTTTTCTTCTTTTAGAGGGATCTTTAAAGTTATCTTACTTCTTAATTACTATGTCAACTTTTTAACCTTTAGGCTAAATACTATGTTCTTCTAAAATTACCATAGGCCTTATTTGTTCTTTAAAATCTTAGTTTCCTAAAAACTGCCGTCTTATACTTATTTATTTATTTATCTTTAAACTAAGCTATTGCCTTTTCCTATTAGTTTTCGTCCATTATAGGTTCTTAGGTATATCTTATCTCACTTTAAGAATTTTAAGCCTCTCTTATCTCTTCCTAGGAATCTTAAACCTATAGCCTTTTGCCTTTATTAAGTGGTAAGCTAGCACTAGCAGTTGTCTGCTTACTTAATCATCTTTAAATATTACTCCTTCCGTCTTATAAAGTAATAGATGCCATATCTAATAGTGTTATAATGCCTATTACTAAACCGCGTTCTATAGTGGTCTTAGTCTCTACTTCTACTACATTATTAAGGTTTAAGCGCCCCTAGTTAGCCTCTTTTTCCCCCTTGTTACTATTAATTAATAAGTACTCTAACTCCATTATTATAGTTACTAATCCTTATCCGCATATTACTGTAACATCTTAATCTAGCTTATAGAGTTAATCTTATTTATCTAACTCTTTAGTTCCTTTAAGTCTCTATAACTCTGGCTCTTATAGCTAATAGCTTATGCCGTACTTAACGTCCTTATAAATTTGGTATATGTTATTATAATAAAACGCAAAGTGCTTAATTAAACACTCCTTAGTCTCGCGCAATATACCTATATCTACGTTATTATACTCTAATAACTATATACTCTTTACTACGTAACTACTCTAACTACCTCTATAGCCTCTAGTAAAATAACTCTATTTTCCGTAATTTATACAAGCTCCTTTTTTAAACTATTCTTCTTATTATAGAGTCCGCCTAAATATCTTCTGCTATTAAGATTCTTAGTTTAGCCTCTGCTCCGTAGTCCTATAATTACTTAATCCTTAACCCCTAAGTTTCTATAGTTTCTTATTCTATCTTTTAGATTCTTTAGTACTACTTAAGTCTATTAGCTCTAGCCCACCATTCTATAGTTTATAACTTTGCGTTTATTACTATGTGCCATACACCTTATATAACTATAGAACTCTATCTTGCCCTTTCTTAGCTTATTCCCTTTAATAGATTCTATTATTAATCTTAACTGCCTAATCTTGTTACGAAGTGCATATAAAGCAGTTCATTGATAATATGGGTTGATTAATTAATAATCTTGACTTAATCGTTAATTAATACTTCTAATAAGCCCCTAGGGCTTTAAGCTACGAAGAGACTTTATAGTGCACGGGCTCCGTATATATAACTTGTATATATAACCCACGCCTTTATAGAATACAGATTATCTAACACACCCCCTTAGCTTTAAGCTCTTTAAGGTTAAAGCTAACTACTTTCCTGTGTCCGTTAATAAGTTAATTAAACCGTAATCTTATCTAAATCCTTCCATCTTGCTCTAATACTGTCCTTTAGGTCCTCTAGTTACTTCTCCTTATTTAGTCGCTCCTTAATATCCACTATTCCAATTATATTAACAAAGCTTTAAAACCTCTGCTTGGGCAGGGCCTTTATAAGTCCATTAGTAATTATCTCCTTTATTGCTGTCTATTAAAATTATACTTATCTTATTACGTATTCCTAATATAGCCAGTATTAATAGATATTAACATATTAGAGCTTTATAATTAGCTTTGCCGTGTCTTCTATAATTAGTTAGAGCGTCTAGGTGTTATCGCATTTAATAATTAAGGGCTTGTTTAGGTATAATGTTATTACTTTAAATAACCTACTAATAAAGATAGCTTTCTTTGCTGTCTGTAATAGGGCTAACAACTTGGCTTCTGTACTTGACATCGTAACTATACCCTACTTATTTACTCTCTAGGCAATTAGCCCCCTAAATAGCTTTATAATATATCCTTATAAGCTCTTTCTATTAACGGAGTTGTCCACAAATAATGTATCGCTGGCATAGATAAATGATTGCGCTTTGCTTCTACCGTCTCTATTATCTTGTCCTTTATTACATATTCCTTTATCTTTCCCTCTACTATTTATTTCTTCCTAATCTTCTCTATAGCAGATTGCTCTGCTTCTTATACTATATAGGTACTGAATTACTTTATCTGCCACTTAATAATGCTTTTAGCTTAGGTCCTAATTGAACCTTGCCAGCCGTAATACTATAAAAGTAATGTCTGGACGCGTTGTAGTAGCTATATAGAGTATTAAACCCATTTTCTCTAATATAGCATTATAGAGGCTAGTAGGGATATTAGATAGACTAATAGGTCTATATTAGGGGACGGACGCATTAAATAGATTAATTGGTAATTAGTAAGGAGGAGTTCTAATTCTGCTATAGGAGTATCTAGAAGACGCCCTTTAAGATCTATCTTATACTAGTTAGCTATCTTCTTAATATAGGCTTCCTAGGATAGCTACAGGAGCCTCTGGCTATAATTATATAGCATATAGATTCTTAGGAACCATTTTAGCTTACTAAGGGTACTTATTTAGTATTCCTTACTTAGCTCCTTAATTGCTTCTCAAGATTTTTTCTTATTTATCTTTTGGTAGTAGAAGACAATATTATTAATATAGAAGAGGATAACTATTCTACCTTTTAGCATAATATACGGCTCCTAGGGTACCTCTTTAAAACCTAATTCTGTTAGCAAGCTTATAAGATTCTTCTGCTATAACAGTGGTGATTATTATAGTCTATAAGGGGCTTTCTTAAGCATAGTACTTTATCTATCTTTCCTTTGTTAAACCCTGGCGGTAGCTTTATATAGATAACCTTATTAAAATTGTAATAAATAAATATATTAACTGTATCTATCTGTATTATCTTTAGGTTAAATTTTATAGTAATTGCTATAAGGGTTTGGAAGGCCGTACTAGCTAATATAGTAGCTCTTATAGGTAGGTCTCCTAGGGCCTATTAATTTTTATATACTACTAAGCGTGCCTTATATTTCTAAAGGAATCCGTGCTTATCTATCTTATAAATAAATACCTATATTAAGCTAAGGACCTACTGTCCCCTTGCGTGCTTCTTATCTATTTCTTAAAACAACCTTATTTAATAATAAGATTAGAGGTAGGCTTATTAAGCTTCTTAGAACCGATTTTAAAGAGGGTGCGTATTAAGGTTCTTAATTAACTAAGGTAGAGAAGGTAAGTTCTTCCTATATAATCTAATATTATATATTCTGCCTAATTTCAGCTTGCTATTATTAAGTCAACTATTAAGGTTAAACTTCCTTCCTGCTAAGAAGGCGCCTTAATAGTCTGACGTAATCCTTTTAGTAATAAAGTCTTTAAACCTATTATTACAGGCTTCTTTAAACAAGTCTTTAACCAAGTTGCTAAATACCTCCTAAGTATAAAACCTATCTCCTACTTAGTTAACAATGTCCTAATTAGTATTTTATATATCTAACTTCGTAGGATACTTGACATAAAAGGTATATGGAGATTCTTCGTCTTTTTCTATTGGAGGTGGTGTATAATATATATCTTTAAGAGCTCTTACAAGCTTAAGATCTGCTAACTTATTAAAGGCTCAAACTGGCTTATTAACGTTATTGTCTTTCTCTTAAATTAATAGTTTAAATACTTCTTTATTATCTTCTAGAAGAACCTTATTCTTAATTAGGATATTAGGGAGTTAAATCTTCTTAATTAGCATGTCTAATTCCGCGTATAGGTCCTTTAAGATATCTATTTACTTGCCATTAAAGAACGTCTTTTTATTAAAGATGACGTCCCTAGTAGAGATAATAATACCTTTGTATAGGATCTAGATCCTATAGATATTGGTAGAGTTATAGCTAATAAGGTAGCTAATATAGGCTTACAGATCTAGCTTGCTTAGCCTTTTCTTCTTTAGCTGGGCGTCTAACATTATCGCATACGCCCTATAGCTATAGGCTTTTAGGTGCGCTAGTTACGGTTTTCTTAATCTCTTATTAGCTAGGTAGGTATAGAACCTCTTATATAGCAATTTCTAACCATTACTTTCCTGTAGCGTTTAATCTTAAAGGTAGACTATATAGTCAACTATCTCATTCTACAGATTATGTGGTAGATTAGTAACAATTCTTATTATATATGCTCTCTTAATAATTATACCCCCTAAGTATTTAGTAGTACTATTTTAAGCTTAGGTGTATAGCGCCAAAGGCTTAAATATAATCCCTTAAGTCTGTAGCCATTTAAGGGTTCTCCTTCTCCCTAGCTTATTGTCTAATCTAATAGTATTAACTTTAAGGTTATACCTTAGACGAATCCATTAGATGAAATTTTTAAGTACTTATAGTATCTCCTTCTCTTTACTATATGTTATTATAAAATACAGGAAGGTTCTTCCTAAGAAGGTGTTATAAATAAGTATAACTTGTATCAATTTAGCATACGCTTTCTTAAGGTTAGTCTAATTAATATAGAGGTTAAGATAAGGTTTCTTAATATTCTATTTTAAGAACCTTCTTAAGACCTAATACTTAATTTTAGCAAGACTGTAATATTAACATTTTGTTATCTTTAGGCCTTAAAGCTTAACTTCTAGGGCGTTAAGACCTAAATAGTAAAGGCTTATAGGTCTTGGATAACCTAGATATAGATACTATAGATATATATTACCTTTTAAATCTGGACAAGCGTCTCTTAATAATACTCTACTCTTCCGTTGGCGGCGTAGTAATTAGCTTATATTAAATGCTAATAGACTTCCTAATCGGATGTATTTAATAGTGTGAGGGGACTTTGTAGACAGGGGACTAAAAGGACACGATTGTGGAACAGGATAGATTGGTGAGAGAGACGAATCCTTGAGGAGGTAAGGCCTCAGGGATCGTGGAGACTATATACTACGGGCACGTGCCTCCGGCACATAACCGGCGACTATCCGAGGGGCGTCCGGAGGTTGTCCTGAGGGCAACCCAAGGTGTCCGCAATAATATCCCTTACAAATAGTCTATTATTTATAACGTTCTTTTATTTAATATAGGATTGTATTATCCTTTTAAACTAAAGGATTATTATCTCCTTTATTATTCTAGTAGTACCCTTATTTTAAAGTAGACGGAATAATACTAGGTTTATATTAAAGTCCATATAAAAGGCAACGTCCTTAAGATATAGGATTCCCTTACTTTTGTCTAGTTTTATAACTTATATAGTAATATTGCTATAGCCTATTATAGGCACTTCTAAGCTGTCGGTAATAATATATTTGTATTTTAGAGCTTTCCTAAAATTATAAAAATAAAAGAGGTTATTTTTATTTATTTTTATTTTTTATATCCATTGTATTATACTACGTACAATACTGTGCATGCAGCCTCTAGGCTATGGCGCTATAGTTCTATATACATGAATCCTTTCTAAGCAGCTTAATATATACTAGTAGCTATGTCCTAGTAGTTTATAAACCTCTAGACTAGAGGTTTACCGCTCCCTAGTAAATTACTAGGTTACGACAACTATTAGGTAGTATTAAAACAGTAGAAAAACGGTAAAAGAAACGG
>Ga0307507_10005636_pt1 | contig 20345 bp, 2 predicted proteins | sample 7_EM_MG_FD_207223 | JGI IMG/M metagenome (GOLD analysis project Ga0307507, IMG submission 207223) | Populus trichocarpa ectomycorrhiza microbial communities from riparian zone in the Pacific Northwest, United States - 7_EM | ecosystem: Host-associated > Plants > Roots > Unclassified | place...
TACTTTAGGGTTATTGGTTCCTTCTCCTATAGGGCACCCTAGGGTCCCTCTATAGTTTATTTAGGCGTGTCTTAATATACTTTATAACGTTAGAGTTACATTTCTTTTATACCCTTTATATTGCATCGGCTTTAATATATAGTTGTAAAGGGGGAATATTGGCTTCCTTCTCGAGCAGTGCTATAGCCGTTCGCTTATACCCGCCTGTTATACTCCTAAGGTAGGCTATTTGGACCTTTTAGAGTGGTTTAAGGAGTAATTTAGGGGGGCCTTTCTTGGTTTCTCTAGTAGCCCAAATACTAGATCTATACGTTATAGTTAGCCGGACAACTGCTATATATAGTAGGCGTAACCTCTAGAAGTATAGACCTTATATAGAATTAACGATCCTGGATATAGCGATATACTATACTTAGCCCTTACGGGCCACTTACACTATATGTGCGCTCTACTAGAGCTTACTATCTACCCACACTCCTAATACCCTTAGGCCTTAAACCGGTTAACCCCTAAAGCTTTAGATATGGATTATATGCTAAAGATCTACAGATTAGTTACGTTTTCTTATAAAATAGATTAGCTAGTATTTCTCTAGTAAGAATTGGACTCTATATCGTCTTGCCCATTCTATATAGGTATTATAGGCTTTCTCTAGTGTCCTATAGTTCTCTACAGCTATTAGCCTATATGTAATTAGGTTTATGTTATTAACAAAGCCTATCCCCTAGGTCGCCCCTTTCTTAAAGGTGTTAAGTAGGTTACTTATAAAGAAGAGAAAGAGTATAGGCGACAGAGGCAATCCTTATAGTATTTCTATTATAACTGCAATAGGGGGGCTCTGGTATCCGCTAAAGACTAATAATATTTCTTTCTAGCCTATAAATCCTTAAATAAACTAAATGATCTATTCTAGGAAGCCCTTTGCCCTAAGGATGTATAGGAGACGCTTATAGGGTACATTATTATAGGCGCCGCTAATATCTAGGCTAAGCATTAATACTATAAAGTCCTTTCGCATAGCCTATGCAGTTTTAATAGTAGTAGCGAGTAGTATAAGTGCTAATAGTATTAAGCGATTCTTTCTTGCCCCCATTTAGCTTTATGGTAGTAGGGCGTGTTCCTCTACTATATCTACTATATAGTCCGCTATAACCTTTTCTAAGATCTTGCTTAGGGTGTTTTCTAAGGTAATAGGGCGGTAGCTTTCTGGGATTAAATAGTCTACTTTACCTTCTTTTTATAAGACGACCATTGTTATAGATCTTTTAAGTTATAGGTAGTAGCCTATTGCAAAGTATACTCTGGCTACGTCTACAAGCCAAGGTGCTATAAGTGGTCTATAGGTCTTTAGGGCTTTATCTAGGATCCCATCTAGTCCTAGTACTGTGTTATTTAAGAGGCGGCTAATAGTTCTAGCCATTTCTTTAGTTGTTATGTCGCTATTGACCCTTAGGTAAGTCACCAGTGTTTTATCAGTGATATCGCTAAGGTCTACTAGAGCTAGTTAAGGGAAAAATCTTTCTATAAGGATCTTTGCCTTCTTATTATTATTGCTTATAGCCTATAGTTCGCCTACTCTTTATAGGGGTAGTAGGTGTAGATCTTCTACTAGGCGTCCCGCCTTTTTCTTTACCCATTTTGTTATAGTCCAAAGGCCCTTATTATAGGGGAGACTTAGGTTAGTAATATATTTGTTTATAAACCATCTCTAGTTATTCCTTGCTTCTTTTCTTAGGGTATTCTTTAGCTAGTTTCTTGTGTCTTTATATTATCTCTCGTCCTTAGAATTATGGCTGCTTATATATTTCCTCCTTGCTCGTTATTAGCCGGCTATAAGGGCCGCACACTGTGCGGACTATACGTGTTGCGCATAGGGGCCCAGTTTTAAAACTGGGCAGTGCTCTTCTAGCCCGCTTTTAATTGCTGCCTAGATCCTTTCTAGTCTTTAATTAATTTCCTTAGGGGTAGCCAATAAGCCTCGCTTATTTAGTATTAGGTGGATTTCTTCTAGGTCTTGGAGTTGTTATTTAATTATATTAAGGAAGCTATCTACATTAAGCTTCCTTATTGCGTATCTTTTGCCATTTAGTTACACCTTAATGTCCAGATCTAGTTGTATCTAGATAGGGATATAGTCTAAGGTAAGTGCCCATTCTTCTTTAGGGGAGCACCTTTCAAGTTTCTAGTATAGGTTTTCGTCCATAATTGTAAGGTTAATTATACTTTTGGCGGTGCCCTATTGCCATATAATTGCACCTAGGGGGGTAGCTAGCTTAAGGCCCCTGTTGTCTATAGCTCTTAGTAGGCACTCTACCTATTAATTGGCAGCAACATAGATGCCCCCCTACTATAGGTGGTGGAGGTTTATGTCTCCTAGTAGGATAGACTCCACATGTTCAGTTTCTAGCAAGCTTATTATAAATATAATGTTCTCTATCTATGCTACCCCTTTAACCCTAAGGTTATAAACATTAATAATTTATACTAGTCCCCTATATGTCTGGATGGTTATAATTATAATATCTAGGTTAACTGCCTGCCATAACCATAAGGCAAGGCTGATATTTTTGCTGATTATAAAGCATACGCGTGTAGCTGCTTTTGGTTTATATAGGAGCTAGAATCCTTAGGGGCAGTATATCGATTATATATAGGTATTGTAATACGGCTCTTATATGGCAAGAATATGGTGTTTCTCTAGGTCTAGACTGTCTAGTAGGGGCCTTACTAGACAGTGGTTCGTATTGCCGCAGTTATACTATATAATGGTCAAGTAGCGGACCCCTAGCGGGGGTCCTTCGCCTCTCCTTCGCTCCTCACTTCTTCCGTTTCCACTTTCTCTAAAATGTTTAGAACTTCCATCTCCTGTATTTACTCCCTGGCCACTACTTATTTTGTGTAAAGCTTTCCATTTCTATATCTTATATTCCTACTAGCCTTTCTAAATCTGAGATATAAAATTAATTAATGGTCGTAATATTAAAGCATTAATTAAATATAAAAAGCTAGGAGTAGTTAATCGCTCTTCTATTCTAAATAAGGTTATTATAAGCTTTAAAGAATACTCCTCTTTAATTATAAAGATCTTAATTATACGCAGAATGGGGGAAGACCGATGGTTTAATAGGAGGGTAATTAACAAGCTACTACTGGTCGTCTACCAAGACTGCTATATAACGAATGATTTAATATTCAAGCCGTATATTAAGAAGCTCTGGCGTGGAGCATCCCTAAAAGCTTTTGAATAGCTAAATAAAGCTTTTAGACACTGGAAAGCTAAAGGAAGAAAAGGAGAAGAACCCGTCTTTAATATAGATTAATTTCTAGAGGGAGCCGGTCGCTTATTAAAAAATTTTGCTATCTTTCTAGGCCTGGCTAAGATAGGAGATAAGTGGCAGGATGCGTGGTAGAAGGATAAGAAAAAAGTTAAAACAAAGCCGAGGTGGATAGTTAATGAGTTTTATAGCAAAAAATGGGATGAACCTTTAGATAAGAATCCGCTTTAGAAGAATTAGAGTATAATTGCTAACTCTAGGAAACTAAAGAGAATTATAAAATACGTTAATAAAGTACTTAAAAGAAATCCTAATAAGAGACTACTATTTAGCAGTTATAAACCAGCGGCATATACGCTATTACGCCTTATAAGTTAGCTATTAGACTAGTGGTAAACTATTACTAATAATATAATATAGTATTTCTATAAAAGGCTTGGCCAGTCTAAATATTTAACTATTCGCTAGATAGAGTTTAGGATATCCCTAAAAGACTAGGAGAATATCTATAAAGCGTTTCGTATTCTAATAGGCGGTCCTTACCAGAATAATATAGTCTAGTTTCTTATTATTAACCGAAGGGTTAGAGGAGAGGGTCTAAATTTAGTTTCTATGCATAGAGTCCATCTGCTTAAACTGGCGATAACGGTAGATATAGAGGTGCAAGTATTCGGCCGAGCTACTAGATCTAGACAGCTAGCGCCAGTAGTTACTGCGTTAACAATATATAGTATAGATAAGTGGAACCCGATTAATATAGTTATATTAATAAGGCATATAATAACTAAAAGGATAACAATTAATAAGTTCTATAAGGTGTTTAAAGCTTAACCTACTTAGTAGGCTAATAATAATGTAATGGAAATAGCGTAGCTAGTATAGTTGGAGTAGTGATTACCTATAATAAGAATGTGTTTTAGTATAATGTATATATATATAGACAATATGCAACTGTTTAATATTTTATAATATATTATCTTAATATTAACCACCATATAACTAAACCTTAGAAAGTTTAAATTTAGTTTAGATTAATATTACTCTAGCTACTAACTACCGCGATACCTGTTAAGTAATCTAGCCTATAACCCTACCAACTCTCGTTCCTAATATATATTAACAATTCCTATTAAGGTATATCCTCTCTACTAATAGACTGTGTATATATGCCATCTTTATTATTCCAAAAGCCTAATTGGTATATAAGAGGATCCTCTTGTAACTAAAAGAGTTTGCTAAATCTACTTTCCTAAAAAGTGTCACTCTCTATAGATTAGGTATCCTAAACGTACTATCCTCTATACGGACTTCTTAGATTCCGGCTTTATATATAATAAGATGTCTATAATACAAATAAGGACTATATAACAGCTCGTGCTAGGCCCGTTTAGTTTATCCTAAATCTGTTATATAGGGAAATTAACATTTAACTCCCTTTGTATCTTGAATTGTTATAAGAAGTAAGACGGTATTAAAATAGATAAACTGACGTTTATAACTACCGCTTTTGTCTGCCGATTATATAGTTATAGCGTATATACAAAATCCCTAATAGTAAAGAAAAGCATACCCTAATTATTCTATTTAATCTACCTCCTACCTTTTTCCGATAGGTATAAGATATCAAATTAACCTATAATATAATGCTGTATTAGAATAATTAATAAACCTAGCTCCGTTAGATAAATGTGCTTAATAATAAGGACCGAAACCCTATTACTATTAAGCCCGTTATGCTGCAAAATAAAAGAGCTATTATTAATATTAGTACGTTTTAAGCGTACTTAATTAGCTGGCACTAATAGATATAGGTTAATAGACTACCTACTACTTTGTGTCTAACGGTTCTAAGAACAATAGGGCAAAATATGCCGTTATTTATCGTGTTCCTATGGACTATAACATTTAATTTATTATAGGCTAGAAATTTAACCTTAAAGATAAGTGAAAGGCAGACTTTTAGGATATATTAGATATATTACGGACGAAACCTTTATATAGCCTATCCGCATTAGAACACATTAATAGCAGTACTATACTGTTAGATTTCGCTATTAGGCATTAGAGTAACCAAGCAACCTTAAGTCTTCCCCTCGTTGCCTGGCCCTAAGCCCCATTACGTCGCTAAGACTTATTATATTATTAAGTTTTATTACATTACCGTTAAGCCTTATTACATTACTGAGCCTTATTACATCGTTAAGTCTTATTGTATCGCCGTTAAGCCTTATTACGTCACCAAGCCTTATTATATTATTAAGTCTTATTATATCGCCGAGCCTTATTACGTCGTTAAGTCTTATTGCGTTATTAAGTCTTATTACATCGCCGAGCCTTATTACGTTGTTAAGTTTTATTATATCGCTGTTAAGCCTTATTATGTTATCGAGCCCTATTACATTGCCGCCAAGCCTCCTAGCCAGATTGGGTAATTGGACATCGCGAGTGCAACTTTTAGGGGTGGCGGGTTTAATTCTTACTTATCGCGCATTAAAAATATTAAAAAAGAAGGTTGTTTCCTATTAAATTAAGCGTTAACAAGGCTCCAAATTAAGCTTATATTTTTATACGTGTCTTACAACGCCCAAAGTTATATATTTAACAAAATCTCAGCACTATATACTTAGCATATCGGCTCTTCTACGTCGAGTTTTAATTATGTTGGGCTAGCTCTAAATGGCAAGGGGCAGAACGTACTATACTACTACGCCACAAGGACTTTAGAATATGATTTTATGGATTTAACTAAATTATAACCCCTTCCTAAACCTTATAATTAAACTAGATCCTTAGGGATAGATCCCTATAGGGAATGTTTGGTTGCGACTTTAGGAGCTTAAAGCTCCTTTAAACTCTAAATTAAATCTAAAGCTTTGTATACGCGCCCGATTGATAACTCCTTATAATATAGTGTCTCTGCCTACCCCGATCGCGACGCTACTACAATTGCAGCTATACGTATTTTATAACGCCCTTATTCTAACTTTTATAATCGCGATAGTACTCCTTCCGCGTGGGGTCTGTACTTAGTATACTAATATAGTAAGGCACGACGAAGCTAGTTGCTATACTATATTGGCATTATAAAAGCTAATAAGAGAACTGTAAGTGTGTAATGTTTTCTAAATAGGAAAGTATCTAACTATTAATAGATTCCCGTTATCGGAATACCTTATTTGGGTCTAACAGAATATTAAAGTACCATAATATGTTATAAATAAGCCTTATACAGATCTTAGTTTAATTATAGCTATAGAGGTAGACGGCGGAATTGGCTCTATAGCTATAAGGTATAACTTCTAAGTAATAGAGGCCTAATAGGAGAGGTGTTTATTTAATCACTTACCAAAATTAACTACGCGTTGTGCAAAGTTAAATTCTAAGCCTTATCTGGAGCCTTACAGAATAATTGACTTAATTTTAGATTTAACCGAGCCTTAATCTAAAATCTTAGTTATTAGAAATTTGGGGTGTCTGCTACTGCGGTAGCAGAGGCACCTTAAGTTTAATACCACGCTAAGTATTATAACTTTCCTGCAGTGACCGAGCAACCCTAAATTAAGGTAATTATAGAACTTACCATACTACCACGCCGCAAAGGCCCTTAGTTATAGTCTTATAAATTTAATTAAAATATAAATACCTTCCTAAATCTTACGATTGAATATTTCCACGTATAACACTATGCTAAGGATTACGATATAATTGCTTAGACATAGCTTTACTACGATGTAACGGCTCTATACTAATTAATTAATCTATAGCTCTAAAATCTAGATCTATAATACTAAAACGAGCTCTAAGCTATTAATTTTATACTAGTAGAACAAAACTTAGTAAGAGATTTAGGCAGTAAAATTACTGCTAAAAGTTACTACCCGGATTTTAGCCGATAAATACCTATAACCACAATCTTAGTAAATAGTAAAAAGTATATAGCAGTACCGAGACAATGGCAGGACAATATAAAATAATAATAGGATAATATAATATAATGGTAAGACAATGACAGGATAATATAATATAATGCTAGGACAATACTAGGACAATAATAGGACAATATAATACAATGCTAGGACAATAATAGGATAATATAACATAATGCTAGGATAATTCTAGGATAATATAATATAATGGTGGGATAATGCTAGGATAATATGGGACAATATGACATAATAGTAGGACAATGGTAGGACAATATAAGATAATATGAAAAAATAAAATATAAGATATAAAAAGAGAGAGCCCTAACGCTTCCTCTTCTTCCTACCCCTATGGCCCTGGCGCCTAATATAGTATAATATCGTCTGTCCGTATAAGCGATAGTATTAAGACGATTACTTTAAGCAATATACCTAGATAACTAGTCTAGCGCATAGTTTATATAACATATAATAATAACGGGGGGATCTCCCATTATTATATTGCTAAGTAATATTTTTAAAGCTACATTTTTCTAGTGCCTAGAGGTCCTTAGATTATTACAAGACGCTTTATAAGAACTCGTTTTAGCGCAGTAGCTTTAAGCCCCATAGTAGTCATATCTGGCCAGTCTTTAAGAATATAAACATTCTTAAATAAGGAAGCATCCTTAATAGCTATAATTAAGCTAAGATCCGTATAAGGCTTATTTATAATATATTATAGTGCTTTAATATTCTATTAAACTTAAATAAGGTGTTCTAATAACGGGAATCTATTAATGGTTAGATATCTTCTTATTTAGAAAATATTGCACATTTACGGCTCTCTTATTAGCTTTTATAATGCCAATATAGTATAGCAACTAACTTTATAAAATTTAGTTTATTCCTTAACCATCGTCTATAATACGGATGAGTTAATCTCAATCTCTTTAGGTCTTAAAGAATAAGTTAACCTCTAGAGGATTCTGTTTTAATACAGCTAATAGTCTTGCCGCCGCTGTTACGAGTATATATTTCGTTTAAAAATTGTTAGTCTTGGGAGTTAAAGCAACTAGAGACCTAGCGACTAGTCTTTTCAACTAATCCTAATAGATTATCTTCCCTACTTTCCTAAGTAAGAACGCCACGCGGATTACTAGCCCTTAAGGTAAAAATATTACTAAGCTAATATAGATCTTACAGATGTTAGGGGATAACTGCTTTAGAATTGTAGTATGCTTACCTGTTTATATATACCGATTCTATTACTATATCTAAATTCTGGCAAACTAAAAGGGTCTACTCTAATTTAACCTACTACCTCTCTTAATAGTTTAATTATATCTTCTCTTAAAAGATTGTACTAAGAGCTTAGATACTCCTCTATTAAGCTAAACGGACCTAAAATCTTATTAACTTATAGTAGAATATCTCCGTTTTTGCTAATAATATTCTGGCCCTTATTAGGGATATTAAGTATTTTAGTGGAGGTCGGGACCTCTAATTATGCTAACTAGGCTTTATTAGTTAAGGGCTGACTAGGCGTCTTAAAGTATTAATAAATATAGTTACTAGTACATATTAAGCTGCCTAAAAGGGATTTATATATATAGAACTATAGCGCTATAGCCTAGAGGCTGCATACGTAGTATTATACGTAGTATAATATAATAGAGATATAAAAAAATTATATATATATATATATATAAAGTATTAACGAATCTAGGTGCTAAATTGAGCTTATTGAGATAGAGGAGACGTAAAATAGATAGGAGGAGGCTTGTAAGTTTAGGTAGTATAGCAGGTAAAGAAGCGTTCGCTAATACACTTATTTATTTCTTATAAGACATTTAACCGATTATTTTATATATAACCAAATAATATAGTTACCTGTCTATATAATCCTGTATATTAGTCTTAGCGCGTAATTAAGACGTCTTTCCTACCGTACCTCCCCTAACGCTTCTGGAATTATGGCACTAATAATAGACCTAAGCTATAACACTAAAGACACTCTTAAGCAAGATCTTAGGGTTATAAATAAATAATATAATACAATCTACTATAATGTTAAAATTAAAATGTTAACGCGCGGGCTCTTTAGACAGCTACTACGCTCCCTTATAAGTAAGGTATAAATACGGTAAATATTAAACGAAATCTCCAATAAATTCCTATCTATATTTCTAGGTTTACCTAAGAACCTATATACTAAATATGTCAAACAACTTGCCTAGCGCTGTAGCTATAACGCGATGTATTAAATAAACAAAACGGCTCCTATTAGGTAAATTATAATAGGCAACCCAGTACTCCTATACTCTGCTATTGCATATTATCTACCAGCCGGCATACTAAAGGCAATAAGGTAGGAGGGAATACCAAGGTTATATGGAATAATAATAATATTAATCTGGTGGGCAGCTAACGAAGAGCTAATAATTATCCCTACCTAAAAGCTAGCGACCAGCAAGAATAACGCCCTAGATATACACGTTGATAATCTAAGCTTTAATATATTTATAGACATGCTAGGCTAGGATATTAACTTTAACCCTAAGAGCGAAACGCTTTGCTACTATATTAGCGATAAGATAGTTAGAGAACGAATTTAGCTTATAAATAAAGAGAAATGGCGTAGTGCGGTTAAGGATATATTTCTATAAGAAATAGATAGGTTTTTATTTATAATAGAACAAAGAAGAACGAGTAGGTTACTACTTAAAGTTAATTTAGCGTTACTAACTCGTATTTATAGTCTGCGCTGCCAGCCAAGAACAATGCAATTACTTATCCTCTATTTCCGTACCCTTGCCTTTACTAGATAACTCGCACTCTATATATATAAGAATAGGTAGAACTAGTAAACGGGTTAATACCAAGGCGATACTTAACTTACAGCTGTCCTAAAAAACCTCTCCTAGTTAAAAAAGAGCCCTTACTCTATGCCTTAACCCGTAATAGAAAAGGCAAAGGCAACTATAACCGCAGCATGGATTATGCGCCTTAAAGCCACTACTTTATTTAGAATACTTCCTGGTTTAATAGATTACCATATATAAAGGTAGACGGCTTAATATTAGAGCCCTTTGGCGTGCTATTAGGCGAGGGAGTTTTAGAATAATATAACCTAGGATATTCTTATAACTTATCCGGTATTCTTAAAACGCCTAAGGGGATTAAATAATAAAGCCTAAGGTTTACACCCGTTCTTTCTAGTAAACTTATTAGGGTAATATATATTAACACCATCCCTAGCTCGCTCTTAGTATCCGACACCCAATCCTTATATCTATACTTACGCTTTCCTTACTATTTTACTAAATTTAATTGCTATTACGATATATGTGTAGGGGATAGGTTAGGCTTATTATAGGCTAGCGGGGTTAATAATACGGAAGAATAACGTTAGATATTTATAGTAGAAATACTAGGTATTATATAAGGGTGTAGAATATAGTAATATAACTGTATAGAAGTGTTATTACTATCCTATATGCCGCCTATGCCTACCCTAGCATTATCTACACTGGCAAGCTGCACGGATAAGGTAGATAAGCTTCGCTTTAAGCGCGAGATAGGTGTTAAACCTAGTATAGGTAGACCGGAATAAGGTACAGGATCTAAAAGCTAGCGCCCTAGGTAGGTAAAGTGGTTTAATAAGGTACCTCTCTATTAAATTTAAATACGAGCCTTACTAGCCTACTGCTTTTGTTACTGGGATTAACGTTTAACCTTTTATACACGTATACCGTATCTACTAAGGGATATACTAATAGAATAAAATAGTTTCGTGTATAATAGTAAATAGTATTAGACAATCTTTAACTATACAACAATATTTTCTTAACTACTAACTTAACGCGAATTAATAGGTTGCGGTCGCGGCTTAACCGTAACCGGTTAGAACTAGCAGCTAATTATAACAAATGCACCCCTATTTAAGTTATTTGCAAGTACTATAGTAATAATACTCCTACTAATACTGCTATTAGTCCAATATATACTATACCAGTATATATTCTTTTAAGTTGTTAATCTATATACGCCCTAGATATTACAGAAATAGCTATAAGGTAACCCATTCTAGCTATAAGCTATACCTTCTGCTAACTAGGCAAATATAGGAGTGTTACTATAGCAGGTAAACGTAAAAACATATTATTAAACACTTAAACTAGTAGTAAGAACCCTACTTTAAGTTAACATAGGATAAGGAAACAAGGATAACTAGTATAATTAACCTTATATCTCTACCTAGCTTACTGCTGGGAGTTGCCCATGTCCTAGCTAATAGAAGGAAGAACGCGCTAATAGAGAATAAGCACGTGGAACCCAGCCAGAATAAGCATATAGAACCCAGCCAGAACAAGCACGTGGAACCTAGCTAGAATAAGCAATATTATAACTCTAGTCTAGTTATATCTAGGCGCGGAGAGGAGTAGGCACGTAATAGACCCCGTTAACGTTAAATATAATATATTAAGCTGGCTAATAATATATAGAATGTATATAGCCGCCTCCGGCTAAAAAGGGTAATATTTAATAATAAGAATAGCAACTCTGGTCTAGTTATATTTAGGCGTAGAGAGGAGCAGGCATATAATAGACCCTGTTAACGTTGTATATAATATATTAAGCTAGCTAATAATGTATAGAATGTATATAGCCGCCTCCATCTAAAAAGGGTAATCTCTAATAATAAGGATAGTGACTACAAGTCTACACCTGCTTTTTCTATAAAACGATAGCAACTAAATATTAATAAATCTACTAAATCTATTAATAATCTAGTAGTAGAACTAGCTTAGTTAAAGACGCGAAGTTCTAATCTTTTAGTTAAGGTAGGTTATACCTTTATATATAACCGGAGTCTAACTGCAATACTTAATAGTCTCCTCTACTATTTGGTACTTAGTAAGCCTTAGTAAATAGAACACTCTCTTTGCTATCTAACCACCCACCGCTATAAAAAGTAGCATCTTCGCAATATACCTCCGGCTCTTAACAATTGCGTATTAGTTTAAAATACTTTCCTACGCGCCCAATCCGTACCTTACTACGTAAATAATTACGTACTAGTTTAAAATACTCTCCTATATGCCTAATCCGTACCTTACCGCGTAAACAATTGCGTGCTAGTTTAAAATACTCTCCTACATGCCCAATCCGTACCTTATCGCGTAAATAACTAATATTTGGCTTTATATTCTTCCTAGTAAGCCATATTCGCCTAAGCCCTAATATAGCTTCGTCTACAAAATAAGTGACTTCCCTTTAATATAGAGTACACTAATCTAGTATTTGATTTAAAGGGGACCTAGATAGCACTAGGGAAAGTAAGGACGAGTTAGACTATAAAGACGATTTTAACCTAACTACCGCGATATGGGTAAGAGAAGAGTACCTCTAGATATTATAATGGCGACGTACAAAAGAAAACCCACCTAAGAGACATAAGCCTATATTTGCGCTTTATAGGTCTATTTTACTAGTAAGGCTAGTAACTAACTTTAGGACTTATAACGGGCATCTTATTAACCTATAGTTCGACCGCTTTCTAGGCCTTATTAAGGATATAATAAAAAAGGTATAGTTAGAAGCTATTTTAAAGCAGCCGAAAGTAGTACAAAAAAAAGCTAATTATATTCCTAACCCGGTGTCCGCTCGTAAGGTATCTATATACTAGAAATATTATATTAAATTATCTACTAATAATCTTAATATTATATACAGCTATTTAACGCAATAGGGAACTTTAGGAACTACGTAATTATAAAGGCTTATATAGTTGTAAGGGAGGTATATAGGCTAGGGTTTAACAACGCGCCTAAACTAATTATAGAACTACTAACTAATTATAATTTTATTGCGCTAGATTACATAAAGGTATTTTGCCCGTGCTATTTAGTAAAATGCTAATAAGAGTTAATAGCTAAGTGATAACCGCTTCCGTTCCAACGTAATAGTTGCTAGCATAGCTGGTATATTTTATAGTAGAGGAAGAAACGGCCTTGCCTAATTACCCTACTCTTATAATATGTTTAAAAAGCTTACCGGCAATACTATTGCTTTTATTTTAATAGCAATATATTATGTAATTAGGGAGTATAGAACTAGGTCTAAGGGAATAGATAACTTTTATGGCACTATTATTAGCGGTTAGTGTATATCCGGTGTTTTACTACTTATTATTATTCTCTAACCTATTATAGAAGCCTACGCTAACCTTTTAGGTAGCTGGAACTAGATGTCTAGAAAACAGCAATCTGGAATCTAGCTACAGCTTTAGCCTATAGTTATTAAACATACTACGGGCCTAATGCCGGATTAATTAACTATAGAAATTATCAAGGACCCACATAAAGATGACCTTAACGACCTTATAGCGGATCTAAGCGATAATATAAGAGAGAGGTTCCTTGCAAGCCTTAGCAATAACAAAACTAACGCAATTATTAACTTAGGTTATTTATCAGTGAGCCAGGCTATACTATCTAATTTACTAAGTCTGTCTTAAAGGGAGAGCTCTAGAGTAGGCCAGACTAGTTTACTAAGTCTGTCCTAAATAGAGAGCTCTAGAGTAGGTTAGACTAGTCCGCCAAGTCCGTCTTAAAGGGAGAGCTCTAGAGTAAGCTAAAAAATCTAGGGCCCTACTACTACAACAATATTTGCTAATTTAACTTTTGGAACTAGCTAAGTTCATTAGATTTAGTAGAATATACATCCTTCGCCCTAGTGTACCACTTTGTCCTAAATATAGGAACCAGCAAGCCTAGGCTAAAAAGGTTTAAATCTAATAAGTTATTTATATAATTTAAGCAGTACTACAGCCTTACAGAGGATAGCTATGGCTAGTATAGTAACGGAAAAGTAATATTAAATTTGATTAAGAATGAGGAGTAGTATATAAAGTTTATAATATATACTCTGGACTCTAGTATAGAGGAGCCGGTAGAGTTTTTAGTAGGAGATTAGGTATAGGACTTTCTATACTCTCCTACAGGATGACTGCGGTTTCTTTATTATATATACTAGCTCTTAATCTACCTTTCTTTCAGCCTATATCTGCTACTCTTAGTAGCCACTTTTTAGCTATATGTATGTGCTATGCTAGCAAAGCTAAATACTTATAGTATATTATTGTCGTAGGGAGAGCAGGAAAGGTCTTATGCTTTTAGAATATATTATAAAACAGTTGGGATATTATATTAAATTGTCTAAAATAATATAATGGATTGTATAAAGAAGTGTATACAATTTGCTTTGCTAGCCTTATAAATAGCTTTAAAGTAGCCTTTGTTTATTATCTAAAATATACTGTTAGTACAAAAGAGGTGGATGGCTCCAAATACAATTGTGGTTGCAGGTTGCGCGCAGGCTGCGTGTTAAAAAAAACACGACATAGGCTAGTCGGTTGAGTTGCTAAATGCCCTCAACTGCGCGCCAATTGCGTCAACCACCAACTATTGAGGCCATTGGTAGGGTACTATATTTTGCCGATGTTCTCTATTCTTTATTTAGCTGTGCTACTTATTTTCTTTACTTATTATAGCGATAATAATATTCTTAGCTTATACCCATAGTTCGCCTTAAAAGGTAATATACCTATCCCTTTCTGTGGTGTTGCGTTATATATAAACTATATAACTGGTAATAACAATACCTAATTATTCTATGCATGATTAACATAGTATCTTAAGTATTATTTTAACGTTTAGTTTAGTCTCTCTATTTAACCATCTATTTATAGGTAATACGCTATTAATATTGCTGCTTAAACTCCTTATTCTGCTAAGAATACCTTCTAAAATACTGTTATAAATCTTGTATCTCTATCCAATATAATCTTTATTAGTGCTCTATGTCTTACAAACACTTCTTTAATATAGATTCTAGCTATATCCTCTGCTGAGATTTCTTCTATATACGCTATAAAGTAGCCCTACTTAGTTAACTTATCTACTATTATAAGGATTACGTTGTAATCCTATCTAGTAATAGGGTCCTTTAACTTTAGTAGCTTTATAATAAAGTCCTATAATATAACCTCCTACAGTCTTTCTGGTGTTTTAATAGGTTATAGCCCTCCGTATAGCTTATACCTTATTAGTTTATTCCTTTAGCAATCTAGATATTCCTTTATAATTTGTCTTACTAGTCCCTAGATTTCTTAAATAATATACTCCTTTTAAAGTCTTAATACTAAGCCTATAGCTCTATTATATCCTTGAATTATTCCCTTATAGAATTCATTAACAAACTCCTTTGTAATTATTTTTGGTATATATATAGCCTCTTAGTACTTATACTGTTCTAACTCTAAATCCTTACCTTATGCTTCTTAAATCCTTTATAACTATATACTTTCTAGTGTTTTATAGGTCTGACTTTCTTCTCTAGTTGCTATAATTTTAGAATAATTATACCTAATTAGTCTATCTTTATCTTTACGTAATATTGCGCCTAATAGCTTTTTGTTACTTTACAACTCTGCCTTTCTGCTAAGTATATCTACTCTTACATTCTCCATTCCTTTAGTATATTAAATTTTAAAGTAATATTTTACAAGCATTTCTACCTATCTAACTTGTCTATAATTAAGCTCCTTTATAGTTAGGAACCCTATTAGGTTCTTATAATCTGTTTTAACCATAAATAATTTCTCTATGCCTTATAAGAATACTCTCTATTCCTTAAGTGCTGCAACTATACCTAATAACTCTTTATTATAGATATTATAGTTTAACTCTAGTAGTGTCATTTTCTGACTATAGTACGCTACTAGATGCTATTTGTCTGGATGCTTCTATAGTAGGCATACTCCTAATATAAAGTCTAATATATCTATTTCCACAACTATATCTAACTTCAGTTAGTAGATCTTAAGGATTAGATCTTAGGTAAACAACTCCTTAAGTTCCTTAAACAGTTTCCTTTGCTTATTACCCTATATCTATAGTTCCTCTTTCTTTATAAGCCTTATAAATAGCTTAATATTCTTTAACCACTGTGCTATAAACCTCCTATAGTAGTTGCAGAATCCTAGAAACAATCTTAACTATATAATATTCTCTAGTTCTTACCAACTTACTATAGCTTTAACTTTCTTTAGGTCTATGCTAATCTTGCCTAGCTTAATAATAAATCCTATAAAATTGGTCTTCTTAGTAAAGAAATCGCATTTCTTAATTGCTACTGGTATCTTTTCTTCTTATAGTCTTTTTAAGACCCACTTACTATATTCTCCATATTCTTTTTTACTTATTAAGTAGATAATAATATTATTAAGGTACGCTATAATAAACTTATTAAGGTGTTCTCCTAATATACTATTAAATCTTTTTTAAAACATTACTAGTGCGTTTATAAGTCCAAACTATATTACTAATGATTTATACAGTCCTTCCTTTAACCTAAAGGCTGCCTTCTATTTATTGCCTTCCTTAATCCTAATCTAATAGTACGCCTACCTTAGATCTATCTTTATAAAGATCTACGCATTACCTATCCTATCTTGGATTTTACTAATTAAGGGTAAAGAATACCTATCCTTTCTTATAATACTGTTTAACTATCTATAGTTAATATATATCCTAAGTTTTTCGTTTTTCTTTAGGATAAACAATACTAGATATCCCGCTAATAACTATAACGGTCTAATATACCCTTTTTATAGGTTTTCTTAAATAAACTCTTTAAGCGCTACTAATTTAGTTTTAGTAAGCTTATAGATTAGAAAGAACTTTAGACTTATTCCTAGTTCTAACTCTATTTTATAATCCTATGCTATATATTCTAATAGCTTTTTACTTTCTAGGCTCTATAGCCTTTTGCCATACCTATGGTATCTCTTTAGTATATAACTTAAGCCTCGCTTAGTCTCCTTATACATCGCTCCGACTTAGTACCATACCATTTTAGTTTGTTATTATATATCCTTAATATTAACCTATCCTATAACCCAATTAATCTTTAAATTGTACTCCTATAACTAAGGCATTCTTAATATTACCTTATCCTTCCCCAACAGTAGGATATTAAAAGATATTTTAACTTACTTTCCTTTAATGGTTAACTAAATTAGTCCTGTTTTAAGATTAATAATGCCTCCTCTATAGGCTATTAGATCTCCTAAAATTATTATTAATGGGTATAGGTGTTCTTTCTGTCTATATAGTAACCCTATCCTTTTAACCGCTGCTAGTAATATATAGTTCCTTATTGCTCCACTATCTACTAATACTTTAAACTTTTAATCTTGCTACTTAACTTATAGGTTTAGGTATCGTCCTATAACTCCTTTAAGGGTCTAAGGCTCTGCCACTAGCTCCCTCTAGTCCTATAGGCCTCTGCTTTTCCCAACTACTAGCTGTCTAATCTTAACTATACTTGGTCCCTCTATAGCCAATACTTAGTTTATTTCTTTTCCTTAATATACTATAAATAAGTATTTTCTAGGCACTCCCACCACTATTATCTATCTAGGCATTCTTCTATAAGGAATCTTCTAGGTTAAAGTATTAAGTTACCTAACTCTTAAACTTCTACTAGGTGCCAACTATATATATACTTTGCGTCTCTATACCGCTTTTTGTCCGTTATCTAGTATATTCTTATTAAATACTTGCAATGCTTATCCTTAGATATCCTATATATGTTGCATATATTATCCACACATGCTATCCACGCTAATGTATAATACGCTAGGTGTTTTAGATTAACTCTTAGCTTATTTTTATCCCTAAGTTCAAACCTTTCCTACATTAATCTAAACGCTACTATATTATTTGCTGGTGCTAATACCTATATTATCTCTCTTTAGCCTATGGCTTATTCCTCTAGGTTCTTTAACATTATAACCAACGCCCCTTTTATATAGCTTATTTGCTTCTTAAATATCGCTTAGTCTGGTATAACTTTTTTATTCAGCTATATATAAAAATCTTCCTACTTATTATTTCCTCTTTGCTTATACTACTTTTAGTATAGCTTAGTAAGTGTATATAACCTATTTATAAGGAAGTATCTCTTTACTGCTATATTGTTGTAACCTTTAGTATATCTTTCTATAAATCTAGTTAGAATCCCTAGATCCTCTTCTTATTCTAGTTTATCTAACTACTTAGCTCTTAGTGTTCCTACCCTTAGCCTATTTATAACTTTTTATATAGGTGCTCTATCCTTTATACATCCTGGCATAGCTAATCTCTAGTCTAGCTTTTATTTTTACTATGCGACGATTTGCTATCTAAACTTGTCTATACTTTCTTTATGCCTTTATCTTCTAAAAGGGTCTTTAAAGTCATCTTGCTTCTTAACTACTATATTAACCTTTTAACCTTTAGGCTAAACACTGCGTTTACCTAGAACTGTTGTGGACCTTATTTATTCTTTAAATTTTTGGTTCCCTAGGAATTATTATCCTAAGCTTATTTGTTTGTCCTTAAACTAAGCTTCTACCCTTTTCTATTAGTTCTTATCCATTATAGGTTCTTAGGTGTGTCTTATCTCACTTTAAGAATCTTAAGCATCTCTTATCTTATCTTAAGAATCTTAAGCCTTTAGCTTTTTGCCTTTATTAAGTAGTGAGCTAGCACTAGCAGTTATCTACTTACTTAATCTTCTATAGATATTGCTCCTTCCATTTTATAAAGCAATAGATACTATATCCAACAGTATTATAATACCCGTTACTAAACCGCGTTTTATAGTGGTCTCAGTCTCTACTTCTGTTACGTTATTAAGGTTTAAGTGCTCCTAGTTAGCCTCTTTATCTTCCTTATTACTATTAATTAATAAGTACTCTAACTCTATTGTTATTATTACTAATCTTTGTCCGCATATTACTGTAACATCTTAATCCAGCTTATAGAGTTAATCTTATTCTTTATCTAACTCTCTAGTTTCCTTAAGTTCTCTTAACTCTAGCTCTTGTAGCTAATAGCTTACGCTATACTTAGCATCCTTATAAATTTGGTATGCGTTATTATAATAAAACGCAAAGTGCTTAATTAAACACTCCTTAGTCCTACGCAATATCCCTATATCCGCGTTATCATACTCTAATAACCTAGTGCCTTTTACTGCGTGGTTACTCTAACTACCTTTATAGTCTCTAGCGAAATAACCCTATTTTCCATAATTTATATAAGCTCCTTTTTTAAACCAATCTTCTTGTTATAGAGTCCGCCTAAACGTCTTCTGTTAATAAGATCCCTAGTTTAGCCTCTGCTCCCTAGTCCTATAATTACTTAATCCTTAATCTCTAGATTTCCATAATTTCCTATTCCATCTTTTAAATTCTTTAGTGCTGCTTAAGTCCATTAGCTCTGGCCCACTATTCTATAGTTTTTAACTCTATATCTGCCAATACGTACTTTGCGCCTTATATAACTATAGAACTCTATCTTGCCCTTTCTTGGCTTATTCCCTTTAATAGATCCTATTATTAATCTTTATTAACTAATCTATTAACTCTCTTAGAGTTTCCGCATCTTCTATTAGAATAATCACGTCCTGGACTTTAGCCTTAAGTCCCTATTTATACTATGCTATAAGCGCCTTATTATTCCACTTAACCTATATTATAAGTATCTAAAACTGTGTTATATACTTAATTACTAAAGTATATTATATTAGGTTCTAAAGCTTTCTCTCTACTATAGTTATTGCTTTTAGGTCTCTAAATATCTATATAAGTCTTTCTGTAAACCTATTCTAGTTAGCAAACATAAACCATACATCTTAGTTAGTAGTTGTTATTCTATTTATCTAGATTTTGGTAAGGTAAGGTTTAAACTACTTAAGTGCTCTTTTAGTTAAAAACAGTCCTATATACGCCACTTGGTCCATAGGTATTGCTAATTTTACCCCCTCTTATATAACCTTAAAAGTATATTTGCGTAAGAAATCCTTTAAGTTTTAACTTCTCTTCTAAGAATTGTTTAATTAAGGGTAACTTAACCTTAGCTGCTCCAATTCCATTAATTCGTTCCTTAAGTACTTAATTATTGTCTATTAATTAATTAACTATTTCCTGTAATTAACCTACTAATAGTTTTTAAACTTTTGGAGCTCTTGCTGCACCCGGCCCAAAAAGACCAAACCAACCAAAAGAACCCTGAAAAACACCCTAATAATCCCCTGAGATGCATGCATCACA
>Ga0307507_10005637_pt1 | contig 20344 bp, 23 predicted proteins | sample 7_EM_MG_FD_207223 | JGI IMG/M metagenome (GOLD analysis project Ga0307507, IMG submission 207223) | Populus trichocarpa ectomycorrhiza microbial communities from riparian zone in the Pacific Northwest, United States - 7_EM | ecosystem: Host-associated > Plants > Roots > Unclassified | place...
AACATTTACAAGGTGTTCGCACATGAGTCCTGCCACATTTTCCAGGCGAACGATGAATATGGAAGTTGCGATTGCCACAACTACGGCAAATATCAAGTCGCAAATAAAAACTGCGTCAACTGCACTTCCAGCCAGCTTACCTGTGTCATGAACAAGAATACGCTCGATATGTGCAACTACACAAAAGGGCAAGTTGGGTGGCTGCCGCGGTCTGGTATTTTTGCTTTCCATCGAGGAGGTGGAGAGGACAAAAATCTTTGGTACGACGTTTTTGACGGCAAAGCCTGGTGGAAGGACCAGCAGGTTTATAACACTGGCCTGTCGGAAGCACCATCCGCTGTCATCTACAACTCCTCGATCTATTGTTTCCACCAGGACATTGGAAGTAATGGAGAGCTTTGGTACAACGTGTTCGATGGGAGCAATTGGGCAGGCGATGTTAAAGTTCAGAGTGTTGGGATGTCATCGAGCCCATCCGCTGTGGTCTACAACAACAAACTTTATTGTTTCCATCAAGGCTTGGCGAGTAATGGCGAACTTTGGTACGACGTCTTCGACGGGAGCAATTGGGCTGGTGATGTTAAAGTTTCAAATGTTGGGATGTCATCGAGCCCATCCGCCGTGGTCTACAACAACAAACTCTATTGTTTCCACCAGGGTAGTGAAAGTGACGGCCAACTTTGGTACAACGTCTTCGATGGGAGTAGTTGGGCGGGTGATGTTCAAGTTTCAAATGTTAGCATGTCAGATGGACCATCTGCCGTCGTCTACAACAACTCGATCTATTGTTTCCACCAGGGCGGCTCAGATGACGGACAGCTTTGGTACAACGTGTACGATGGGAGTACTGGAAATTGGGCGGGTGATGTTCAAGTTCAGAACGTTTCCATGTCAGATGGACCATCCGCAGTTGTTTACAACTCCAAACTCTATTGTTTTTACCAGGGGAGCTCAAACGATGGCCAGCTTTGGTACGATGTGTTGGGGACCAGTTGGGCAACTGATGTTCAAGTTTCAAACGTTGCCTTGTCCACGTCGCCTTCAGTGGTCTTTGCGAAGTTTTGGTCTTGAATTTACGATAAGGAGTAAAGAAGAAGAAAAGGAAGAACCTAGGAAATGTAATATTAGCAACAATTCTTACGAGAAGAAGAAAAGGAGGAACCTAGGAAATGTAACACTATCAATAATTCTTACGAAATGACCCCCAAGTTATTTAGCCATGAAAGAGAATTTGTTCTACATTAGATTGGTAAATGATTATGAGTGTAATATGCGCGGCTCCCGCTTTGGCAGACGGTGAATCCAGTTCTGTTGTTCTGCTTTACATAATAAGCAGGCTGGGTAGCGAGGAGCTTGTCAAATTCGGATGTATTTCTTTGTCGAAAAAGAATGTTGCCGTGTTTTATGAACGACAACGCTTCGATGGGGGCCTTCGATCGCTACGTATTTGTTTTCCCCTGAGAGAAATAAAACATTTAGCACAGAAAACGAAAAGGCTAAAAAGGAACTTTGCTTCAGATCCCGGGGCAAGTCAAGTGTTCGAAACCCAAACTTCCGCCGAATAACAAGAAACCGTTCATCTAGAGTTTCGCCAAAAGTCGAACTGCGGCCAACCATAGCAATCCGAAGCTGGATTTCTAGGCAAATTTCAAGTCGGGAACACTGGCCTCACCGTCTGCACCTTCGCAAATAGGTTGCTGACGGTCGGAGACAATCATTCGTGCGTCTCGTAGGATCTATGCAGCATTCGTTAGGATACTCTACCATTTGAGACTGGCCAGAGTATTCGATCGGTGTCAGTCGGAGCATGCAAGTGCAGACTAGAGGAAATATATTCGTAACGAGCGAAAAATTGTCGACAGATCTAGAGAGTCAATGATTATTGAAAAATCGAATATTGTGAACCTCAGTAACAGGACTCATTAACGTCTAGGAAAGTCAGACATCGTACGCACGATTGTCTGAACGAACTAATGACAATTTCATTCATTCGACATATAATTGGGCAAGGCGACTTATGGAAATTCTGAATCATTTGATTTTCAATGCAATCCAGTGCATTCATTGCCCCAACTTGTATATGCGTTTCCAGAAAACAAATGAATATTATCCTGGATAAAACGAAAAGGTCAGCATCGTAGATAACCATCAACACAACATTGAAGGAACACAATAAAGTCTCAGCCTCGCCTTTACATCTCCATCCACACCCTGACCACCATACTGCCCCTTCGCACCGCATTCCACACAACTCTTTCCCTCCATCCCCTTCAGATCGTGCCCCAACAAGGGTATACGACAAGAAGATGACTTCAGTCAAGTGAAGCGGGATCAGTGGGGAGAGATGGGCCTGCTCTTATGATCGGCAGGATCCTCAACACGGTTTTCCCACTTTGTATAGGAAAACCGAGGACTGGATGTGTACTTTTACTAGTTTTTTCGTCGTAGACTTTTTTTTTGGAGAAATTAATAAAGTATGGGAGTTCTCACCTTCCGTTAATGCCTGGATTTGAATAAGATGACGAATAGTTTCTATGCCAATGATATTCAATGATATAAGACAGGAAAGGATACGTGCCCTCGAAGTACGGAGAAAGAAAAAAATGTGGCAGTCCTCCAGGTGATCCAGCGTCCTGACCCCTCGACCAGCGGGAGAAGCGATCAGCAAAGATTGTTTTTGAGAATACCATAACTTTATCTTCGACGTTTGTCTGGACCGTCCACTTCCTCTACTAGTGCTAGGACTGGGAAGGGACAGTAATTTGGACGCCGTGTTGTGGTTGGTTTCAAGCCAGAAATACTTATATGGCTGTTCGGGATGTGCCGTCCAGTTTTCGAGGTCCGCTTTTAGCATACGGGAATTTATTCTCGTGTCGTTCAGCACAACGGCGGACGTCTTTGCATTGACAAGATGGCCCAAGCCGCGACGCGCGGCTTAAAAGATGTCATACCTAAAGTCCTTCCACCGTCTTCGCCGTTTGGTGAGCTTCTTCGACAATCCAAATTCGCCTCATTCGATCCATGTATCCGACAAACATACTCTGCTCCCCCTTCGTACTCGCAGAAGGGCAACTTTGGGCTGAAGAGGCCTATCTCCAACCGAAAATCACACGCATATATTGTACTCAAGGATTTCGAGGAGCATGCACAGTATATCGAGTGGGACAACGCGAAGGAACAGGTAAAGTGGATGAAGAAAGTGGAGGAGTTGTATGTCGCACCGAATCTGAAAACTCTCAGTCCGTGGGCGTTCGGGCTAGGACCCTCGGCGACGTCGAAGGAGAGTGGCTTGGATTCTGATTTTTGCCCTGGTGAATCTGCCTTGGTGGAGGGGAATGAAGTCGAGGCGAAAGCAGAACAAGAAATTACGGAGCAAGGCCCTTCTGTTGAAGCCAGCGAGCCGAAAAACCTCCTGAATACCCCTCTGTCACCGGCAGAATCACCTATATCTGCTGAAGCTCTCTTGCCGTCAAGAGGCAAGGGAGGTTATGGTGCGAATGCGGATGTCCATCCCTCCGAAGTGGGCAAGATGTTCCTTCAGCCAAATATTTCAGCTATGCCTACTGCTGTGTTCAAACGATATATGGAAAAGCTCCGCAAGCTTCGTCCTGAGTTCATTGCCTATGTCCGTAAAGAACTCGAGAAGATCTGGTCCGTCAACAAGAAAAACGACACCATCCTCGACCCTAATTCTACTTCAGACGAAGAACTCATCGCAACACTTGGACCTTTAATACTGGAACATAAATTCCACCTTCGTTTCATGGGTCTGAAGACTGAGGCAGAGTACCATGCCGAGCCTGTCCTGGAGAACGTTTCACGCGAGGAGCGCATCAGACTCGAACAAGAGGCCCTCCTATCTGCTAACAAACCGCAACCCATCCGACCGCAACCCCATAAGTTTGCTGGGCTGATGTATGCACATCCAACCTCAATAGAAACCCGCTTCATCAGCAAACCGCAGCCAGGCATTTACCTTGAGCACTCTCCTAGCCAGTTTAGTTTGGGAGATAAGCATATAGCTTCCTTCGCAGGAATGGCGTCGCAATTCAAGCATCTTGGCGTTGGTGCAAAACCTGTCTTCGAATCTGGGACTGGCGCAAATCTCGACAACCTGTCACAGGCTACACGCATCATGTCTCCAACGAATCTCACAATCATATCAGTACCGACAGTTGTAGGCCGCTCAGCACCATCCAAACCTATGCTGCATGTACAAATGAGGACGACCGTCTCTGACGATGTTGGAGTGAACAAGAACCTGCGGGACAATCCACACACACCTGGAAGTTATGATTATAACTCACTGGTGTCTTCGATCAGTCACGCAAGGCATACGATGAGGATTCCTGATCGTGCACATTCACGCTCTCATCCCTGGGGAGTTTCAGAGCAACTCGGAAATAGGTTTTATGACTACTCCTCGAGAGATTGGAATAGGACGCGTGGACCTGGTGTTTTTGACCCTAAATCGTCAAGCCCACAATTCAGGAGGTTGAATTATGATAAGGAGGTGGAGGGAACGGACTCGGTGACCCAAAAGGTGGGTTCGATGCTGAAGCGGGCAAATCGGAGGGTAAATACAAGTGAGGATGAGGAGAGTAATCGACCAGAATGATTTTCATCCACCTTGGTAGACCACATGAATTATGATAAATTAAAATCTTCGCTAAAAATTGAAAAATCTCATGCTGAGGACCCTGCAATGAGCCTCACGCTTTGATGGCATATGTACACAAGAGTTACGTTTTACATTCTAGCCAAGCCAAGGAATCTAAGAAATAGAGGTTGGCCAGCAACTTGATTTCCAATGAACGATGTATTTACCATAAATGAACACCAGAAAGTTGCAAGGCAAAATATAAGTATCTTACTATTCGTGAATCTATGGCGGGGTATAAGAACTATTGCCAACTTCTCTTCAGCCTCTCATTCTCTTTCCTCAATCTCTCGTTCTCATCTCTCATCTCCCTCAAATCACCCACATACTCGTCCATCAGAGATCGTAGCTCTGCCTTCCAACTCCTCCCCATACGTAGCAGATCCAAGTGAAGACCCATCATCTCTGCCTTTGTTTCGCGTTGGAAATCGAACATAACGTCCTGGACGATGGTTTTCAGGAGGTCATGCGCTGTTGAGTTAGCTGCAGGAGAACCGGAAGCCGCACTCGTGTTGGCAGGATGAGATATTGCAGAGTGAGCAGGCGAATTTACTGCAAGATTCATCCACGGATCAACGGTAGAACCTGATGCACTGGGAACTGGTCGACGGGGGGAAATCTGACGGGAGAGTTTCCTAGTCCTTTGCATTAATTCCTCAACCTCTTCGGAGTCCTCATCCTGATTTACTTCATCTTTGAAATAAACAGTTTTTGGTTTACCCTCCGCATCGTCGTCTTTTGACTTCTCCTCTAAACCTTTCCCTGCGTTTATCCACCTCTCTACTTCAGGCGTTCCAAGTCCTAGCACTTTCATAGTACTCTTTTTATTTTTCTGCCTCTTAAACTCTGGCGTAAGAGGCTCCAATGAGTTTAAAAGTTCTGGAGAAGGTGTCCGACTGGAAGCACCGCATGCAGACGAGACTGCGGTAAACGAAGGTTTCGCAACCAGGCTAGCCTTGTCATATGCAATCCCGCTCACAGTTTTAGAAGACCCCGGTCGCGTTGCGGATGAAGGAGGCCGAGAATCTGCGGCCGATGAGGATAAGCTTTGGGACCCGGCGGGGTCTGAACCAGACTGAGAAGCAGGTATGACCTGGCGTGAGCCGTCTGGCACACAGAGATGTTCTGAGGTCGACTGAATTGGCGGTAAAGCTCTTCCTTTGGCTTCTGCTAGAGAAACTACAGACTTGTGATTGGGTAACGTTCGTGATCGTCGAAGTTGCTTTGGATCTAATGTTAATTTGGTTGATGATTGGGACTTTCCTGTGCTTCTAACAGATGATCGAGGGGAAGGAGAGGGACGTGGCTTGATCGACTCTTTCGAAGCTTGTCTAGTTACATTGAGAGGGGTCGTCGCTGCTTGCTTTAGCCGTGATTGAAGAACTTTAGCCAATCTCAGTTCGACGATATTTATTTGATTTCAATTAAGACTTACTTGGCAAATCGTTCATATTACCAAGAGGATCTTTAACAGGAGACAAGACCTTCTTCGAGTGTGTCTTTGCTGAAAGTGGGGATCCTGCGGATCCTTCCGTTGTGGCTGAGACCAATCGACGAGAAACTGGAGGGACAACCGCGGTTCTCCCTGCCCGTTGGACCGGAGATGCTACAGTCTTTGACATGGACTTTGTAGTACCAGTTGCGGCTGTACTTGATGCCGTTCGGCGCAAAGGAGGGAGAGGTTCTGAAGATGGTTTAGTAGCAATCTTAGCATTGCTTCTGGGAGTTTTAGCTCCATCTGCGTTCGTTTTTGGTCTCTTCTGCAAGATTGAGATTAGTACTAAGGATGCGAAAATAAGGTCAGAAGCAACCTGAATGCTAAGCGTGCGAATTGGGTCGCCAATTTCGCTTACAATGATCAATTTGGCAGGCTTATCCAGATTACGAAGGTCGACAACAAGAAGTTTTCCATCATCCGTTCCAACATAGATAGACCCTCCTTCCGGTGAAAATTCAAGGGCAGTTGGGTTTGTTTTGATATTCACGGTTCGCAATTGGCTAGAAAATGGAGTTGAACAAAATATGAGTAAGGAAGCAAAAAAAACATACGGTTTATCCTTCTCTAAATCAATCATAACTACAAAACCCATAGAAGTCGCAACTGCAACTAATGTCTTGCTGAATGGGCTGCATGACAGAGCAACTATGTCGCCAGACGATGAATCGGACAGGGGGATTGTCTTCAGAGGACTAGAAGGGCGGGTTGTATCATAGACGAGGATTTGTCTGGCTATTGACACAAGTAATCGTGTTCGGAAATGCATATGAAATGTCACACTGGTGGGACCCGGTGCTCCATTTCCTAATCCTCGCAAGACTGTGTGTGACCCAGAGGCAACATTATGGACGTAGACAGCACTCGCGGAAGCTGATGCAAGGAGAGAATTATCGTTCGAAAGCGACAAGGAGGTAACTGGCAACTTGTGAGGCACAAGTGTTTGTACTGTGTGCTCCTCCGAATTGTGAAATTGGAGAATGTTGACGTGATTGTCCAAAGAAAAAATGATGACATTTTTTTCTTTTGAGATGAGTGCCCATATCGATTCCGACCCTTCCACATCATATACGCCATGTATGATATTTGAGAAAGAATCATACTTGTAGATTGTCCTTGAAGACGCGATAAAAAGGTTGCTGTTATCCGGTGACCATGCACTGGCAACTGGTGTTGAAATGAGATCTAAGCAAGCTGGGATAGAAGACGGTAGTTTTTTTAGAGTTGCGGAGTCCACAATCCCCAAGGTATCTGTTGTCGTCGTTGCGAGCATTTCTGTAAAGTAAATGGCAGAAGTCAAGTCGCGACGCGATCAACATTTGTGAAACGATCACATGATCCACAAGGCCAAGGTAAACGCACGTCGCACGAGCAGCCATTGAACGTTGAAACTCGAATGCTCCTTCCTTCGTATACATCCTTCTATATATTTGCTTCATATGTCCGGCAACAGACTCAAGCAATGCCTGATTTTTGGTGACGGAATAAAGTCGCCGGACCACGACCAGATTGAAAAGGATCTGTATGAATTCGACAACGAAAGGGATTTCACACCATCTGAAGAAAAACAGACACCCTCGGCATATGTCCAGGTGTTTGAAAGTATGTCAACATATTTCTTTGAAGAAGGAACTTACGCGAAGTGTGGTCAGCTATGGTCAGAACTATTCTGGAGTGCGAGTCAGATCTACTTTCTTTGGAAGAAGTTGGAATATTAGAGCATTTCAAAGATCTGTGCTGTAAGCTTATCGCTATCACGATATTCGGCGTTATTTTTATGATGTATTTGCCAGATAATGCGCGATATTGCTTGATACGCTTGATACTTCGGACATCAAACCGGTGGTATCCTACCTCCAGTCTTGAATCTTTCAAGAAAGAGGTTGGCGAGGACGGTCTCAAGATTGCAATAGAAGATCTCTGCTCACAATTTTCTAAACCAATAGCAAAGGAAAATAATATAACAACTGACGGAATAGATCACGTAAAGCTTGAGCCAGAAGGCCATCTGGTTATCAAGCAGGAGGATACTCCTGATATTATTGACCTTTGCATGGATTCAGATGATGAAAAACCCAACCTTACCTCCTCACTTTCTTTGCAATCGGGCGTTTTCGATGTGCTGTGGCCTCAATTGGCTGGCAGTGGGCCGCCACTACCTCAATCCGCAGATCCTATTCATTCACTACTCGCCTCAGATATTTCGACCATATTTATGGACTCCTTCTGCCAGAATGAATCAGTAATGACAACGAGAGAAATTTTGGATAGAATCAATCGAGAACAGCTGGTGATGTTGGCGAAGGAAATGAAATGCGCACTTAGATCAAACTCAAAGGCATGAGAATTCTTCGTCCTCCTTCCTATATTTACACCCTCCACAGAAAGATCATATTATCGACGCCCTGGAACGACAGGCTGCAAGCCAACAAGTTCTTGACTTTGGCATGCCTTCAACGAAAGGGAAGTCTCGTGCGGACGGACTGCGGCAGACACAAATATCCTTTCTCAAGGTTGCAAACCTCAGCAAGCCAAAGAAAAACCAGGAACAACGGCTGAGGGAACTGGCAGTCAAACATCTCGGTAACGACAACTTCTTCATTTTCTGCTTCGAAGGGCTCAGGCATTACCAGGTCCTTGTGTCCGCGTGAATATCGAATTTCACCGCTTGGTACGGAGGCTTCATATAATTTACTTTCGCGAAACGGAACACCCCACCGACGTTCTCTTACCTGCGTTGTTATCGACTTTCAAAAAACGAAACTTCACCCCTGTCACACACAAACGCACAAGTAAAGTCTGGGCCTCGCGGACGGAATTGTTGCAGTATGAACGTGCCCTTGAATTGGACAAATTGTTGGATGAAATGGAAGAGGAAAGCATTTCAAAGCGAGCAACGAAGACACCTGCACCGAGGATGAAGAGAGAAAGTTTCACCACTCCTGTTACTCCCGGTTCCAGTCGGGCTTTTAGCACTCCACTAAAGACTCCAAGTAACAATAACCTCCAATCAACGCAGCCGAAGTCTGACAGGAATCCCGAAACAAATATCTTTGAAAATATCGATCTTGAAGAAGATGTCATCCAGACAACGCGAGAGCAGAGAATAAAAAAGCATTTCGATGATTGGGTTTATCCAGGGTGGCAAGAATTGGTTGCTATTGAGGATGAAGGGGTCCGACCGCGTCCGATAGGTCTGGAACGCTTCGACGCAGGTGAGTCATCAGGTGAAATAAGCACTCTTTATTTCATACATTATAGGGCATGTGTACACCAGGATGGTCCATAAGGCACTCAAAGTCGTAGCTAAGCTGAAAGACTACAATTTCGAGCTCAAAGTGCTTGAAGCTTTGTTGGAACAACGGTTCTGGTGTCGAGGTAAACGGGCGAAATGGCACACGCGACGCGCAATTGTTCTAGGACATCTCGTGACCAAAGAAAAAGATCTGGTAAAGAAGCGCGATCTCCACTTACGAATACTAGAAGGCGTCAAGGAAGCGTTACTGGATGATGATACTGGCATTGGTATGTTTCATGGTTGAGGTCATGAACGCTAACGAGAATTGAACCTGTAGTACATCGCCCAAACCTCGTCAAGCGTCTGCAAGACCTTGAGAAAAAACTCAAAATCCCTCTTGAAGAACGCTCTCAATGCAGTGGAGAATTGAGACAGGCTCCTTTCATAAATATCAAAGCCATCAGAGTACAACCTCAGTCTCTCGATGCGCAAGGTTGCCCGATCAATGACAAAGAGAATACGCCAGAACTCCATAAGTACATACTCATCACAAAAAAGGACGACATTGCAGCTGGGGTACGACCTCGTTCCTCGATGTTGCGGGTGGCGTGTCTGATAAAAAATTGTTAGGACAAACCCAGGAAACAGACAGGGAAATCGAGCTGGCAGGGCAAAGGCGGACAAGTCATAAACGTGGAGACACGCGCTTTGGAACACTACCAAGATCAAGGGTACAAAGGGTATGTTGTAACTTGTCTTATATTATTATTTTTTCGTCCCTTGATGGATTTACGCAGGTTTCATTGTGAAACTCGCATACTGACAATGCTTTTTGGACTTCTATTCTGGGATATTATTTTTGCGGAAGTTCTGGGCGCTTTTGAAACTCCCTATCAAACAGCTCCTCTCGACCTATTTTATGATTCCTTCTACCGCGCGAGGAAGGAAGGGATTGATGAACGATTACAAGAAATCCAGGATGGCAAAGCTCGGGAGATTTTGGAGAAGCATGACAAAGCCCATCGCGACTATGCCACAATATGTGTTGGTGTTAACTGGGAAGTTTGTTCAAGGGAAGATCTCCTTGATATTGTTGACGTATGGCTACTTTCTTTGCATTGTGTTACAACCTGATTCTGTCCCTCTAGTGTATTGGAGGCCAGACACTTTCAATCATTTGTCAAATTTTCTGTGAAGACTATGACGGGAGACGAAGCGGCGGCCCTGACCTGTTCGTCTGGAATATTCAATCACAAAAATGCAAATTTGTAGAAGTCAAAGGCCCGGGCGACACGCCTCAAGAAAATCAGAAACTTTGGTTTGACTCGCTCTTACGAGCTAATGCTAATGTCGAGATCTGCTACGTGAAGGACTCCAACACTCACTGTAGCAGCAAGAAACACCGAAAAAGTACACCATCTTCGTCAACGCGAAAGCGATCAATTGCTCCCAAAGATGATCCCGAATCGGAAGATCAAGACTATGATAAGCTGGACTGCCAACACGAAGTCGGTGCCGACTTGGATGAGTTACCAACCTTGGAGCGACCAAACAAACGACCTCGTACTGGAAGTGAACAAAAGTTCGAATTTTCTTCAAGAATTCCAGATTCAAAGCTGATTCAGACTCCATCAAGACCATTGAAGCCGAGGACTAGTAGTAGTTAGGATTTCCTCTGTATTTCATACCTTGCTGTATCTGTAATATCTGTATTGTATTAATTTAGTGGTTAATTTGTATGGGCTAAATCTGAATATTGAATCCTTGGTATATTCGTGCTTCTACTGCTTTGCTCCAAACTTTACAATCACCTTGGCGAAACTGAATTTTCCGGACCTCATTATCTTTCTGGGACTTAAACCGCTACTAGACCATACTCACAAGGGTAATATGGTATTTGGTGCGCAATTACGTTGGAAGGCACCTCACTATGTTTGATCTTTAATTTAAAGATGATTCGTCGACTCTGGATACTGCGACTCAGGTAAACAGTGCATTAAAACGTTAAAAGGCGAATGTTGTCCGAAATGCTGTCCGCTAGCCAAATAACCCTGCTAGATGGTAACAGCCAGAGATTGCAAGCTGATGTCGCGGACGGTGTGCGATGTCCGCAAACTGGCATTCGTGTAGCAGGGTACCACAAATGTATCTACCCTTAATAACAAATATATCGATCCCTTTCCTTGACATTCCGATTCGGTTATCCATCATCTGTCAAGAATTATGGTAGTGATCATTGACAAAAATGCAAACTAGAAGTCAAGACACACCTCAAGAAGAAAATCAGAAACTTTGATTCGACTCACTCTTACGAGCTAACGCTAATGTCGAGAGCTATGTGAAGGACTCCGTCACTCAAGGCATTAGTAGCAAGGAACATCGAAAATGTTCACCATGCCAATGCGGCGAAAGCGAACAATTGTTTCTCAAAGTTCCTAGAATCGGAAGGACAAAGGTTAAGTATAATAAGTTGGATTGCCAATAGATGACTTGATGAGTTACCAACCTTGAAACGACCATGTACCGGTAGTGAACAAAATCTCAATTTTCCAAACAGTTCCGTCAAAGATTCAAAGCTGATTCGGACTCCTCCAAGACGGAGACTAGTCCCAGGTTTTCCTCTGCGTTCCATACGTTAAGCTTAAACCTGATTTGGTGGTTATCGTACCACGATAAATTCGATGAACTATCCGATCTGGGACAAACGTTGTACACAAGTGAAACCGTCAAAATTTGAAATCAGGTTCTAAAAAAGGATCTCCAACTTCTACAAGAGTTGAAGCAAAGTGAGTCATTGACAGAAATAAAGTGAAAGAGTAAAATAACAACCTTTCCTCAACCACTCAACAGTACCAGTGTCCACCAACTCTTCCTTGTCTTTCTTTGTCGAGATATCCCTCGGACCTCCTTCGTACTGTGAATTATTTCTGCCAGTATCTCCAGTTTTCTTTCGTGCTTTTGGATCTCTGTCAGATGGACCCGAAGCAAAAGACGACCCGGGCAATCGACGTTTGGATGACGAACCTCCAACCCCGGTGGTACGAGCCAAGGTATTGGTTATGTGACTCGTGAGGTTGGAGAGATAGCCTGCATTGGAAGACGACTGGTAGATTACTTCTTCGGGTGGAGGTGACTCGGAAGAAGCTGAATCTAAGGGCGATATTGTGAGATCCGGGGAGTTCATGATGGTCGGATGGCTACTATGCACGTGAACGTTGTGGTGACACCAAACTCACTGCCTGTTCTCAATCAAAATTGTCGTTTCTATCCCTGCACAATTTGGCCCGAATTTCAAAAAAACTTCCTCACCTGAAGTGTCAACTTGTAATTAACGACAGATACTCAAAATACCAAGAAAGAAAAGTGAGTTTCGTAAAATCTACGAGGCCTTTTGTAAAAAAAAAAAAATGACGAAATATGCAGCAACAGGAGGGTGAGAAAGAATATTCTCCTGTCGAGAACAGAGACAAAAGAAAGCGAGTAGAGCAAGCAAAGAGGAAGGTATGGGTATGGTACAAGGTGTCGAAGAAAAAGATGATTGGGATTTAAATAATACGGACTTGCTGCCGTTTTTTAAATGTTGGCTCCCTTAGCCTGTAGACTTGTCATGAGCCGTTTACTGTATCGTCAAATATTTTCATGGTCTTCATTATTTCCTCAGTGAAGGATGCAACAACTGCTCGTGCAAAGCTTTTCCTGCAGGAACCTACAGAAGGGTAAATACAAAAATGTTGGGCGTAAAGAGAATCAGAAACCCACCATCGGGAATACATGCTCGTTCTTCTCGACAATGCACTCAAGCAAAACAGGTTTGTTTCCATCATACTCCAATAACTCCTTCATCTTTTCAGGCAATTGCTCAGATGTCTCACACCGGATGGCATGAACGCCCATCGACCGTGCAAGCAAGACGAAGTCAGGGTTCTTCATCCTCGTGTGCGAGTAGCGCTGATCATAGAACAAGTCCTGCCATTGCTGTACCATTCCCTGGAATTCATTGTTCATGATGATGACTTTGACACCAATTCCGAATTGTGCAGCAGTAGAGAGCTCCATTGCAGTCATACTGAATGAAGCATCGCCGTCGATATCGATAACGATCTTTTCAGGTGAGGCAACCTTTGCTCCGATGGCAGCTGGGAGACCAAAACCCATAGTCTGCATATATCTGAGATACGACCGTGAATAGAAACTCGGAAGACTTACTCCTAATCCACCAGATGTGATCATTGACCTTGGTTGCCTCCACCTGAAGTGTTGAGCAGCCCACATTTGATGTTGGCCAACTCCAGTAGAAACGATTACATCGTCCTTCTTGTCCCTCGTCTGTTTGTCAAGCTCTTCGATTACCGCTTGCGGCTTTGGTGCCTCCTTAGCGGCCGACTTCTCGTAAGTGAAGGGGTATGCCTCTTTCCAGGCCTTGATGTCGCGGAACCATGCCTCCCTAGGCGAATTCTTGATCAACGGCACAAGAGCAGCGAGATTGGTGGTAACATCGCCCACGATCGGGATTTGTGCTTCGACAACTTTATTGACGTTCTTGGGCAGAATTTCGAAGTGAATGATACCACCCCGGCCTTGCTGGGCGGCTACCTTGGCTGCTGGGGCAAACGTATCGACTTTTCCTGTCACACGATCATCGAACCGTGCACCAAGAGCAATGATCACGTCAGCGCGTTGAATTGCAATATTGGCGTAGGCGCTTCCGTGCATACCGAGCATATGCAGGCTCTTTTCGCTTGTCTCATCGAAGGCACCAAGACCTTGCAGGGTCGTACAGACAGGAATGTTGCCATTGTCGGCAAGCAGCTTCAGGAGTTTGGGTCCCATAGCTGAGGAAAGAACGCCATTTCCTGCATAAATCAGGGGATTTTGAGCCGCATTAATCATATTTGCTGCTTGTTTAATGGCGTCCAAGTCCACAGATACCGAGTCCAGCTGCAAAGGGTTCACGGGCAAGCCAAGATTAATCCCAGGGGTGGTGGCCTTGTAGGGCAGTGGCGTTTTGAGGATACCAGCGGTGATATCCTTCGGCAGGTCCACAAGAACTGGTCCTGGTCGGCCTGAAGTTGCGATCTTGAAGGCCTCGTTTATTCGTCGCGGTAGCTCTTCGATTGATTTTACCATCACGTTCCATTTCGTACAGCCTCTCGAGATACCCACAACGTCAGCTTCCTGGAAGGCATCGGAACCTATGGCCGAGGTTGCAACCTGACCAGTGAAGACGATCAATGGCACACCATCAGACAGAGCATCCTGCATCGGAGTAATGACGTTTGTTGCGCCTGGACCAGAGGTGACGAGGACAACACCTGGCAAACCGGACGCACGGGCATATCCTTCCGCCATATGCCCTGCACCTTGCTCATGACGAGGTAGAACGAAATTAAAGTGTGGGGATTGAAAGATGGCATCGAATACTGGGAGGATCGCTCCGCCAGGGTAGCCGAATATATGTTTAACGCCATGTCTGAGCATCATTTCGTGGAAGATTTGGCCTCCGGAGAGTCCAACAAATGTATGATCCAGAGGTGCATTTGGAGCTGGTCCTGGACCTTCGATGCGGGATGGGGGCAGTCTAACGTTGTTGCGGGACGTAGGCGGCTGCTGGAAACCTGGAGCAGGCATTGGCCTCCTGGAAAATAGATAAGTAAACCGATTGAATACATTCCAAACGACCACATACCCTGCCGTTGTTGGTGTCGCATTCAAAGCAGTTGATCGACTGATGTTACGAGCGTACTCTCTGACTCTGATTTTCGCGTCGATCATGGAGTACGAACTTGCAGCAATAGTAGACTTGCATCGTGCAAGACTCTGTGTCTTCTGTGCTGTGGCGGCTCTTGTAGCTGGAAATGCCATGCTGGGCCTTTTTTTTCCCCTTCGACAACGATGAAGGATGGAGAACAAGTCAAGTTGTGGAAGTTTTTACGAGGAGTCAGAACACCACCGGCCGAAAATTTCCAAACTCAGAAACATCCTCGGCCGAAAAACAAAATGGAGCTGACAGCTGCAAGAACATTTGAGGTGCTTGATTTATAATTATTACAGTGAAATATAGGTTTTCGTCGTATACAAATGTAAAAAATCTAATCTTTGCATACAGAATATTATAATCCGTCAAGTCCATACATTATGTTATTCATTACTCTGGGGTATATGCTGGAGGAATATCTACCAGAGGTCGTGGTATCACTTGCGGTAAGCGTGCCCCACTGTCTTGATGAACAACGATACTCGAAGAAGCGGCAACTCCACTAGTAGAGTCAGTTGTTGTATGACTACCGGAAGGATTTCGAGAATGCTGCCCAGTGTCAGTGGTGTTCCCGAAAAGATACGTCGCGGATTCTGGTGTGTAAATCGAAGATGGGTCACTAGGACGTGGACGATGGCCAAGATAATGAGTGTTTGAAGCTTCCAACACTTTCGCCGGCAACCGCGAGGGGGGATCATATGGGATTACTTGAGTAGCTGGAACATAGTCGGAAGGTCCATTAACATCTTCCCTCCTTTCCTTATTTGCTTGCCGTCGGCGTCGGTAAAGCACGAGGAAGATGACAATGAGGAGGCATACAACACCACCAATCACACCACCCACGATAGCCGGGGTCTCGCTTGTAGTTTTATCCGTAGCCTGAGCGGCGGACGCTGATCCCGTCGTCGAACTGGACGCCGTATTATTCTGAATGACAAGAGACCCAAGAACCAATGGTGTTTTCGCAGTGTCGCCGTTGTAGGTGACCGTGAGCGTATGTGGGCCCAAGGGATACACTGGGGTTTCGAAAAATTTCTGGTTATATGCGGTAACAGCTCCGGTTCCATGACCTTCCAGGATGAAAACTTGAGCTGCTTTATCATCGATGGCCCATCTAGCCGTTGTCGAGTTTCCATTCCATTCACTAGGTATGTGACCATACCAGCTGAGCGAAGATCCTTCATAAATATCTCATAAACATACTGGACAAGTGGATTCAATTCTGCGTACCATAGAAATTCAAGGCAAACAATCCACCCTGCCTCTGCGTCCAGTTGCCGATATTCGCATAGCTACTCCACCCAGGTCCATATTGGATTGCGGGGTCCACACTAGTCAACATGACAGTTTTGTTTGCAAGTGATGCGCTTGTCGAGGGCGCGTATTCAATGCGGTCGAACCAGAATGTCTGGTTTCTAGCGACTGTTGCATTCACGGTGATCGTGTGCAGTCCATCCATTAAATTATACGCAGAACAAAATCGCCAGTTGTTCTCGGGATACTGGAATGGTGAACCAGAATCGATGTTGACACCATCAACTGAGCATGACCACTGAGGATCTATTATGCCAGAATCATTGCGAATGTGATTCGTCCCCACTACTCTGACTCTGGATCCTATGTCCATTTTTTAATTGGTACACGATCAAAGCCGATATGACTTACCGTTGAATCTAAAGGTGAAACTCGCGCTAGTGTTGGTACCATGCAAGGTGGACAGGAAAGGTGGGCCATAATTTCCTGCTGAATCCTGACTTCCAACGTCTGCAAACCAGGAATCCCCAACGTAGTTTATATCCGCACTGGTGTCGTCGACGACTACCCACCGGGTCGCCATTGCGTCAACACTTCGAATAAGGGCGATTTAAAAAGTGAGCAAGGTATTCGTCTACGGGAAACTGAAGTCTGTGTATGAGGCTGTAAGAGGTGACTCAAAAAGTCATTACCCGTCCCCGTCACGGTGCCAGGCGCAGTCAGGCTGAAACCGGCACACTCCCTGGAACACTGGTACGTCAATCAGTGATTCCAGTTGAGATAAATGCTGACCACCTTGAATTCCAGCGTAGAATATGTTCAGGTCTGGACAAATCCCCCCGAGATCTTATGCAAATTGTATGCATCATCATCATTGTATCCTGGGCCAGGACACGATTTGTGGCACGACTGACGCCATGAAACTCAGGACGACTCGGCTTCGCTTCTCCAAGAGTGGAGCAAAACCCTTCCCACTCTATCTTTCCAGGTTTGACGACGGTATACTCAAACCTAACGCGGACGGCCCGGGCTCTTATTATGTACTTGATCAATGGCGAACTTGAACTTGAGCTTCCCTCCAACCTGAAAACGTCTGAATTTTCGTCTTCAAATTGGGCTGATGTTGCAGAACCGCGCAGCAGATACGATGCTGAGTATTCTGTCATCATTTGACATGTATCCATCTACAAGAAACGGCTCAGCACACTGACCGACAAGCACTGGAAATGCATCATTGACGAAGCGACAAAGCATGTACGCAAGATGAACCGTGGAAGGCAGCGCGGTGACATGGCAGTGGATGATGCAGAGGTTTTACACGACCCCATGTTTGACTAGTTCAGACTAAGTTCTGCTGAAAGTGCCACAGTGATTTGATCTTTTCACTTGTCCGACTCGGAGTCACGCGTCAATGGTTAGAGGGGCTGCTCGTGGCTCTGGAAGGAGACGTCCAGTGATTTTGCAAACTCAATTTGAAATTTTGAAGTCAATGGGGGCTGGAAACTGGCTAGGCCTTAGGCTTGCATTAATATTGTACGTCCACCACCCAGATTGTCATATAATTCACTATGTTCGACTGACCGTGACTTATAGATTCTAACATTCCGTACGTCACCCGGTGAAAACGCAACAAGTCGACTAAGTTATTATGTCCCATTGACAACGAGGGCACTCCGTGACTATAAAGGCAAATCCAGTGCCGCCCCAATCGGATGCTTGGCACTTGCTTATTATCCTTTTCGCTTGAAGTGTTTGGAACGGTCTTATCCCCGAAATAAGAGAGGCTTTTCATATGCTTGGTGGGGCAATATAATTACTCCGGGAACCTGTAGCGTCGTTTCTCCCGCCCTTCGATATCAGCGATACACCAATGGTCGCCGCCAAAACAGACTATTTCATCAACTGTGATTTCATTTCTCTTTCCGCCTTAAGGGCCATCTTCGGGGTATGGATCAACATCTGCGTTGCGATCATCGCGATCTGCATTCGTTCCATCTTTCGCTACAGGATCAAGAGAATCCTGCTGTCGGGTCGCCGCAAAGTCAACCTCTGGCGAGTTTCACCTGCGTTGACTACGTCCGAGGTTTTCGAACTTCGACATGTCCTGATCCGAGCCCTCATGCACGGCCAATATTTTTTCGTCGTCGCTTCCGTGTTCTGTGTTATCGTGGCATCGGCGGGGGCAGCGAGCACCGTCATAAGCAACTACTCAGTCGTCACAAACCCCGTTGTTCGCGACGTCGTCGTCCAAGGCCAGAATGTTACCCATTTCCACAGTTCAATTAAAGGTGCAATACTTGAAGTGTCCAGCAGAGTTAAGGCCCTGGACCGCGCCAACGCACCGCTAGACGAGCTATTTGACTTCGCCCCGAACGACAATTTTCATTGGATTTATCGAGCAAGCCAATGGAATAACACATGGAAAGGGACTTGCACATTTATGAAGCACGACGCAGTCGAACTCGTCGTATATCCCACAAACTCGAGCCAATATCAAGTCGAAGTTCCGTTACTTGGCAATTATATCCCCCGTTGGGCTACCGAAAATGCAACAAACCAAGGCATGGACTATGTTGGGTTTTATCAACAGGATCCCGACGTTAATGCCACCGGTTCGTGGACGAATACCCTTGTCACCTACTTCTTTGGTTTGGCTCCCGATAATGATGTCACATTTCCGGCAAAGACTGCCAACATTTCCATTGTGAATTACTTAGCCCACGGAGTAGGGAAGTCTTCTACTGGCAGGTTTATAGAAACTGCATTTAGGTCCGACGTGCATGTTGTAGAATGTGGCTTCGTCAATATGCTGGAGAATGGCACAACGTATCAGGCAAATGCAGCTGGGGGATCCTACATGAGCGCCGCTCAAGGGGTAGCGGGGGTAAGTGCCCCTGATCCTCTCCCTTTGCCACCTACAATTTTATCATCCTTCAGATGTACGTTCGCCAAGTTGTGGTGAACTCGACTGCCGATCTACCTGTCATTCAACCGACTGGGCAACAGATGCTTCGATACTGGCAAGCGTTCATGTCTGTGAAAGACTCACAGTATCCGAACCCGGATGTCAGAACCTTGGCCGTAGTGGATGATGTGGTGCAAATGCGGCTGTCGTCATTGGTGATCACCGTAGGATCATTTCTCCTCGCAGTGATATCGGCTTGTGTTGCAAAATACCGTGGATTTAAGCACAATATGCACAGGATACAACTTCCGTCATCGCAGCTGGATTGGATAGTGCTAGCTGCTCGTGAACACGCCAACATCCAACCCGAGACAGAAAAAACCCGACGCCGAACTAAATCAACTGACGAGTTCGCTATCCGTAATCAAGACAACTTCTTCATCACCTCTTCCAATTTCGATCCATGTATTACAATGGATAACGAGCTTTCAATCCTCGATTCGTTGACATCGACTTTACAATCTCCATACGAAGACGTGGATTTTGACCCTTGGGTCAGTTACAGCAACTCAAGCTTGCGAGGCTGAAGCAGTGGGTCTGTAGTTCTCAGGGGTCTGATGATTACTCAAGGTGCATTTCTCTTTGGTCTGCTTGTGTGGTTATTTGATAAAATTATAGCAGCTCAGTATTTTTGTCCTCAAAATCTACTGTCTCCTGCGGTCAAGGCGTAGGACCAAGATTTTACTTTCGTTTTTACTTTGGATGGAATTATTTCAACGAAGGGGTCTCGGTAGAAGGGAAATTTAAACAGGTATTTGGTGTACAAAAAGGTCATTTCGTTCTGATAAGCATGTTAACGTCGAAGAGGGGTGTATGTGCAATAATGAGTTATGCGAACTAAGAACCTGAAAAAAAGTTCATCATATTTCCTTCCATATATTTTGAAGAGGGATATAAGTAGTATGTGCTTGAATAGAGATGTGAAGACAATCTAAGAACATGAGTGAAAAAAGGACGTTCAAGCAAAAAGACGTCAT
>Ga0307507_10005638_pt1 | contig 20341 bp, 6 predicted proteins | sample 7_EM_MG_FD_207223 | JGI IMG/M metagenome (GOLD analysis project Ga0307507, IMG submission 207223) | Populus trichocarpa ectomycorrhiza microbial communities from riparian zone in the Pacific Northwest, United States - 7_EM | ecosystem: Host-associated > Plants > Roots > Unclassified | place...
CCAGAACCAGACGACCGTCTCCAGAGTCAGACGACTGTCGCCAAAACCAGACGACCGTCGCCAGAGCCAGACAACCGTCGCCAGAACCAGACGACTGTCGCCAGAGCTAGACGACCGTCGCTAGAACTAGACGACCGTCGCCAAAGCCAGACGACCGTCGCCAGAACCAGACAACCGTCGCTAGAACCAGACGACCGTTGCTAGAGCTAGACGACCGTCGCCAGAACCAGACGACCGTCTCCAGAGTTAGATAACTGTCGCCAAAACTAGACGACCGTCGCTAGAGCTAGACGACCGTCGCCAGAACTAGACGACTGTCGCTAAAGCTAGACGACCGTCGCTAGAACTAGACGACCATCGCCAGAGCCAGACGACCGTCGCCAGAACTAGATAACCGTCGCTAGAACTAAACGACTGTTGCCAGAACTAGACGACCGTTACTAGAACCAGATGACCGTTGCCAGAACTAGACAACTATTGCTAGAGCTAGACGACTGTCGCTAAAACTAGACAACCATTGCCAGAGCTAGACGATAACGACTAGCCAGTGAGCACTATAAACGATTCGATCGATTAATCAAATCAAGGTAGCATAGACAGGTAGGCATAAATAGGGAGATGCTAACGGGTAGGCAAATACAGACAGGTAAGCAGATACAGACAGGCAAGCAGATGCAAACAGGTAAGTAGATGCAGATAGGCAAGTAGATACAGATAGGTAGGCAGATGCTAACGGGTAGGTAGATATAGACAGGTAGGCAGATATAAATAGGTAGGCGATGCAGATAGGTAGGCAATGTAGATAGGTAGGCAATGCAGACAGGTAGGCAATGCAGATAGGTAAGTAGATATAGACAGGCAAGCAGATATAGACAGGTAGGCAGATACTAACGGGTAGGTAGATATAGATAGGTAGGCAGATATAAACAGGTAGGCAATGCAGATAGGGAGGCGATGTAGGTAGATAGGTAAGTTAATAGGTAGATAGGTAGAAGAGAACCATCGCTATATTATATTAAATTATCTAAAATAATATTATTTATTTTGCTAGCCTTATAAATAGCTTTAAAGTAGCTTTTATTTATTTAAAATATATTATTAGTATAAAAGAGGTAAATATAATTATAGTTGCCAAATACGCAGATTACTAGCAGGTTGCGCGCAGGTTGCGTGTAGGCTACGCGTAGGCTATGCATAGGCTGCGTGTTAAAAAAACACAACATAGGCTAGTTGGTTGAGTTGCTAAATGACCTTAACTGCGCGCCAATTGCGTTAACCACCAACCATTAAGGCCATTGAAAGGGTACTATATTTTGCCGATGTGCGTGTTAAGAAATATATAGTTAGCTTTTAAAGTTGTTAAGTAGGTTAACTGCGTGTTATTTAACTTTTAAATATGTTAAGTTGGTTAATTGCGTGTTAAGTTAGTTAAATTGCGTATTAAGTTAGTTAATTGCGTATTAAGTTGGTTAAATTACGTGTTAAGTTAGTTAATTGCGTGTTAAGTTAGTCAAATTGCATATTAAGTTGGTTAATTGCGTGTTAAGTTAGTTAATTGCGTGTCGAGTTGGTCAAATTGCATGTTAATTACACAAAACGCGAAAACCAAAGTCTACTTAAATCTTATCCTGCGAATATTTTCCCGATGTTGTAGAATAGGAAGCACTAATAACTCGCTATAGGGGCAATGCCTAGATATCTATACCCTTTGGCACGTATTATATCTTAATATATAGTCCTTAACTTCTTTAGATATTCTATCCTAAAAGTATTTTCTTTAAACGGCCTTAAGGGTTCTATTAGCACTGTAGTGACCCCTAAAAGGGTTATTATAGAAGACCTTTAGAATTTTATCTTAAACCGTTTGGTCCTTTAGGACATATATAGTACCCTTAAAGCATAATAGACCCTTTTAGTCCTACTACTATAGCTTCTTAGTAATTTTAGCTAAGTTAATCTCTACTATATCTTTTTACCTCTCTTTAGCAACGAAGGTGTCCCTCTATTATACTTAAAGAAGAAGATCTAAAAAGGTTTTATGTAGATTACTTGTTTCCATTTTGCCTGCCGCCATTATAAACCCTAGACGTGGCATAAGACGTTTTAAACTATTAGTGCTAGCAGATTCTCCTGCTATTATATAGTATGCTATGCTATAAATAGGTATCTCGCCTATCCCCTCTAGATCTGGAAACTTATAGCTAATACACCGTTAAGTTAAAGGTGCTATAATACCTCTAGCACATCCTATAGAATTCTTGCTAATTCTGGGGTATACTAACTTTATAATATCTGCTTAGTCTATAACCTAGTCCATAACTGTATCCTACAGCTCTATTATTATAGTGCTTCACAGCTATATTGCTAGGACCTCTACCCTATCGCAAAATTCTATAGTTCTAGGGAAAGATTCTTCTTTCTTCCTAAGCAAATTTTGCAATATAGGAATTATTTCCCCTATACTGTCCTGGATTCTCCCTGTCTTATAATCTAGATATCTTAACAACCTATTAGCGGGATTTGTCTTTCCTAGGCGGTATATAATTTTAAAATTGTACTATAATATTGCCTCCGTCTATCTAGCTTATTAACCGCTTAATACCTTTATAGTTATAAAGTATTCTAGGTTATTATAGTCTATAAGGACTTTAATAGGATAATTGCTTCCTATATAATAATATCGCTAGTGCTTTATTGCTGCGACTATTGCAAGCAGCTCCTAGTTATGTATTATATAACACTGCTCTATAGGGGTTATTTTTCTTAACTAAAATGCTATAGGATACCATTATCCGTCTTTTAATTAAGATATAATTGCCTTTAGGGTAAAGCCGGATATATCCGTTTTAAGGTATATATATAGCTCCTAGCAAAAGTGTATTAGGATAGGCACCGATGTAAATAAATCCTTTAACTAGTCTATAGCCTGCTTAGTAGCTTTCCTAAATATAAAGGGTCCTAACTTCTTACTATTTTTAGATCCCTTTAGTAGATTAGTAATTAGGAGCATTACTTATAAATAATAAACAATAAACCTTTAGTAGAAGTTTGCCGTACCTATAAAAACCTATTGTCTGTACGAGTAGAGGTTGTAAATAACGTTACGCGCAAAGCGTATGCGGCAGGGGCCGTATGGCGTAGCGTAAGTTACCTGACCACCCACGGCCCAATAGATAGCCCGACCTTTACTACCCCTTTCTTTCTCTTTTGGTAGACAAGATAGACACGAATAAACCAAGAACCAGTTACCTTATATTGCAATTGCAGTACCCCCCCTAGTGATACCGACACTGATCAGTGATATCACAGATCAGAATCCGGTGTTATTATAAAGAGAGATAACACGCGATCGCTCCTACCAAGGCCCGTCAATCTTGTCGTGTTTGCTAAGGAGAACCCTTCCTACCAAGGCCCTGGGAACTCAAAGAACCGGCTCCTACCAAGGCTTCGTCCGGTTCGCGTCCATCACGCAAATTAACACCCAGTATGACCTCTTTACTGAGCGCCAGTACCCCTAGCAGCGTCAGCAGCACCTAATACCCAATAACCATCAACTACTTAATATATAAGATTACGACCTACACCCCTACCTATACCCCTACCTACACCATGATCTACGCCAGTTAATTATATCCGACATAGGAATTTAACGTCCGGACTAGGGCAATAGGATCACCCTAACTAATAAAACTACCGCAGAAGATCTCACTAACTATATTAACTTCAAAATTAATAAGTATATTAAGCGTAACTTTAAGGATAAAAGCTTATGGGAATTATACCAAGAGGACTTTAATAATTTTAAGGTATAGATATTTAAAGACGCTGATAGGTCTACAATTAAAAGACTTAAACAACTGCTCTGACGTAATGGAGTATGGGTCTTTAATAAGAAGAGCAAGTTAGTACCACAAGCACTATATAATATCGCCCACGAGGACGACCCTACGGAATAGTCAGATGCAGAAATTAAGCTATTCATCGACAACAAAGGACCCTTTAATTTGTATATTATTAACCGTCGCCTTAAATCACGCTTATTAACTCTAACGTCATCTACCCCAACCCTAGCTGTCTCAAATAACCCCCCTACAGCCGAGCCTTCCTCGCCTACGAACGTCATGGCTCCCTCTATAAACATTACAGCTCCCCCTACAAACGTCGCGGCTCCACCTATAAACGTCACAGGAATACTGCAAGCTAGACTAAACTATACTCTTAACAGTTTAACTATTGGCCTAAAATCAGCTTAGCCTATAGCTACAGCTACAGCTACAGCTATAACACCGCCCAGAACGCAGACACCTACCCCTACGACACCTTAACTACCTATTACACTTATACCCCAGCCCACAGCCACAGTTACAACACCGCCTGGAACGCAGACACTTACCCCTGTAACACCTCAACTACCTGTTACATCTATACCCTAGCAAGCTGCACTGACTGCTACCTAACAGCAGCACTACCCTTAAATACCTGTTATACTTATATCCTAGCAACCAGACCCAGGAGAAGGACGAACTAACCCTATAATAAGACTCTGTGCCGATCTGCCTACGGAACTAAACCCGTCACTGGCACCGTACTGCTATTACAATAGACCCTTACTACTCTGCCTGCAGCCAACTGACTTCTACTGCTTCTACCTACAGCTAAACCAACACCTTGCTGCCTCCCTACAGCGCCATAAGCACAAAGAGAGAACTGCCAGTGTTGGAACGTATGGACAAAGGCTATGTGGCCTGTGCGCCTACAAACGCCCGTGACTACAAATAAGACAACTGCTGTGCCAATACGCCTACAGACAGACAAGAATTCGTGCCAATACGCCTACGAATACGGCCCCGTTGCTGGCATTATACTGCCACCCGAACGACCCTGTCGCTGGTACCGTACTACTACCTGTTTTCCCCTATAATCTACAACAGCTCTACAACTCTTATACCTTCCGAAGCCGCTATACCTTTGGTTCTGACTTTAACTACGCTCTGTTACGGGACATCTTAGTAACACCTTATACGCGCCTACCTGTTTCCACCACAATATCCGTAATGTTCACGATATCCGCAATATCCGCAATATTCGCAATACCCGAAATATCCGCGATTACGCCCCAAGCACCTGTTGACCTATATACTTCCCCTTTGTACTTTCTTACCTTCTTTCCTTACACAACATCTTGATTCTATCACGCAGTTTATATAAGGGAAATAGATTAATGGTTTTTCTACTACCTACGCTTTTTCTATAGATTATTTAATAATTTGGTATAAAGCCTATTATCCTTTCTTTTTATAAATGTCGCCAGTGTCTATATGAGTAGAGGTTGTAAATAATGTTACGCGCAGAGCGTATACGGTAGGGGCCGTATGGCATAGCGTAGGTCACCTGACCACCTACGGCCCGATAGATAGCCTGACCTTTACTACCCCTTTCTTTCTCTTTTAGTAGACAAGATAGACACGAATAAACCAAGAACCAGTTACCTTATATTGCAATTACAGTACCCCCCCCGGTGATACCGACACCTATACTTCCCTAAACGTTATAGGGTATAGCTATTCCCTAATAGCGTCTACCCAGCTTTTCTCTATTAATACTCTGTTAACGCTAATAATAAAGCCTAGAAAATTAATGCTAGTAATATAGAATAAGCATTTTTTTAGGTTTATATAGAGCTTATATTCCCACAGTCTTTCTAGTACCATTTGCATATAGTGCGTATATGCTTTATAGTTATTAGAGTAGACTATAATCTTATTAAGGTAGACTATATATATTATATCTAATAGGCCTAATAATGCCTTATTAATATAGGCCTGAAATATTACTGGTGCGTTAGTAAGCCCAAATGGCATTACTAGGTACTTAAAGTGGCCGTACTATATTTAGAATACCGTTTTCCATTTATTGCTAGCTTTGATCCGGATTTAATAGCATATATCTTTTAGATCTAATTTTATAAATATCTTTGTGCCTAACAGCCTGTTAATAAGCTCCCCTATTAAGAGTAGTAGGTAGTAATTCTTTATAGTAATCTTATTTAGCGCCTAACAGTTAATATAGAGGCGAAGGGTCTTGTCCTTCTTAGGTATAAATATAATTAGTGCCCCTACTCGGCTTATAGAAGGCCAAATCTATCCTCTCTAAAGAGTATCCACTATATACTAACGTAATACTGCCAGCTTGTTTTCTAATAGGCTATATAGTGGTCTAAAAGGAGGTTTTTTATCTTCTATATCTATCTCATGCTCTACTAATATAGAGTTAGGCAAGGTATATATAGCTTCCTTATTAGTAATATCCTTTAGGTTTATATATTCCTATAGAATCTCTAGTTTCTTAACTGCGTATAGCCGGACATCTAAAAATAAATACCCTATATCCCTATTCTTGGCGTTAAAAGTGGCATATATAGCATACGCCTACTGTTACGGACGCTTTAAGTACGATGTTACGACTACTTAGAGAAGAGTCGGCGGAAGCTAGTTGGTTAATACAAGTATAGTCTAGGATGGAACCGGTGGAACTATATAATAAGGAATAGTAACCGAGGTTACGTGGTGTTAAACGTATTAACTATATTAAACGGGAGGGACGTTATGTTTAATATAGACAACACGTACCTTACGTACAAGAGAGGATTTCTTAGGAGTACGGTTGTGTATTTAAAGGACCTCAGTCCCTACCGTAGATAGTTCTCTCCTTGTAGTAAATCTTAGAATACAATTAGAGTTAATCTGTTAGGCAACTACTCTACTAGTTATTATTATATTGTTGATTTGTTCTTACCTATATACCCAGCCCAATAATAGGACCTACCGTAGTTCCTACTATAAGGTTCCGTTATATATTCACTACCAAGGTTATAGTATTAAACAAGATCAAACAATATGCCACCCAAAGCACTAGTTGCAACAATGTCGACGGCAGCCACAACCTTAGGGCCAGGTAATACCAGTATAGACAATAGGGATTCTCAAGTAGTTACGCAAGGTCAGTTACAGGAAATGGTTAATCACTTATAAGACAATAATAGGATACTTAAAGAACGCATTAATAGAATTAGAGTAGCAAAGATTAAGTTACCTTTAATTAAACAGTTCTTAGGAGAAAAGTTAAAGCTTAAGGGATTTCTTACGCAGATGCACTTTAAGATTATGCAGGAAGGAGCGAAGTTAGTAATATCATTAGATTAAGTAGCCTATGCAGGATTATTCCTAATAGGGAGGGTACTTAAGTGGTTTAAACCATATCTCACGGAGATATAGGCCAATAACATAACAACTACTAACCAGGACGTATGGTATATATTCGCCAGTTAGAACGGGTTTGCGGAATAGTTAACGCAGATATTTAGAGACCTAGAGGCCACAACTATAGCAGAACAAAAGCTTTAGAACTTAGTACAACGCACTTTAGCAATTAAGTATACAACGCAATTTTAAACACTAGCTATATAGGTTAAGTAGAACAACAGGGCGCTTATAGCACAGTATAAACAGGGACTTAAGGCTAAAGTCTAAAACGCAATTATCCTAATAGAAGATGCGGATACTCTAAGAGAGTTAATAGACTAATTAATAAAGATTAATAATAGGATCTATCAAAGGGAACAAGCCAAGAGAGGGCAAGACAGAGTTCCATAGTTATATAAGGCGCAGAGTACGCAACAATAGACATAGAGTTAAAAACTATGGAATGGCGTAGAGCTAATAGACCTAAGCGATACCAAAGAAACCTAAAGGTGGGAAAAGAAACTATAGAAACCTAGAGGTTAAGGATTAAGTAATTAAAGGACTAAGAAGCAGAGGCCAAACTAGGGATCTTAGTAGCAGAAGACATTTAGGCAAACTCCACAGTAAAATTAGTGGTTTAGAGATAGAGCTTATATAAATTGCAAGAAACAAGGTCATTTCGCCAAAGACTATAAAGGTAGTTAGAGTAACTATACGGTAAAGGGAACCAGACCAGCAGCGGACACATATATATAGAGGGATAATGGTACACTATAAGGAATAAAAGAGTGTTTAATTAACAGTTTTGCGTATTATTACAACAACGCATACCGAATTTATAAGGACGCTAAGTACGGCGCAAGCTATTGGCTATAGGAGCTATTATTATCTAAGTTTAAAGGAACTAGCAAACCAGCTTATAGATCAGACATTAAAGATAATAAATTTAACATAGGCGAAGCATTTACCAATAATAAGGCAATAAAGGCAGCTTACTAGAAGCATACAAACCTTAAAGAAGTTAAAATAGAAGCAGAGACTAAGACCATTACAGAACAAGGTTTAGTAACGGGTATTATAATACCATTAAATACAATTTTTATCGCTTTATAAGACAATAGGAGTAACATTTAAAAGAAACTAAGTAAGCAGATAACTGCTAGTGCTAGCTTATCACTTAATAAAGGCAAAAGGCCATAGGCTTAAGATTTTTAAGATAAGATGCAAGACGCTTAAGACTCTTAAGACGAGATAAGATACACCTAAGGACCCACAACAGACAAAAACTAATAGAAAAGGGTAGTAACTTAGTTTAGCAATAAACAAATAAGTATAGGACACAAGTTTAAGAACTACAAGTTTAGGGAACAAATAAGAATATTAGCAATTCTAGGTAAACGCGGTGTTTAGCCTAAAGATTAAACAGTTAATACTAGGATTAAAAAGTAAGACAACTATAAAGATCTAGCTACAAGACGCAGAAAATAAGAAACTATAGATAAGTTTAGGATAAGAGTTATCGCATAGCAAAAGCAAAAGCTAGATAAGAGATTAGCTATGCCAGGTTATATAAGGGATAGAGCACCTATACAAAAAGTTACTAATAGGCCAAGTGCAGGGACACTTAGGGCAAAATGGTTGGATAAATTAGAATAAGAAGAGGATCTAAATATCCTAACTAGGTTTAAAGAAAGACATACCAAAGGATATTATAATGCAGCGATAACAAGGTACTTTCTAATAGATAGACTATACACACTAAACCAGTTATATGGAAAGTGGTATAGGTAGTAATATAACGACAAATAGGCAGATTTTTATATATGGCTAGACAAAAAAGTTATCTAAGACTAACCCATTACAGAAAAACGTATAAGTTATATTAAAGGAGCATTAGTTATAACATTAAGGAACCTAGAAAAAGGATCTAGGGACTAGAGAAGTAAGCGACAAATCTTAGTACCCGTAGCAGAGATACTAGTGGTTAGGTCGACTAGGTATAGGTTTAAACTTAAGGATAAAAACAAACTAAGAGTTAACCTAAAACATATAGCGCATTATACACTATCGTGGATAGCTTGTGTGGATAATATGTATAACATATATAGAGCACTAAAAGACAAGAACCAGAAGTACCTAGTAAGGATATATTAGGCACCAGAGGAAAAGCGGTTTAGGAATGCTAAGTATATACATAGATAGCACCTAGTAGAAGTACAAGGTTAGGGAGACTTAATACTTTAACTAAGAAGATTTCTTATAAAAGAATGCCTAAACGGATAACAATGGTGGGAGTACCTAGAGAACACTTATCTATAGTATATAGAGGAAAAGAAATAAACTAAGTATTAGCCTAAGTTAGACTAAGTATAAGCAGGATCTAGCAGCCAATAGTTAGGAAAAGGGGAGGCATACGGGACTAGAGGGAACCAGTGTTAGAGCCTTAGACCCTTAAAGGAATTTAAGGGCGACACCTAAATTTATAAGCTAAGTGGCAAGATCAGTAGTTTAAAGCGTTAGTAGATAGTGGAGCAACTAGAAACCACATATCACCAAAGGCAGTAAAAAGAATAGGGTTACTATATAGACAGAAGGAACACCTATATCCACTTATAACAATTTTAGGAGATCAGATAGCCTATAGAGAAGGTATTATTAATTTTAAAACAGGACCTATTCAGTTAACTATTAAAGGAAGACCAGTCAGAATGTCTTTTAATATCCTACTATTAGGATAGGATAAGGCGATACTAGGAATGCCTTAGTTATAGGAGTACAATCTAAAGATTAATTAGGTTATAGGTTAGGTTAATATTAAGGATACTTAACAACGCAAAGTGCGACAGTAAACCAAGTTGGTATAGTACTAAGTTGGAGCGATATACAAAGAGACTAAGTAAGGCTTAAGTTATGTACCAAAGAGATACTATAGGTATGGTAAAAAGTTATAGTTACTAGAAAGTAAAAAGCTGTTAAAGTATACAGCATAGGACTATAAGATAGAATTGGAAGAGGGAATAAGTCTAAAGTTCTTTCTAATTTATAAGCTTACTAAAACAGAGTTAGTAGCGCTTAAAGAGTTTGTCCAGGAGAACTTATGCAAGGGATATATTAGACCGTTATAGTTATTAGTAGGATATCTAGTACTATTTATCCCAAAGAAAAACGGAAAACTTAGGATGTGTATAGACTATAGATAGTTAAACAGTATTACTAGGAAGGATAGTTATCCTTTACCCTTAATTAGCGAAATTTAAGATAGGATAGGTAACACAAAGATCTTTATAAAGATAGATCTAAGATAGGCGTACCATTAAATTAGAATCAAGGAAGGCGATAAATAGAAGGCAGCCTTTAGGTCAAAGGAAGGACTATATAAACTATTAGTTATACAATTCGGGCTTATAAATATACTAGCAACGTTCTAGAAATAAATTAATAGTGTATTAGAAGAACACCTAGATAAGTTTATTATAGCATACTTTAATAATATCATTATCTACTTAGAGAGTAAGGAAGAACACAGGGAACACATTAAGTGGGTCTTAAAGAGACTATAGGAAGAACAGATGCTAGTAGCAATTAAGAAATGCGAGTTCTTTATAAGGAAAACCGATTTTGTAGGATTTATTATTAAACTAGGAAAAATTAGTATAGACCTAAAGAAAGTCAAAGCTATAATAAGTTGGCAAGAACTAGAGAATATTATATAGTTAAGATCGTTTCTAGGGTTTTGTAACTACTATAGGAGGTTTATAGCATAGTGGTTAAAAAGCATTAAGCCATTTACAAGACTAACGAAGAAAGAAGAACCGTGGGTTTAGGGTAGTAAGTAGAAGAAGCTATTCTAAGAATTTAAAGAGTTGTTTACCTAAGAGCCAATCCTTAAGATCTATCAACCAAAGTTAGAAACGGTTGTTAAGACAAACGCATTAGACTTTGCACTAGGAGCATACTTATTATAGAAGCACCAGGACGCATAGCATCCAGTAGCATACTATAGTTAAAAGATAACACCACTAGAGTTAAATTACGATATCTATAACAAGGAGTTGCTAGGTATAGTTACAGCACTTAAGGAATAGAGAGCATTTTTACAAGGCATAAAGAAACCATTTATAGTTAAGACAGACTATAAGAACCTTATAGGATTCCTAACAATAAAGGAACTCAACTAAAGACAGGTTAGATAGGCAGAAATACTTATAGAGTACTATTTTAAAATTTAGCATACCAAGGGTATAGATAATGCACGAGCAGACGCTCTAAGTAGAAAAGCTAAATTACAAAGTAATAAAAAGCTATTAGGAGCTTTATTGCGAAAGGATTAAGACGGATTAATTAGGTATAATTATCCAAAGATTACAGCAACCAAAGAAAGTCAGATCTATAAGTTACTAGAGAGTAATTAGACACAAAAAATCTAAAAAGTACAGGCAGAGAATCTAGACTTAGAGCAATATAAAAATAGAGAAGCAATGTATATGCCTAAGTCTATTATAGAAGAATTTGTTAAGGAATTCTATAAGGGAATAATATAAGGACATAACGGAGCTACAGGCTTAGTATTAAGGCTTTAAGAAGAGTACATTATTTAAGGAATCTGGGAACTAGCAAGACAAGTTATAAGGGAATATCTAAATTGCCAAAGAAACAAACTAATAAGGTATAAGCCATATAGAGGGCTATAACCTATCAAAATACCAGGAAGACTATGGGAGGTTATATTATAGGACTTTATTATTAAGTTACTAAAGTTAAGAGATCCTATTATAGGATAAGATTATAACGTAATCTTAGTAATAGTGGACAAGCTAACAAAGTGGGAATACTTTATAGTATACACTAAAGAGATATTAGCAGAAGATATTGCTAGAATCTATATAAAAGAAGTATTCGCAAGACATGGAGCACTAGACAAGATTATATCGGACAGAGATCCAAGATTTATAGCAGCATTTTAGAAAGTATTTCTAGCAGAACAAGGAGTTCGCGTAGTAACGTCTACAGCGTATTATCCGTAGACGGATAGATAAACGGAAAGACTAAACTAGATACTAGAACAGTATCTAAGGCATTATGTCAATTACGTATAGAACAATTGGGTATCGTTATTACCAGTTATATAGTTTGCATACAATGCAACACCACAAGAAGGAATGGGGACATTACCATTTAAGGCAAATTACGGATACGAACTAAGAACGTTATTATTGCCACGTTAAGTAAAAAAGACAAGTAGCACAGCTAAGCAAAGAATAGAGACGTTAATAAATCTTTATACAGACCTTAAGGAAACAGCTAAACTAGTATAAGAATGAATAAAAAGGTACTACAATGCTAAGAGATCTGAGGGACCAGATCTTAAGGAGGGAGACAAAGTATAGCTACTACACAAAAATTTTAAGAGTTAATAACCAAGCAAGAAGTTGGACTATGTTAGACTAGGACCTTTTAAAAATTATATAAAGAATTTCATTAGTTATATATAAGTTAAACCTACCAGCCAAAATAAAGATCTACCCTATACAATATATTGCAATGCTAGAACCAGTACACGGAGATATTAAGCTACCAGTTTACAAGGCAGACATATATAGAGGGTAAGAAGAAGACAAATAGCAAGTTTTAAAGATTATTAGTTATAAGGACGTGGATAACAAAACATAGTATAAAGTAAAGTAGATAGGCTATAGTAAGACTACCTAGGAACCGCTAAGTAACCTAGAGAACGCTATAGGAAAGGTATAGGAGTATTAGAAAAGAAAGGGTTAGGTAGTATTAACAAGGAAGAATCGCCAAAGAACGAGTTACCTAAGGGGGACCCAAGAGGAGCACCTGCTAAGCTACTCGGAGTTATTTCCTTCTTAGGGGATACTACTTGTTTGTTACCTAGCTTAGATAAACCCTGTTAAACAAGTTTCTACTCCTTAGAATAAACCTTCTCGCGAACACGTTTAAGACGTTGGAGACGAGCATAAGCCAGACATTGGGCTTTAAGGACGCGTGTGGACTCTTCTAAGGCACGTTAAACCGCGAGCAGCGCAGAGGCTAGCTTACTATTAAGCTTCGCAGTAGTAGATTAAACACAAGACCCTATAATAAGTTACTTAGGGAACTTAAAGACCGTTAAGAGTTATAGGACGCGTATATTTAGCGTCAAAGACAGAGCAAACGTTGCAGGACAATTAAACGTTTGCTTTAGTGCACTCAAAACAAGAGGAAGGTTGATAAGACAAAGGACTTGCTAGCGTAATATAGACTAACCCCTCTTTCGCGCACCTAGAGCAAGGAATCGCCATCACTTTACCAAGTAATAGTATTAAGGAGACAGTACGCAGGCGGCGCTCCACCCAAGAAAGAGAAGAAGAAGCTTTAGGTATAATAAGTAACAATATTAACCAAATTAATTAAATAATAGGGTCTATAGGAAGTCACGTATCCCACAGCGCACGGCTTAAAGTCTCTATATAAAGAACTTTAAGCATCAACAACATTATCTAATTGAATTCGAATATGCTAGTTCTCGTTAATTAAAGCTGCTGTTGATTCATTTATTCTAATCTTATTTAACCGTCAAATCTCCTCCCTCAAAGCCTTGAATTTAGGCCGTGGCCATTACTCCTCTCTGTTATCCCCCGTCTACTCCTTATAACAAATTCTTTTAAAGACGCTCCTGCATATAGCACACGCTCTTATTCGCGTGTTCTTAATAGCGAAGGCTCGCAGATGCGTCGCCCTTCTATTACTATAGCCCCTACGCCCTCCGCCACAGCCGTAGCTGCAGCTGAAAAGCGCCTATAGGATATTTATAAACAAGAGCTAAAAGACCGCAAGCAGGAGCGCGCTTATAAGGCAGCTTTAAACCAGGCTACCCTTAAAGCACTTACTGCTTCTATAGCCCAAGCAAAGTTGGCCACGGAAGAAATACACCAGGCTCGGCTCGCCGCCATTAAAAAGAACCCTACTATAATTAACACGGTAGAGACTAACTCCGGTAAGTCTTCTCTCCCTCCTACTATAAAGAGCCTAGACTTGCTTCTTCCTAGAATTCTAGTCTCCGAAATTACTGCAATTTAGAAGGGTATATTTGTTTTAGAGAACCTTGTAAAGTTGTATAATAACCTGTCTAGAGTCGACTCCAATTAGATAGAGTTAACGGCAGATAGAAGAGTTATTGCCTCCAGTAAGAGCTCCAGAAAGGACTTCTCCTCTATAGGCATTTAGCTTAAGGGCTTTACTAACTATAGTATTATCGTCTAAACCCTCTGGGCCACATTAACCCCCTTAGCTATTGCAATAGCAAAATTCCACTAAGCTATTATAGGCTTCTCCGCACAGTTTGTCTGGAATAGTGTCCTTAATTTAGCCCTGGTTATTCACTAGAGAGCTATAAGGCTTAGTTAAACTAACCCTACTAACTGGGCTATTTCTATTAAACTATAAGCAGCTAACTGTAATTTCGCCACCCTACGCCCGGCCCCATCACCCTTCTATAGTGGTTTGTTATCTAAACGCCTTTAGGCAGATATATCTACCTTATCCCTATAGGGTTAGGTATGCGGTAATTAAAATATAGACCGTCTATGCTTTAAACTACTATGCTCTTATTAACATCTCTATAAAGCATATGGAGGGAATCACGTTAAAAAAGACTATAAGGGGTCTCTGTAACAATTTATACCCCCTCCACACCCAAACTTAATACCAAGATTTGAGGTATTTACCCCAGAGTATCCACTTTATACTTCGCCGTCGCCATTAAACGCACTGGCCTGGAGGGATAAGCTACTCCTATACCCTAGAGATCTCGGCCCCTTAATTAAGGGTATCCTAATATATAGCGCACGGATTAGAGTTACTGCCTTATTGCTAGTATATATATATTCAAATTAACTCCCATTTAATACTAACCTGGGGGTAATTACTATAAAAATTACTACTAATCTACCTATTGGCCGTATTGCTATTTATCCACCTAAAGCGATCTGCTGCTTCCCCTTAAGACTTATACCTAAGCTAGATAGAACCTTCCGCTATATCTATAATCTCTCTTCGCCTAAGCCTCACTAAGGTCTTTCTATTAACGCCGCTATTCTAGAGGCCTACTCTACCCTTATCTATAGCACCGTAGATGACATTCTAGTACTTATCCTCCTTGCTAGGAGAGGAGCCGTTATCCTTAAACGCAATCTTAAAGACGCTTTTTAGAATATCCTAGTCGCTATTACCAACCAACGCCTACTAGGTTTTAAGTGGGAAAAGATAGTATATACTAAATACTATCTCCCCTTTGGTCTAGCTACTGCACCCTTCCTTTTTAACCTTTTTGCAGAAGCCCTACATTGGATTCTTAAACGCCGCCTTTATTTAATTATCGCTTTCTTCGCGCTAGTTTATTATTTAGATAACTTTATATTTATTTTACGCCTAGGCACTAGTTACATACCAGTAGTTTATATATATAACTTTATAATTACACTACTTAGTTTCCCTCCTAACACTATAAAAGACTCCTATGGCATGGTGTTAGATATACTAGGCTATTAGATTAATACTAATACTTTCTTCTTATCCCTTAGCCCTGTTAAGCAGATAGCACTATAAAATCTACTTGCCTTCTTTATCCTTAGGCCCCAAGTTTCTCTTAAATAGTGCTAGCAACTTAGAGGTAGCCTCGCTTAGGCTGTAAAAGTTATCTAGTTAGGGCGATCTTACTTAAGATCGCTATAGGACCTTATTACAGCTTTCTCTCTTATAAATTACCGCACTTTGCCTATCCTATTGGCGGTAATCTCTAACCTAGCTTGGTGGAGTGAAGCCCTAGCGCTTCAAAATGGGGTTTGCTTCTTTTAGGAGGATATTACTCGCCCCTAAATCTATCTCTTTACGGATGCCTTATCTAAATACGGTTACACTGGCTTCTTCTATAGCTGCCTAGGCTATATCTCTGCTAAGACCTATTCTACTCCTTATAGTCAATGGCGCCCTTATACCTCTATACTGCTATAAGATAACCTCTTTATAGTATCTCCTGCCTCTAAGCACCTCTATGCCTATATCAATGTGCTTAAAGTACTAGCTATTACTAACGCATTTGTGAAATGGAGCCCTGCCTAGTAATATTCATCTGTTTACATCTACACGGACAACACAGTTGCCCTTGCAGGCCTGTAAAATATAGTGCTTAAAGGCCCTACCAATTTGCTCCTCTAATAAATCTTGGTTTAGGCTGCCGTATTTAACATCTAGTTATAATCTTCCTAGATTTTATCTAAAGACAATATACTAGCTAACGCACTCTCCCGCTTTAACTGGGCTATAGTTAAAAATCTCTGTCCTTAAATCGATCTTTTAGTACTAACGGCTTATCTTTAGGCTCGCTTATTAACCTACTAGGCCCGCCGCCTGCTTTTATTACCCAATTGGGCCAATCTCACTTAGTTTTAAGCCTTTTATGGTATGGCATTGAGCCTAATACCCGCAAGACATACGCCTTAGGTATAAAGTTATGGGAGTTCTTCTACGCTATAAGGGCTGTGGCGCTATACCTAGCCCAGTTACCTAATCTTATGGAATGGGTAGCATAGAGGATATATAGCAACAGTTCTCCGTATATAGGTAGGGTAGCTTTAAAAACCTTACGCTTATACCTCGCCATAATCCGCTCTATATATATTAACTATATTCTCCTAGTTACAGTATTTAAGAACGCGTTACTTTGTTATATACTAGATAGGGCAACTTCCCTTAACCCTAACCTAAAAGAATCTACCCTAAAGTTGCCAATCTTATATAGCATCCTCGCTAAGATCGCGACTAGCAGTAACTTAATCCTAGGGGTAAATACTAACGCCGCCTTCTGCCTCGCCTTTATAGGGTACCTCTGTATGGGCGAGATCTCCTATACTGATAAGCAACGGTCTAAACTATTATTTACTACAACCAAAGCTACTCGCTTAGACGTATAGTTTAGCCCCTTTAGAGATTACCTTACCTTCTGTCTTAAACGGAGTAAGACTGATAAGGATAAGCAGGGCGTTTAAATTATAGTAGCCGTAACCTTTAACGTGGTTTGCCCTATAGTAGCGCTATAAAGGCTTTTTTTCCTGGACCCCCAGGCTCCCTCTGCGCCGCTATTTACTGTATTTAGTAGTGCGGCGTTTTCCGCCTTATACGCGCGGAAGACGCTTAAATTAAGACTAAACCTCTATAGCATTTCAGCCGCACAGTATATAGGTTACAGCTTCCGTAGGGGCGCGGCCTAATACGCCCTAGACCACAGCTTCTCTAATAAAGAGGTCCAACGCCTAGGCCGCTGGACGTCAGATGCTTTCCGCCTTTATTGCTTAACCTTATAGGCTAACGCCTTCCGCCTTTTATAAAGGTTTCAACTGGGTACCCTGCTAGCGTTCTTTTTAACTTAGCCTTATATGCAAGGCTGACACCTAAAACATATCTCTCTACATACATTTTTCTCCTATTTGGCTGTGGTCACGCTTCGCTCTCCTTAGACCATAGGCTTGTAAATTTAGGGCTATTTTTCCTGCTTTTTATAGTAAAAACTGCTTATAAAAGTTGGAAAATAAGCCCGCTATTTGCAGGCCCCTAAGCCGCAGCCACCAATCAAAAAATTAATAAAAAAATGCACGTGTTTGAAGAGATAGATAATAGGGTCTATAGGAAGTCACGTATCCCACAGCGCACGGCTTAAAGTCTCTACATAAAGAACTTTAAGCATTAACAACATTATCTAATTAAATTCGAATATGCTAGTTCTCGTTAATTGAAGCTGCTATTAATTCACCCGCCTACCCAAGCGTTTGCTTTTTCACCTTATATGTACATATATAGCTTATGCCCTACTTCTTATAAGTACGCACTTTCGCTAGTTAGACCATGGGCTTGCAAATTCAGGGCTATTTTTCCTGCTTTTTACAGTAAAAACTGCTTATAAAAGCTGGAAAACAAGCCCGCCATTTGCAGGCCCCTGAGCCGCAGCCACCAATTAAAAAATTGACAAAAAAATGCACGTGTTCGAAGAGATAGACAGACATTATACCTCTAGTAGACAACTTGGAGATATTAGGAATCTTTAAGGACGAAGATAAAGAGGAGGGAGATAGTGTTACGGACGCTTTAAGTACAATGTTATAACTACTTAGAGAAGAGTTGGTGGAAGCTAGTTAGTTAATATAAGCACGGTTTAGGATGGAACCGGTGGAACTATGTAACAAGGAATGGTAACTAAGGTTATATAGTGTTGAACGTATTAACTATATTAAACGGGAGGGATGTTACGTTTAATACAGACAACACATACCTTACGTACAAGAGAGGATTTCTTAGGAGTACGGTTGTGTATTTAAAGGACCTTAGTCCCTACCGTAGATAGTTCTCTCCTTGTAGTGAATCTTAGAATACAATTAGAGTTAATTTATTAGGCAACTACTCCACCAGTTATTATTATGTTGTTGATTTGTTCTTACCTACATACCCAGCCTAATAATAGGACCTACTGTAGTTCCTGCTATAAGGTTCCGTTATACCTACCCTTCCTCTTGTATATAGTTTAAGAAAGTCTTTTAATCTTTAACTATAATACGTGGTTAAGACTTCTGGTGTTAATATAAGGTTAAAGGCCAATTAATATCTAGATTAACTTGTTAAAGCTATAGGTATCCTAAAATAAGGTTATACCCCTTAATTTCTACAGCGTAGAAGCGCATCTCCTATATATCCCATAGACTATCGCGGTCCTAGCTGGCTACGGAAAAAGTTTATTCCTTATAGCACTGAATCTAGTAGCCTCTAATACTTTAAATAGTGCGCACCTATAAGCCACTAAGGTCTAAATCTAATTCTTTTACTAGTAATTAAGAAATAAACCCTATAGTTACGCTACTATTTATAAGGCAGTCTTGCGTTACCTATTTGTTATTAACTTAAATAGAGACGGGAATGACTATACGGCAGCTTACTTCCTCCTTCTCTTGCTAGCCTAGTATAAGGGAGTAAAGGTTTACTAGGCTTTCTCTTTTTCTAATTCCAACTCTTACTTTTTCTGCTAGTAGGAGCGCTAAATATAGCCCTTCCTGCCGCAGTTATAGCAAATATGTATCTCTTAATTCCATTTATTTAAATTAGGTTTTTGCCTATTATTATTCTAGGGTTAACTAGCGTTGCTCTAGGGCTATAAAGCCTACTTATATTGTTCTTCTACAGAGCGGTTAGGTTAAAATCTTCCCCTATTATTAAAGCGAGGTTTAGTCCTATACTCTTTATTATTAGCGTCTTATTCCTTTTACTTGCCTAAATAGTCTCTTTTAGTATTCTTAATCTAAGTAGCTTTAGAGATAAGCTTTTCTTAAAAGGTAGGAATTTTGCCCTTCTCCTATATGGCCTGTTAAATCTTAGGTTATAACTTAGCAAGTAGCTGATAAAGTTATATAGCGTTATCCCATAGGTCCAAGTAGGGTATATTGTCTTCTAGCTTTTCTAAGTAGTTTATAAACTAGACTACACTTTGGCCTTCTTGCTGTTTAGTATTATAGTATTACTAGTTATAATCCATCTCTTAATTAGTAGGGTCTTGGACCTAATTAACTAACTAAAACTTAAACTCGCTAAATCTAAGGGGTGTAGTAAGTTTTTTCTTATAGTATATCCATAAGCTCTTAACGGTGCTATGTAGGAAGGTAGAAGCAATTAGTGTCTAATTATACTTATTGGAGTAATGTTTTGGATTTAGCTGAAACTTGGTTTCGCATTAATGGATAAAATAATTGCAGTTTTAGAGACTATTACTATTATACTTATTAGGTTTCTTTATGCGGAATTTAGGTTTATCTAACGTTATAGTATAATGTGGTGTTACCCCTTTGAGTCCGCTTTGTGTCTAGGGTGTTTATACTTCTCCTAATTATCCTTATAATTGTTCTTTTTTTTATTTTTATTTTATTTTTTTATATCCGATTGTATTATACTACGTACAATACTGCGCATGCAGCCTCGGGCTATGGCGCTATAGTTCTATATACATGAATCCTTTCTAGGCAGCTTAATATATACTAGTAGCTATGTCCTAATAGTTTATAAAC
>Ga0307507_10005639_pt1 | contig 20338 bp, 26 predicted proteins | sample 7_EM_MG_FD_207223 | JGI IMG/M metagenome (GOLD analysis project Ga0307507, IMG submission 207223) | Populus trichocarpa ectomycorrhiza microbial communities from riparian zone in the Pacific Northwest, United States - 7_EM | ecosystem: Host-associated > Plants > Roots > Unclassified | place...
CCACTCCGGCCGCCTGATGACCTCCTACGCTGGCACTTTCGCCAGGCAGTCCTCGTTAATATGAAGGGTGTTGGAGAGCCTACTTTTGAGCATGATTTCCCGGCTGGCTCAGACGTAATGGGCGAGATTATGAGAGGCCCAAAAGCTGGTGAGAGAATGGAGTTTGAGCTATTTAGCCGTTTCAATGCAATGGGGGTCACTCATGAGCCAGGAGTAGGCAGCCAGGTGATGTGTAACTAATAAATCCGTTAATCCCGCCACACCCGCAGCGAATATGGTGGTTTGCCCTACGGCTGGCATGCAAGCTATCGTATAAGCTCAAATAATTGAACCCTCTACTATGTCATTGGAGTTGTCTCCTATGGTAAGGTCTAGTGTTTTTCTACCCCCACGTTTCTCAGAGGGGCTAGGCAGTTCTTTTTTGCTGCGATTTCCTCCCCTTTTCCGAGGTAGGGAATTTTCGACTACATGGTACATAGTTCAATTCTTCAAGATTCTAAGGTATTGACTAGCGAGTGATAATTTATGAGGAGAACGACATCCTTGGAAAACTTTGAGAACCTGGCTAAAAAAAAACAGTATTTAATAAACGAGCAAGAGTTATAGCACAGACGCCAGTTAAGTTAACAAGACAGCCAAGCAACAAAACCAACAAACCACCAAATGCAGCTGCTATGCCCTCTCAAGCCCGACTCACAGAATTCAATTCCCCCACGACTGTCAGCCTCCCACACCTCCTACCACCCTCTCTGATCACATAATCAAAACCCGCAAACAACAATATGGCCAGCAGGCAGTTTCCCATTCCCATTCATCTTCTTTATAAGGATCGCCACATAGCTAGTCCCTGCAGAACAAACCCTGTCCAAGCCAATCCTCCCAACTTTCGCACAAATCCAACGTCACTTCAGGTGGTGATCCCCCCTCTTTGGCACTTGTAACCGCATTCTTCTACAGTACATCCTCACATTTGTAGGTCTAATGATTCCGTTAGTGCTGCTGGATGCTGCTTCCTTGCCCTTGCCGGTTATTCTCTCATGTGCCTTCTCGAGGGTGTATCCCATCACTGCCAGAGCATTGAGACCGATTTGTGGAGGGGATGTCGGTCAAAGGTGCCCAGCAAAAGCCAGGATTAGTTGTCCATGATGTACAGTACATTTATGGTATTTGAGCCGAGTTGGCTAATGAGTATTGCTACGGTGGTCTTGTATTCCTTGTCTATTCAGATTGCAAGAAGTCAGGTTGGGGGAGAGAAAGAGAGAAACTCAGGAAGTTAGGTTTCCCAAATCTATTCCACCCAGCAGCAACCTTCTTGAACATGGGGGGCACGTGAATAGCCGGTACAAAAGAACCACGAGAGGGGACCCAAGGAACCCACAACACAACTAGACTCACCCAAATAGAGGAAAAAAAAGGTAATCCTCTTCCGGTAGATGTCTTCTATAGCAGGCGGTTGCGGGGGATTGCTCCCAACTGCATTCACAGAGAGGCCTACAGTTGGGTTCCCATGCCACATAGTAACCCCCATCAAGAGCCACTAAGTTAGATTTAGCAGGGGAGAAGCTGTCAGTTTTCCAACGTTCACCTAGTATACTACACCACGAAACCAGCTACTTCCTGTACAAGAGTTCAGGAAATACAACTATAATATGAGATGCAATTAGTCATGTCAGCGGGGAGAACACATACCGCATTAACTGGCCACCGTTGCGTCAAATTCAGAGGTCTGAAAAGCCTAGTGCTGGCTAAAAAAGAGTGAACTTATGGCGCTTTATTGCGATTTCGAGACAAAACTGTGATATATAATCTTATTTGAACGTACTAGCGCCAGGCGGCTGTCACAGGGCATAAGTTTTGTAGGTTACACAGAGGCTGAGGGTGGCAGACCTCGCTTGTGGAACCTACAAAACATATGCCCTGTACCTCCGTAGAGAAGGGCACACTCAACTAAACCTGTCTGTAAAATATTTGCCAAGCCTCAATGAGGGTATCGCCTCACTTAGGGCGGGGGGTATCCAAAAGCAAGTCACAGCCATGCCCCACGGCTTGGCAGTGGATCTGCTCTTATATAAGGTGTGTTTGTTCCGCTCCACTTCGCGAAAGACACCCACACCTGCACCCTCCCGCTCTTTTATAGCACTTCTCACCTCTTGCCTTTAAGACCTATAGTGCTTGGTCTAATTTCTCATTGTATATTTTCACTTTTCTTGCTTTCGAATAAGATCCTATCACAAATATTCGTCCCGGACAACCCGGTTATTCTTATAACAAAAGAAGGTCACCACTTCGAGTTTCTGCAGCATGAAGCATACCGAGAGTCTATACATACTACACATTATAAGAAATTATTTTGTGGTCACTTAATCAGGTGCTGGCAGGCTAGCTAACTATTTGATTTACTCTGCAAATGACCTCTCATACATGATAGCCAGTTATCAGTTTTCAAACTTTTTATATCAGCAAAATGTAAAAACTGGACTTTGACCCTCCTGGTCCACCAGGGAGGGTTATGGTACCCATGGTCCCCCTGGTCTACCCTGATTCACCCTGGTCCCCCTTTTTGATAAAATTAGAAAAAGTATAAACCAGAGCGGATCTGGATAGACGACTTGGTAGACCAGAAGTGTTCAGGATCTCCTTGGACCACCATCTGACATTTTCTAATGTTGATAATAGAAGAATGTATTTTTATCACAACAGATATCGGAAGGCCTGCTCTCCCCCTTAAAAATCTCATCCTATAAGCCATCATAGACTGGTCTCAATACATTAACATTGCACCACTTTTGAGTGTAAATTTGATACTATTGACAATAATTTTGATACTGTCAAGCAATATTTTGATATGATCGATGACCACTTCAATACAATGGATCACCACTATAATGAAATTGATAAGACTTTACAAAGGTTCAATAATTGTTTCACTAGTTTCGCTGAAGCTTTCAATACTATCAATTACTATGTTGGCATCACAGCAAATTATTTCACCTCCATTAGTCATTCTTTTAATTCTCCCAACAACAATTTTGAACTACCCAATAACTGCTTAGCTCAAATGGAAAAGCAATTAGAAGCAGCAGAAGTTTGGCTCAATCATCTTGATGACTCTTTGACAAATACGAAAACCTAATCAATAGCCTTATCCTCTACATAAACACAATGTATATGGAATATTAATAGAAACATTCAGTCCCAGTATTGAAAAACAGCTATAGAGATTGTTCAAGTCGAAAAACTTTGATGTATGTAATGCCTTATTACATACAAAAAACTAGCAGATTAACTAGAAACTTGGTACTTGAAAAACACTCTTTTCAATACTGGGACTGAATATTTCTATTGCTCTTTTATTTATTATCAGAATACAAGCTAACTTTTCTACTACTCAATGAGTTTAATTTAGCAGCATGGCTAGAAAATGTGTGTACCTGTGGTGTGTGGTACCCCCTTCCCCCTCTTGAAGTCCCATTTAATCAGCCAATTTTTCACTTTCCTTACACAAAAGCTACAATCAATACTTTAGATGGTCAGCTATATGTACTCCCAGCATGCCTTCATGAAATTTACTAACTCTTGATAGAAATCAAAACCATTATTGAACGTTTACAATTTGCCCACAACTGACGATCTCACTTTGGACAAGCTTCGTTTTGCCTATTTCATAGGAATTCGAGTTACTGTTTTATCAATGGCCTAACAGAATGTTCTTTTTTTTCTCTTTTTTTTTTTTCATTAGTAGCCATTTACTACTCTTTTCTTCTTATTTTTTACTATGATACTCCTTTGTTTCAGCAGTTGTTTGGCCAGTCTATGGGATAATTCTGCCCTAGATACTATATTATTGTTTGCAGTTGGGGGGTTGTCAGAAGCAATTCACTGTTGTCACTCTTTTTTTTCTTTCTGTAATTTTAGTAAATAAAATCCCTATCAAAGGCAAGTTCTAAATTGCTTTGCACAAAAGAACAACTAGTTTTCTCAGATCACATAGCAATAGTGCAGGAATGGATAACTTGAAGTCTTAACCTCATTTAAGGAGGTTTTTCAAGGTGTATTTTCAACCCAATACTGGCTCAAATTATATAGAAAAACCATAAATATGTTGAATAAGCAAAGGAGAATAAAAGTACACTTTTTATAAATTGTCAAAGTAAATAAGAGAATAGGAATGCAGTTTTTAAAATTGGAGATTTTGGTGTAAAACTATTGGTTTGGCAGTATAATGCAACATCAAAATGCTGACTAATCAATGTTTATCACTAAGAGTTAACTATAAAAAACAAACAGATGCTGTAACAAGACGAAATAAGTCATATTTTAAAGCATGAAGAAGTCAATCGAAGAAAGAGACGGAATTCACAAACAATTTAGTGTACTTTTTCCTCTAGTTTCATTGCCAGCCCAATGTTATTAAGTATTATTGGGGGACAGCCAAGCACTATACTGGTCAGAGATGTGAATACAATATTCAAGCATTGTGCAAAATGGTATCAGAATGTTTGAATTCAGTGAAGCCAATATTGATTTGAAAGTTTCGAGCAAGCAGTAAGAGAACGATGAGAGCACACTACGAATGCATTCCATATGGTACTTCAGACTTTAAAGAGTAAGTTAAAAAGTTGAAGGCATATAGGAGATTTTCTATTCCTTTACTAATACTTTTCATCTACATGACGACCGCAGGATTGTCGCGACCTTCCGTTCAACACAGAGCTTTAAATTTGAGTGCCTGAGATGTCACAGGATGTTGAGGGCTGCGCTGAGGCCAGCCGTGTGGAATGAACAGAGTGAGGTACCGGACATGCGTCTGTTCCGGTAGCTGCGGCGGCAGTGGCGGGGTTGAGATTTTCTTAACTGGGCATTTTTGTGGGGCTTGTGGGAAGCGTGCGGGATTGAAACGACGAGGCTAGGTTTCTCCTGATAATAAGATGATAAGTTATGAGGTACCCCATTCAGTCTCTGCAATCCCACTGTATCTGTACTCGAGTACAGTACTGAACTCTGACTTGGCTTGACCCTTCAAATCTTTCACGACCCCGAATATAAGGAGTAGGTTAGAGACTGATTGAGCCGAGATGTCCGAACCCCGAAAGATCCGAGAAAAAACTGACAACACGATGTTATACAACAAGCCTGGATTTTGTTGGTTTCGGGACCCTTCCGGATAATTGCGCCATAGTATACTGCGCTGTTGGTTTGGGGTTTTGGGGGCAGGGGGCGTACTGCGAGGATTATGCTGTAGACAGATTTGATGTACTGGCTGCTGGATTTGGCTCGTGGGTCGGAATTGATACTACTTTTGTAACGGACTAGTACCGTGTTTGTTATCACTCTTTGGATCGATTGAATTGTGCAGTACCGCTCCTGAAAACCAAATAATGATGCTAATAATAGTAGTATTTGTAGTTAACTTTTATACATGCACAAACCCACTTCCCTGTCTATCTATCCAGACTTCCAAATCCCTACTTAAAGTCTTTATAACTCCACCTCTCACTAACCTTCCTGGCATATCTCCTCCTCTCCACAATCCTAGCTCTACTCTCGACGACTCCCCTCTCCTTCAAACTACGGAACCTATCCCTAAGCAGACTCCCCTCAGGCTTCAACGTCCTGAGCGAATCCGCCAGCTCCTCGGGCAACTGTAACTCCAACGGTGCCTTCCCCATCCCAACCTTCCCGAACTTGCGCTTGCGCATGAGTTTCGGATTCTTCTCGTCGTCCTTCACAACAACGGCGTCTTTACCCTTGGCGAGGGCGAGAGCGCGAGCCTGACGGTCGGCGTCTTTGGCGTACTTTCGTATGAGCGATAGCTCCGCTGCCTGTTTCTTCGCTAGTTTTGCCCGGAGTGTGGATAACTCCTGGGCCCTTCGGCGGAGTTGTTTATTGCGCTGAGCTTGGGTTTTGCGTTCTGGTCGCTTTTTCTTGACGATTGGGGTTCCCCCATCACCGTCTCCGTCGCCCTCGCTTTCGCTGGCGGGCTCGGGTTCTGGTATCGCCGCTAGGGCTTTTATCCGCTCGCGCTCCTTGACTTCTTCCAGGCGCTTCTTCTCCTCTTCGACCGCCTTCTCGCCCTCCGCGTAAAGTAGAGCGTCCCATTTCTCGAATTCCGGGTTGTAGCTTATTCCCGCGTCTGGTCTGCGCACGGCTGGAACTGGTTTTCCTGTCTGCGCGAGGGATATGGGCGGTTGCTTCAGTGTCTTTGGCTCTTTCAGCACCGCCGGCGCTTCCAGAAAGGTTAGTCCCTTGGCCTGGTACTTTTCCGCTAACTTCTCCTCCGGCGCCGCTATGGGCGTCGCCCAAGGGTCGTAATCTATCTTCATCTCTGGAGCATCTTTGTCACGAGGATTGTGGTGGGATGAGGGGTTTGTAGCAATGGAGCGGAGGCGATCGAGGTCCCTATAGGAAACACCATTGCTGCGACGCTTTTTGACGGGGAGGATGCCGGTGCCACGGGTTGAAGATAAGGCCGTGGAGTGGGCCCGCTTTCGCCCTTCGATTGCCGGTAGAGCACTGCGAGATGATAGGATCTCGTCGGATTTGAGCTTTTTAGTAAATGACTTTGCGATGGCGGCATCGCCAGCCGTGTCGAGGGCGAAGAGCTGGTCGTCAGCCTTTTCCTTAACAACTCCGCTATACAGCCCGTTTAGCAGTTGTAAAAAAAAGAAAAGTGGAAAGAAAAAAAGACAGATAGACTCGGACGAAGTGGGAGGTCAATTACCCTTGAATTATCTCTTCGCGGAGACTCTCGAGGCCGGCGCTAACATCGGTAATGTCGACATTCTTGCGCCAGGCCTTTTTGCCTTTTCGGGAGGGTTGTCTGCTGGCCATTATGAGCTGTGGAAGTTGAGCGGAAGAGTGTCAAGTTTGCTGGTTGAGTTCCATTTGTAGAAAGGGCATCATATGAAATTTTGGCAAAGTGGGGTTACCCTGCTAACCGGTCACATGATTTGCAGGATGAATTCCCCGCTTCGGAGGTGTAGTATGGCAATACCCATACCACTAATACCTCAATCGACAGGGGAATATCATCCTCTCGGAATATTAGTGCCTAAAAGACAAACCTGCATAAGCCATATTACGCACCGACCCGCACCCACATCGTAGCGCCAAAATCACAATGATACTCCCGAGTGATGCCGCGTGATCCCATTAATTAGCTACATGAATCTCTAAAGTACAACCCAACAAACTCCCGTTACCCTCTGGCCATCCCGAACATTGAAAGTCTAGCAAGATGTAAACTTGAAAATGCGCAAAAACCAATCCAAATGCAGCAACAAGAAGTAAACTTCTCATTCCACCAAATTTCGCCCGCTAGTCCCTCGGAATATAATAGCAAGAAAAGCAGGAGCCCGGCGACAATGGGTATAATATCGGTGAGCAAATGCATATTATCAAGCGAGTATCTTACTTTTTGAAAAAGTAGGAGTTGATACTCCCTTGTCCAGGATTGGGTCCTGCATTTTTCTTTTTACCCTTTGGAGCAGGCTTGGGCTTCGGCTTGGGCTTTGGTGCAGGCTCCTCTTCAGAAAAGGATTCCCACGCAGGTTCAAACTTTGTGACTATAGAGAAACATCAATTTGTGTAGACCAGTGTGCTGTAGGACAAATACTTACCAAGGTACCCTTCCTCGTCCTTAACTTGTACCTTTTTATTGACCTTTCTTCTCCCGCGTCTTCTCCCGCCTTCGATGACGACGCCCGTCATGCTGCCGGTAGGAAGTTCAACAGGCTTTTCTTCTGGTGCTTCTTGAACTTCTTCGGCTTCTTCCTCCGCCTCTTCTTCCTCTTCCTCTCTAGCTTCTTCCTTTATTCTCCTCTTGGGCTTGGGTTTGATATCTGCCAACTCTTAGAACTCGCTAAACTAGGCTGGCAAGCGCAAAACATACCTTCATCATCACTCATCTCCATCATTTTAGTAAGTTCATCATCCTTCTCCCTTCTCTTTCTGGCATCTTCAGCAACATCTCTAAGGGGAGCAGGCTCAATATCATCCTCTTCCTCGCTATCAAGTTCCATTCTGACCGGGTCTAAAATCACGAATCAGCATCCATCACGGTAATCATAGGATGTGAGTATAACCCACCTTCCTCAGTTTGAGGACTGTGTGCGGCTGAAGGAGGATTGGATTTTGCCTTCTTATTGACAGCATTGCCCCATGAAGCGAAAAAATCAGAATGTCCCTGTTTCTTCTGTGCAACTTTAGTTGCCGATTGAGAACGCTTCAGCTGAGCAGGGGTAAGCTTCTTCTCAGTTTTAGTCTCAGGTTCATGTTTCGCCTTGGTCTCCATATCCGGCTTCGACTTGGCCTCAACTTTTTCCTTTGTCACAATCTTGTCATTCGCCTTCGACACTGCCGGGGTAGCCATGCCATGCGGTCTGGTTGGTGGTCTGACCGGCCTGGGGGTTTTCTACCTATCGGTCAGTACAAATTCGGCAGCAACAGGGAGAAGAGACCCACAATCGCCAGATGATTAACTATCATGCCATAAACTTTCCCCGCAGCTTGGTCATCCTCGTAAACGAATTCCGAGCGAACCCTCTCAGAGCAAGCCGACAACACACTTAAATCCTTAATCCTGCTTGGCCCAAGACTATAAACATGGACGGTCCTGATGTTTTCTATTTCCGCTTTAACCTCTGAAACCCTCCACATTAGCCATTTACTCTCCCCTAAACCATCTCCAAGGAAGAAACAAACCCTCAAGCCTCTCCTCACCAACCAACTTGACAATCTTCTGATACCTAAACTTCTCCTTCTTTTCCCGGGGCGTAAACCCGAAGGGACTCCCGCTCATGTCCTCGTCCTCGTCCTCATCTTCGGCCTCATCAATCACCTCCTTCCTCTCGCCGGTGATGATGTACGTAGCGTAGACACTCCCGCTCTTCTTGTGGCTATTATGGAACTGGTAGAGCATCTGTTTTGCGGTGTTGACATGTACTTCGAGTTTGCGCGCTAGGATGCGGTAAGTGACCTTTAAATTTTCGCTAGTATCAGCACGCAGCGCACACCCGAAAATTCGGTAAAGGAGGAGTGAATGAAAAAAGTAAATCTCACGATTTCATGTTCATCAAGAACAGAAGACTCCAAGTACTTCTTGAAGTCGCCCATTGTCAGTTCTTTGTCCCGGGGTTCGAAGGAGCAATGATAGGAAAGTGTTGGCAAGGGAAATTGAGATCTGGGACGACGCGAGGGAAAATGCCAAGATATTGTTTTATTGGTTTTGGATGAGGTTCTCACGCGTTGCGGGCTTCGACAGGTTCCTCCAACTTCTCACTCGAACTGCCGTGAAAACTCTTGCAATCTACCGCCAGGGCATCAGCCATGATCAGCCCGTTAGCCCAGGATAGGTTTAGCCTGATAGGTTAATGGAATTGCGAATACCGGTTAGCGAGATCCAAAGTGTTCAGTGGGCCGATCTTATACGTGTTTGGAAAACGTTAACCCCCCTCCAAAAATTAATTATAATAATATTCTTAGCATACCTCCGTACAGGAAGCATCCCAATAACCCCCCTCCGGATGTTTCTCAGAACCCGGAGGCCTGCCCGAGATGGTGGATTTCAGTACTTGTACTATACATTGTTCTAAACTCTAGCATTTTCCGGGCACCTGCGAGAAGTTGGCTTAATTCCACTTCGTAGGAACAGGTATCATAAACTATGGTACGCTCCCCTGCCTCCTACCATCTTATCCGTTACCACTAGCCTAGAGTGCTGCACATATCTAACTATTTACTACAACCCTGCCAGTTTGATTCCTTCAACTTTTCTACCATCATGTAGTCAACTAGTGTATCAGTTATAAATCATCAACCCTCGCTCGGCTTCAGCCTTCCGCCATCCGGGAAAAAGCGATGCTTCAGTTACGGGCTATGGAGGGGGTTAATCAGAGGCTATCACAACTCAGAATACAAGCAGCTTATAATCTGCAATATCAATTCTCTATAAAAATCCAACACTAAACAGCGCAGAAATACTTGTAGTACAACTCCAACAACGTAATACCAACACGACATCGCCAACAGAACATGGGATCGATTACAAAAAGTCATATTCCCTATCCGACGGCACTATGTGCAAGACTATGCCCCAATTTATAACCACAGCAGGAAAGGAAGTATTCAAACATAGGAAATCAGTAGTTGCTAATACATTTTGACGAAGAAAAAGAAAAAAAAAAAAACTATCCACTAATAAATAAATGAAAGGCACAGAAAGCAGCAAAGGTATCGTTGATGACCATCTTGTGTATGACCCTCGGCGCCTCTTCTAACACCGACACACTTCAACTACCACGCGAGAAAAAAAATAATACGAAATGGAACAAAAGGAATGCTTGTAAATAAGCGGATATGTTTAAAAGTTCATCAAATCTATCAGACATTAGCAAGTCATCAAACACGCAGGAAAGAGGATTTTATCTCACCTCTACCAAACAAGGCCCTCTTCCCCCAGTCCATAGCGAGCAGCATTCTCGTTCGAATACTGACGCTCTGAGCGAAATAGACAGATCTGGAGATCCCGGTTAGCCGCCGGATGTCCGAAATTTGGCGCGGCGCGGTGACTTACCTCCAAAGATACACGAAAATCAGCCCTCCACCAATGGACATCCCATTGAGGTCGAATACGGCAGCGTTTCCGATATAGGCCAGGCTTCCAAAATGCTTATATACAAACCCCTTGTATACCGCCTCATCCACATCTCCATCTGTCACATTATTCATGGCCAATCCAGGAGCAGCTTGCGCCAACTTATTGAACTTTCGTGCCAGATATTGTCCTTGCTGATGTGCCCGCTGGGCCGTAGCCGGCAAACTCGTAAGCTTGCTGTCAATCTGGCCCAATAGCTCTTTGAGCTCGTTAAAGTCTAAAGTGCCGGATTTATCCACATCGTATTCCTCAAACAAGCGGTCCAGTCGCCTGAGATGATCAGTAGCCTGGGGAAACTTCTTCCTGACTCTTGTGGCCACATTCCTCCACATTCCAAAGTCTAAGGCTAGTGTCTCCGGGTTCGCCCCCTTCTCCCAAGCGATTTGCTTCAAAAATTCGGTGATATGACTAGCGATATTGTTTTGGACAGTGGAGCAATCCCCAATTGCATAGACGTCTCCTAAAGGTGTTCCGAGTAATCTAAGATGCGAGTCGGTCTCTAGTGCATGCTTATTACGTTGTAATTCGAGCTGGCCGGCAATGCGCTCGGCAAAGTCTGTCTGGGCAACACCGGTTGACCATAGGCACATGCCGAACGGAAGTTCCTTAGTGACAATTTTTCCGCTCCCCCCATCTTTCTGAGTAAATATAACTTTGTCCTTTTCGATTTTTGAGACTCGAGCATTGGTCAAAACATCCACTTGATCACGGGCGAATCGCTCCTACACAAGCTATTAGCGATTATATCACAAAACACTTCCGAGTAGCATACCTCTGCATATCTTGACAATGCCTCGTCATATGTATTCAAGATGTGGCTTCGGGATTGTACAACATGAACAGATACCTCGTTTCGAAGAATTTTCGGGTACTAGACAGCATCCAGATTAGTCTTGTTAGAGAGCTGCGCACCCGGAAGTCACACACCATGAGGGTGAGATCCTCATTCAGCATATCGAAAAGCTCGGCTGCGAACTCGACTCCGGTAGGTCCACCCCCGCAGATTACAAACGACAGCAACTTCCTCCGTTCCTCATCGGTAGTGGATGGCAAGCAGGCTCTCTCGAAGCACTCAATAACCTTTGACCTGATCTTCCTAGCATCCGTGACATTCTTCAAAAACTCCACATACTCCAATCCCTCGACTCCATGTGTCCGAGTTTTAGATCCTGTCTCCATCAGTACAGAGATCTTAATTTCTGGAAATTCCTCGCGCTACTCACCGACGCCAATGACTAGCTTATCATAAGGCAAATAAAATCTCCTCTCCTCCCCATTAGGCAGCGTCTGGGAAACCTCCACCAACTTGGCCGAGAAGTCCACCTCCTCTGCATTGGCTTTAAGGAAGTGACCTTTCACCTTACTCGTGATTCTCCGAATTGGCTCAACCAAGGACCTAAGCTCCAACGTTCCAACAGTAGCGCTTGGCAGCAAAGGCGTGTATAGAAAGTAATTGCTCGGCGAAACGACAGTGATATGGTAATTATCCGGGTTTAAATTCTTCAACAGAGCAACTGATCCCCAGCCGCATCCCAGAATAACCAACTTGGGCTTATCTCTCTGCTTGAGCATTTCTTCGCAGTCTTCGTCACCCACCTAAGCCAATTTCCCGAAGTCAGCCCCCCCGTCGTTCTATCATCCCCTCTCACTCACAAAGGGTGGGTGGGATAATACCAACGCCTCCGCAATTGGCAAATTCTTGGGGCCACCCCTCTTGGGATTCAGCGCCAATTCCGACACTCCGATGTCGTACCCCTCCGCCTGCTCTTTATAAGTGCTAGCATCATAAATGAAGAATGCAATAACTAATCCCGCCACCACTAAACCGGTAAATCCACAGAATGCCGAAGTCCTATAAACGAATCTTACTATTTTACTGCGTTTGGGTGTTTTTGGGTTGTTGGAGGGGGCTACTGTCGCTGATGCCCGAGAATGTGGCTTGAACAGCAGGTTGCTTCGTGTGGGGGGGTTTTTTAACGAGGCATTGAATAGTGGGGATGGTGATGCACGCCGGGTATTTAGTGTTTGAAATGTGCGGAAGAGGGGCGACGGCTTGGAGCTATGGCGGATTGGCAGGTTCGTGCGAACGCTTGAGAGGACCCGCTGCCGGAGCATTGCTATACGATTGTTGGAACTGGTGACCGGGAGGGATAGCTAGCTGATTCAAAGTAAAGGATAGAGGGATGAATGAGCTCGGAAGGTGGGAGCTACTGAGGAATAGATAAATACAAGGTAGTAAGGGAATATGGGATAGATATAGGGGGGAGATGGAATGGAAGAAGAGGTATGTGTGGAGAGCACAGTACAGCAATGATGCCGGTAAATGAGATGAAGGGAGAGAGAGGCGCGGAGGGCCAGCTAAAGAACTAGGTGGGAAGGAGGTAAAAGGGCGCGATTTCTCGAATTTTTCCTTCAGCCAGTCTCACAATCATCTTCCCACCCCTCATAATATGGTGGGAATAAATTTCTCGCCGCCTGCAACATAACTTTGTGACGCAATAATCAAGGAGATTCTTCCATTCTTCCCCCCCATCCACACCTTCCCTACCCGCCTCCCTTTGCCTCCCTGCCGGCAACTTGAGAGAACGGTCGATAGGCGCATCTGCTGGAATGGTTTCAGGAGCTTGCTGGTAGTCCGGTCTAGACTGTAGCAGCGGCTGAGTTGTGATATCGCCACACAGCTTCAACCTCTCCAAAGTTCAAAGTGAAGGCCGTATTCGAAGCTATCATAGTAAGAGCTAAAGTCTTATTGCAGGAGAGTCGTGCCATAGTCTAGCTCTACAATACTACTCGAGTACCGGTACGTGAGTAGAGTAGAGTATTAGTGTCATGGTGTCGCTCTCTGCTCCAATAGTATGATCTCACCAGTCCATCCCATCCTCAGTCACACCCAAGAGCCTCAGGATTGCCAAGAAGCCGCTAACTTGATCCTGAACCACTGACTTTCTGAGCTCAAGCTTTTGCTTCATCTTCACACCTACAGTACCATTATCCCTTTCATCTCCCACGAAACACCCACGAGCACGAGCCCCAATCCTCCCGCTCCGAATTTCCCTGCAATACTAATACAATCTACTCCCCAGTCTACGGAAAAGCTCCCTCCGAATCACTAATATTTCAAGATGAACGCCCCAGATCGGTAGGGACATTCTCTCTCCCACCCTCCGCCCTTCTACCGGTACTTGTTACAGGCAACAAGTACCCGAACATTGGTTCTTTAGATTCTGTATGGACGCACTGATGACGCTCAGGCTATTGGCCATAACATACATCTATCTTAATCCCTCATGTTCGGGTACCTCTTGCCTGTAACAAGTATCATACCTCCCGGTCTAGCCCTACCCTACCCTACCAAACCATACCCACCAATGACTAACAACCCCCTCTCCCTTTTCCCCTATCTCCAGCTTCGAGCTCTTCCTCCTCGGCGATGGCGAGACCAAAGTCTCCATGGAACAGGACACGCGCCAGCCCAACGCGGCCATCTTCACCTTCAACAAGGAGGATCACACACTGGGCAACCTGCTGCGAGCCACGCTCATCCACAACGAGCACGTGATATTCTCCGCGTACAAGGTTCCGCATCCGCTCTTCCCGAAGTTCGAACTGCGCATACAGACGGACGAGGAGACGACGCCGAAGGAGGCGCTGCTGGCAGCCTGCCAGAGCCTCATTGGCGACCTGCAGATGCTCAGTCAGAAGCTGACTCGGGAGTGGGAGCTTAATAAGATTGCGAGGGATACTAGCTAGGGGAAGAAAAAGGGGAGGGGGAAGGGTTTCTAAGGGAATTATTTTTCGGGATTTGGTTTTATGAGGGAACGGATAGGCGGGGGGGATTTGAATTATTTGTGGTGGTGGTGGGTGGTGTGGCTATTCGTGCGTATCTTGCACTGTACAAAACGAGGGTTTATGAACGTAGAGAATAATATTCTTTTTTGATGACCGAGCTCGGCGGACACCATGAAGTCGGAATTTTTGGTGCGCATGAAAGAGGGCGAATCGCCTACAATAGCTGCGGTCTTCGGGTCTAGGTATAGCACAATACCACTACCCTGGTCTACCACACCATCACCAACCACAAAGCACCAGGCAACATCGGGTAGTTGGCCAAAGTTCATGCACTCAACTACTCGAGCACTCTTACAGTATGGGTTTTCCTATAATATATCACTATTACTAGCACCCGTCGATGGTAACTTTCATCCTGAATTTCATATGCAAAGAAGCGCACACAGACTAGTCAATGACCAACTAACTAGCCGGCCCTTCCCACAAATATAATATCATATCATAAAACCCCAAATCCCTTCCATGGCCAAATAACATAACCGCCGTATCGTAAGCATCAAACAACCATAACAGCCTGCATGCCCCCCAAATCCCCCCCCCCCCCCCATCCAGGCAGACAAGCAGGTAGGCAAGCATATAGCGAGCGGTACCCACCGCCGTGATAAGGAATAATGTATATAAGATAAGAGGGAAAAAGGAAAAGCCCCCTGGGAGCATGAGATATGAATAATATAAGATGGAGAGATCATAAAATAGCACCCGCCCGCCTACCGGCCCCCCCAATCCATTCGGCCAACCAACCAGCTATACTATAACAACAGTAACTTGGAGAGCGAGAGAGGGGTTTCACGCACAGCACAGCGCAGTACACGGCAACCTCACAGACATCAAGTTAAGGAGAATGAAGGTATGAGAATGGTGGAGAGAAGTTGGGAATGAAAGAAAGAAACTTAGAGATATGGAAACAAAGAAAAAGAAAAAGAAAAAAAACCTCGGTTATAGCTTAACCAAACAAGAAAGGAACCAGAGAAATATGCCCTGCGTGATGGGTACAAGAGGTGTAAAAAAGAAAAAACAAAACGAAACAAAAGACTCCCACCTCCAGCTGACCCATAATGTTCGAGCTACTTGTAGCCAAATTGGGAGCTGGATACACACTTCCCGCTTTGGTCGCCATCGCTTCGTATTCAGACAAAACATTCATCGTCCATCAGAAACCCCACGAGCCCACACACCCCGAACAACGGATAAAGTAAACAGGGCAAAACATTAAATAGCCATGACCACCCTCTAGCACTCTCTAGTTACTGAACTGGGTCTGCAATTCTCCTACCTACCCCACCACGCCCGATATGGCCACCACCAGTATTCCCTCCTCCATTGTAACGGTTGTTCTTTGATCTCTGTTGAGTATATCCCTTCTTATGGCCTGTGTTACGCTTCCCATCACGGCTCAACAACACTTCAATGGATGCGCCTCCCGGAAGATGAACAGGGATGAACTTCTTACCCTCCCCGTTAATGAAATCCTTTTGCCCGAATGGATGGAATATGTCGGTAGTCTGGTGCTGCTGCAATCTCGGGGGAGGCCGCTTGTAAGGTTTCGACAAGTTGACAACTGGTGTTTTCTTCCCGTGGTTTGAGTAAATAGCAGGGATGATATGAGGGAGCTTAACTGTAGGCGTAGAGCCAAAGTCGCGTTCAAAAAGTTCGTGGAAGAACTCCTCGTTATCCGGCTTGGTGAGAATGGATGCCTGATAGGCGTCATAGCTATTAGGGCTTTCTTCTTCACTCTCTGACTGGGGCGGGAGTGAGACTGTCGCAGGTCTCGAAACAACCCTCTCTGGGGATCCATCGTATAAAGGTACAGTTGACGAGAAATCCCTTGATGCAGGCCCCTTTGGTGGTTGAGCTTGGAGGTATGCTGTCTGCTGGGGGGGTGAATGTTTCTGGGTCATGCCCAGAATCTTCTGCTGCACGGCCTCAAAAGCCTGAACCCCCGAAAATTGTGGTGATTTGGGATGGTTCGTCCTATGATGTCCATTCATGTATAGAGCAGGTGATACTCTTCCGTGCGGATGTTGGTAATGCCCGTGACTAGAGGGGGGGAGTTGCACAACCCGGGAATTTGTATCCCCATGAACTGGGTGCTCAGCAGACATCGGAGGTGGCGGGGAGCCTGGTGGGCTAAGCCCCTCGGTAGGAGATTGAGAAGGTTTAGGTTGAGTTCCCAAATGTTGGGCAATAAGACTGCTGGCTGCTGCTGGGAAGAATCGGGAGGTAGGCCGAGTCGCTGCCGGCCCACTCGGAACGTTGGGTCCAGGACCCATGGGATGACTAGATTCTACCCTGGTGCCTTCCACGCTGGTGCCTATGGTTGTAACCAACGGCCCTTCAGGCAGTTTCTCAGCGGAGCTCGATTGCTCTCCCCCTTGGGGTGTTTCGCTTTTACCAACGAATTTAGATTCGAGCCCATCTTCATCTGGCTTTCTCCATGTCTCAACTAGCTTAGGTGGAACGGGACCTGGTTTTTTTACACCGGTGGCCGCTTCCTCTGCTTGTCTAGCAAGGTAAGCTTCTCGATCCTTTCTCCGTTGCTCGGCTTCGTCCTCTAGGATTTTGCCGGGTAGAGCGTTCCAACGGTTAACAGCCTGAGCCCTGTCATCCTGAGATAATCCACCACGCGAGAGTCCTGGAGAGATTGGTGGGCCTCTGTTATTACGTCTATCATCCCTGGAATTCAGTGGATAGGCAGACGTAGGAGGTGGTGGTCTTGTCGAAAATCCAGAATATCTGTTGTCGAACGTCCCGTTTCCAACACCATTCATGCCTTGAAATTTGGGTTTTTCGATAGGTCCCCACGGATTGGGCCCAGAGGCTTGGTTATTCTGCTGCGCACCACCCCAACTAGTATACCTGTCATTGCCCGGGGGTACATGTTTCCACGGTTGATCCTTGGAATCCCTAATGCTGGGCGTTGCGAAGCTCTTGTTTGGAGACCGATTCTGCATTGTATTCAAAGAGCGCCGGCCTTGAGGTTGGGTAGGAGGATAGCTACGAGGGTGCTCATATCGGTCCGATATAGGCATAGCTTCAGCAGCTTTACGAGCTGCTTCTTCTGCAGCTTTTTTCTCCAGGAGAATCCTCTCTTCCTCAGCCTTTCTATCAGCCTCAGCCTTTTCCTCAGCCAATCTCGCCTCTTCTGCTGCTTGTAGTTCAGCCTCTTTTTTCTCTAGAGCTTTTTTCTCTAATTCTTCTAGCTTAACCCGAAGTCTCTCCTTCTTAGCGGCTTCCTCTTTTTCTTCTGCTTCCTGTCTGCGCTTCCTCGCAAGCTCACGACCTTCCTTCATAATTCGTTCCTGCTGAGCAACGAGATCTTCGATTGGAGTCTCTGGAATGGCTGGTTTAATTGGGGCGGTTACCGGGGGAGAGCCTTCAATGTTAGAAGCTTGGTTAGAGTTCTCGAATTTGGTGGGTAGGCTGGATTGGTTATGATGATCTTGAAATGCATCTGTCGAGTAATGGTTGATGGGACCGGGTCTTAAGGGAAATCTCCCATCCTCCGGGGTTAGGGGTTGTTCGAGCCCAAATTTGCTAAAAGACGGCCTCCTTCCAGTACTCCCGCTACCACCGCTAACGTTCGACGATGTCCTTCTACGCCTATACTCATCGGGCCTATGGTGCATCATACTACTTCGTTGTTGTTGGAAAGCTGGTGAAGGCTCTGCTGGGGGGGGTGGCCCAGTAGGGCGTTGCAAGACTGATGGCTTATCGAGATTTCCTTCGGCTCTAGCTCTGGAGCCTTTGTTTCCAGACTCCCGTACAGGTTCAAGTTGACCTGTTTCGGAATTGTACAATTCCCGCTCTCTAGGCCCTTGGTTATGATTTCCATCACGCCAAGAGCGACCATAAACGTCTGCAGAAACTTCCTTCATTCCATGAGGCTGCCCCGATAAGTGGTTTGCAATAGGATCCGTTCCATAGTTGGGGCGGCGGGGGGGCTCCATATCTCTCGATTGAGACAGATTAGAAGCCAAAGATTGAACAGGAGCAGGAAGAACTTTTGCCCATGGAGATGCTCGGACGGTGGGAGGAGGCACCTTCTCTACTGGTTTAGAGCTAAGCCTCTCAGTGACCAGTGTTTTAGGGCGGACTTCTTCCTTAGCAGTCACAGGCAAAGGTGTCCTTGGCGGTGACGTATCGACAACATCGGGCGGCGCCTGTTCGACCTTTGCAGGGGGAGTCGGAGAAGGGGTAATCGCAGGTGGGGTTGGCTCAACTGGAGCTAGTTTAAGAGCGTCCCCCCATTTCTCGGGGACTTCCGGCACCCAGTCGTCGTCATCGTCGTCAATATCAGCCCATTTCGCGCCGGTACCTTCGGGGCCAAGTCTAGACGCCATATGAATGCCATATTCTTTTTTAAGCTCTTCATCCGTAACGTCTTTGGTCGGAGGTGGGGGAATTGCTGTACAGAATTAGTTATGACACTCAAGGAGCAGAATTATCGGAAACTCACGTTGATTCTTGTTCCACACAGGTTGTGCCTGTTCGTTACGCTTTATACCAGTAGACAGAGAAGACCCTGTGCCGCCGGGTCTGGACAACTGCAAGGTTCCACCAGTCTTGACAAGCTTAAGTTTAGATATTGTAGGGCCACGGGGAGCAGGTTGGTGCGAAAACGCTAAGTTGCCTGCGCACAACACAAAGGATATCAGTTTAAGGATGCAATTTACGTCGCGCGAGGTATAGACCTTTGGTACTAGAAAGAGTGGAGCTTAGTGGGTTGGGAGCCGGTCCACTGGCAGACGTCAGTTCCTTAAGAAAAGCCTTATTCAAAGAAACTGGTTTGAATGTAGGCTTTTTGAGAGAGGATTTTCTATCTAGAAGCCTGGAACCATCCGCCTTTGTAGGGGAAACACTCCCGGGTCGAGAACCAGGCGCGCCGATTGACTCCGTATCTACCTTCAAACCGGAATCGGCAGAACCAATCCCATTCATGTGACCCTGCTAAAAGAGAATCATTAATTTCCGGCCACGGCGACGTGCGGATGAAGGAGGGGGGGAAAGCAGAGCCTACAATCGCATCCGAGTCCGCACCAACAGTTCCACTGCTAATACCACCCACCGAAGAAGTTCCAATAGAAGTTTCATTGACATTTTGGTGCGCAAGAGTTTTATCGTTAACAAGCATTCCGCTCGGAGCGGCGATCGGGGTAGATTTTGTGTTTTCATCAACGTCGGTCGTCGAGGTCTCGACAACCGACTCCACTAAAGACTTTTCCACATTGCTGAGAATGTTCGAATCTGCCATAACAGTAAGAGGACCTGTAGGCATCAGCTTTGCGCAATACGAATACGAAATCCTAGAAGGCGGATTTTCGTAATAAGGCGCTAGAGAAGTGAATTTAAGAAGCTCTGAAGCCATAGTGCTAGGTATTGCCAAATGGCGACTGTGCTAATAGGTATGATTGTGAAGAAGAAAAAGCTCCAACCTATTCAAATAGCTTAGACAGAGTCGCCAAAGTAAGTAGGCGCTATCAGGACGGATGTGCCACGAGGGGCCGCAGTAACTCGAACTATAAGGGGGTAGAATGAATAGGAATCAGCTCAGGGGACGCAAGTTGTGAGAAGTGTGTCCAGAAATTCGTAGGGGAGAGAAACGGGTGGTCAAGGTGGAGGAAAGGAAGGAGAGGTGGCGGTGGTGGTGGTTGAGATGGGGAGAGAATGACCGACACAACAAACTGGGGCTTAGAGCTTAAATCTGGGGTCACAAACCTTAACTATGGATAGTAAGTATGGACAGGGGGTTGTGTGGGACGATGACGAAGGGTTATCGGTATTGAATGGGGTTAGGTTCTTGAAAAAGGAAAAAGGAAGAGGAGGTAGAGGGGTCAG
>Ga0307507_10005640_pt1 | contig 20332 bp, 15 predicted proteins | sample 7_EM_MG_FD_207223 | JGI IMG/M metagenome (GOLD analysis project Ga0307507, IMG submission 207223) | Populus trichocarpa ectomycorrhiza microbial communities from riparian zone in the Pacific Northwest, United States - 7_EM | ecosystem: Host-associated > Plants > Roots > Unclassified | place...
TTCCTTTTGCACCCTTTACATTGCATCGGCTTTAATATATAGTTATAGGGGGGGAATATTGGCTTCCTTCTCAAGCAGTGCTGTGGCCGTTCGCTTATACCCGCCTGTTATACTCCTAAGGCAGGCTATTTGGACCTTTTGGAGTAGTTTAAGGAGTAATTTAGGGGGGCCTTTCTTGGTTTCTCCAGTGGCCCAAATACTAGATCTATACGTCATGGTTAGCCAGACAACTGCTGTATATAGTAGGCGTGACCTCTGGAAGCATAGACCCTATATAGAATTGATGATCCTAGATATGGCGATATACTGTGCTTAGCCCTTACGGGCCGCTTGCGCCGCATATACGCTTTACTAAAGCTTGCTGTCTACCCACACTCCCAATACCCTTAGGCCTTAAACCGGTTGACCCCCAAAGCCTTAGATATGGATTGTATGCTAAAGATCTGTAGATTGGTTACATTTTCTTATAAAATAGATTAGCTAGTATTTCTCTGGTAAGAATTAGACTCTATATCATCTTACCCATTCTATATAGGTGTTATAGGCTTTCTCTAGTGTCCTATAGTTCTCTGCGGCTGTTGGCCCATATATAATTAGGTTTATATCATTAACGAAGCCTATCCCCTGGGTCGCCCCTTCCTTAAAGGTGTCAAGCAGGTTGCTTACAAAGAAGAGGAAGAGTATAGGCGATAGAGGTAATTCTTATAGTATTCCTATTACGACTGCAATAGGGGGGCTCTAGTATCCGCTAAAGACTAGTAATATTTCTTTCTAGCCTATAAATCCTTAAACAAATTAAATAATCCATTCTAGGAAGCCCTTTGCCCTAAGGATGTATAGGAGACGCTTATAGGGTACATTGTCGTAAGCGCCGCTGATATCTAGGCTAAGTATTAATACTATAAAGTCCTTTCGCATAGCCCATGCAGTTTTAATGGTAGCAGCGAGTAGTGTAAGTGCTAATAGCGTTAAGCGATTCTTTCTTGCCCCTATTTAGCTTTGTGGTAGTAGGGCGTATTCCTCTGCCGTGTCTGCTATGTGGTCCGCTATAACCTTTTCTAAGATCTTGCTTAGGGTGTTTTCTAAGGCAATAGGGCGGTAGCTTCCTGGGATTGAGTAGTCTGCTTTGCCTTCTTTTTGTAAGACGACCGTCGTCATGGTAGGGAGATAATTAGGTACCTATTATACGCAAGTAGGGTTACCCTTAGTTGCTCCTTTATTAACTAGAAAAGAGTATTACTTAAAGCCACCTAATTAAGTTAGAGTTACGTCAACTATACCATTAATTTGGCCACCTATCTATTTATTAATTACTTAGGGTTCTTTAGTAAGCGGGCTATAAAGTTAAGGTTAAGGCAATTAAGCATCTTATAAAGTACTACTATTACTGCTAAATAAACCAGAAGTCCCCTAGCCAATTTAAGCTCACCTTTAAAAATAACTACAACTTTAACTTCTGTATTATTATTAATGTTATATATCTTAGCGGTAAGCTAGTACTCTAAGTTATTAACTTCTTAACCTCCTTCTAAACCGCAAGTTTTTTAAAGGATATATTAGCTAGGAACGCATAGGATACTATTTATACCAACTTAATGGTACAATTGAGTCGTATCCAGGGGCACGAAATACGTATAGTATCGTATGCTCTTTTAGATGGTGGTGACTGTCGATTATATAAAGCAGACTACGTAGTCTATATACTAATGCGCCTCCCTCTTGATTAGTTAGTGCTCTAGAAGTGCACCAGATGCGTAAGCGGGTGGTTAGTGCACCAAACGCGTAAACGCGTGGTTAATGTACCGAACGCTTAAGCACGCGGTTGGTACAACAGGTGCTATAATTATACACTGGCGGTACTTGAAAAATGAAACCACTTATATATAACCTCTGTAATTGCCTTAATAGAACCGTAAAACACGAAAGAAAATATATAGAAAATCCCTTCTAAGGTGCCCTCTGGCCTGCCTTCCAAACGGTGCTCTAAGTCGGCCATAAGTCCTGCTTATGGTCCGCAAAATAAGCTGTACGGCCTTCTAACGAGCTGTAAATGTACCGTACGGCCTTCTGACAGGCCGTAAATGGACCGTAGGTACTCTGTTAGTCTTATTCCACCCATTCTATGACCTTTAGGTTAAGCTTATTTGTGTTAATTAGGGTTTTTAGAGCTTAACACGGCTTTGCCTTAGTTATGGCGTCTGCTAGGTTGTCTTTGCTGCTAATCTATTTAACCTCTGTAATCTTATATTGTTTATAGGCCTGATATAAGCATATTAGGTTGACTATAAGCCTCTTCTCTTGTGTCGTACCTAGTTTAACTAGGTAGTTATAGAGGGACTTTAAATTGGTGTATAAAACCAGGGGTAGCTGCTCCAATTGTAGGATCTTTTGGATTATTAATTTGATTACGGCTGCTATATTAAAGCTATAGGCTAGTGTATATAGTTCAGAAGCTAGTACACTATAGATTACTTATTTACATTTAATTAAAGACTAATATAGTATATTTGCGTCTTAATTATGGTTTGTAAGTATAATTATAAAGCTGATTTGCAATGACAGGTCCCTATTATTAGCGAAGGAGGCGTCCATAAATACTATTACGCTAATGGAATTTAGGTCTAGCGGTATAAAAGTAAGTCCTCTTATTGCATTATTAATCTGCTATTAAATGCGCTTATTAAGCTGCTTAATATTTTCTTCTTGCGGATCTACTGCCTAGGCCGTAAAGGACAAGTTATAGGCAGATTTAGGTTAGTAGACTATGGCAATATAGGCACCTCTTACACGCTGTGCAGCGTATTAGTCCTTTGTATTTATGGTCTTATAGGTCTCTCCGCGGGAACTGGTGAGGTCTATAGGCTTTGCTATAATAAGCTTTAGGTTTTGAGCTTGGTGTTCCTAGGTTAGTTAGATTAAGTTGCCCTTTTATATAATTAAGCCTCCGTTAAACTTAATTGGAGTCTACTTAGTTAACTGCTTTTGTGGCTTTGCCAGGAACTTAACTTCTTATAGTTTAGTCTCCTCTGCGTCCGCAAAAGTCTGGTCTGCTAAAAAGAGAATATTATCTGTTTGGAGCCTAATAATACCAAGGCTGTTTAATAGGGTGTATAGGAGGCAAGGGTTATAGGTTAACTGCTCTATCTTAAGTTTATAGACGTGATGCTGGTGATATGTCTTGAACTAGTAGTTTCTAGCTTTTAGTACTTTATAAAGTGGTTTTATAACCTATAAAATTGTTCCTGGTTGCAAGTTAAGCTTAGGGGGTGGTTATATAAAGATATCCCTACTTAGATAGGTATTAGACTGCATATAGGCTTATAAGATGTCCTGTAAGTAAAGGGCTATAGGCTTAGTTTGCTATAGTCTAGGTATAAGTGCAAGTATAATCTATTAGCTGACTTATTAAATTATAGGCGATTATGTAAGGACTAAGCCCTTTCCCTAGTTGTTGTAAGCTTATATAACGAGCCTTAATTTCTTAAAGGCTTTGTTAGTACTAGGGTGCTTAATCTTGTTAATAAAGCATAAGTTAAATATATAGACGCCTTATGGGACGTCTTTCTCCGTTATAACCGTAAAGACGCCCTTTTTAAGTAGTCTATTAATCTCTTTACGTCTTAAGTCTATAAAAGGGTTTTCCTATACTAAAACTAATATATCCATAGGTAGAGATTGTCTTACGTATATACCTATAGAGGTTAGGTAATTCTCTGTTATAGGGTTCTTAGTTATAGGGTGCTTTTAGGGGCGTCCTTAGCCACGCTTTATAGCAGGTTTAGTAGGTTTAGTGGGTTTATAGGGGACTTCCAGAGTAGGTAGGGGTGCTTCTAGTTTATTTAGTTCGGTAGGTGCTTCCAGTTTATCTGGTTTGACATTATAGGTGTTTTTAGGCCGAAAGTAGGGTTTTACGGATGTGCTTCTAAAGCTGGTTAGTCTGCTAGGAAGTTATACATAGTACGTTTCGTCTTCTATAGCTAGTAAATAATAAGGTCCAGTCCAATTGCCGCTCTTACGCTATATAAGGACTTTAGAGTTAAGCGGGAGGTTATATACTAAGGTTATATTAGGTCTATTATAGTAATATAGGGCGCTATTAACAGCTTATTTGGCCTGTAATTTGACTATTTTAGCTATTGCCTTCTGTATTGCAGTTGCTCGTTCCGTAATAGATAGGGCAAGAGGGCCTAGGTTGCTTATCCTTAGGTAGGCTCCGTAAACTAAGAGGGTAGGTACTAGTCTATTAGGGCTAGCGGTATTATTGACGGCTTTTATGGCTATCTGTAAAGCTAGTTCCTTTTAGATATCCTTATACTTGTCCGTAATAATCTAGTAAGCTCTCTATAGAGCTAGGTAAGCTTACTTAATAAGCCTAATAGACTAATACGCCTTAACTAGAACGGCTTTTGTTAAAATAGCTATGGCTATAGCGTACTGTTGGAATTCCTTGCTAATAAAGTTCCTACTGGCGTTGTGGGTAATATACTTAGGAGGTTTAAGGTATGTGTTAATCCAGCAGGTCCGTAAAATATCCTAAGTATATTTTACAGATATATTTTGCAACCAACGGGCGGCTTAGTAGCGGGTTGCCTTATTAATTATATATAATACTAGGCTGCCGTTAATATACATAATATCTATATACACTAAGTGATTAAAATTAAGATCCTTATAAAGGGTGAACTTAAATTGGCCTAGGGAACGTCTGTATTTCTAGCAAAAGGAGCAGTATTTGGTTAGGTGGTTGATTGCCTTCCTGTTAATGTTGTTGTGTCTAGAGTGTTTAAGGACTCTATATAGCTTTTCGGCTGACGGGTGGCCAAAACAGTAGTATAGGTAGTGGATTTTAGTACTAGTAAGGTAGCATGGGTTATAGTTAAAAGATTCCTAAATATAGGTCTATAACGTCTCTCCCTATATAAGGAACGGGTGTCCAAATCGTTATATAATTGGTAGGGTAATATGCTTGCTTCCTAGGGCAGTTGTGGGGCCAATTATGGTGTTTGTAATATTGTTGTAGTAAACCTATAACCTATCTATGTCCGTAAGATAGAGTAGGAAAGGGGTGTCCGCTTTTACTACGTAGAAGTTAACTAGGCTAATTAGGGTCTTAACTACCACTAATTTAATTAATATGGTTGAGCTAATGCCGAATTAGATGTTTATAGCCCCAGTTTGTATAGTATTAATATCCGTATTATTATTTACGGTGGTCTTATATGCAAGGTACTATCTATAACCTGCAGTAGACTTCTTAGAGGCACCTGTATTGATTATAACGCCATAGAATTCTTTAGGGGTATAGCTTTCTGTAGTAATATATGCAAATAGGTCCTGTTTGCGGTCTATAACGTCCGTAATGGGTCCAACGGGTGTGCTTATGGGCCAGTTTTCGGGTGTAATTAAGTGTGTAAAGGAGCGGTCGGCTAATATAGTCGTAATATTAAAGGCTTAGCTGTCCGTAAAAGGTCTAAAAGTAGTTAAGAATGTCTCTAAGGTCTTCTGTTCCTAAGTATCTAAGTTAAAGTTAATTATAAGGGCTTCTATTAACTTATTAAAAGACTCTTCTACTTTCTCTCCTTTGTAGTCTAAGATAAACTAGTTGATCTATCTATTAAATCTCTTCTTAGACTTGTTGCGTTCTTCCTAGGTATACCTTATAGACCAACATCCCTTCTTACTATATACAAAGCACCTCTGATTGGTTTGTCTGTGGGGGTATGCTTTTATACGGGAGTTACTATAGGGGTTATGGGTAGGACCTGGTTGATATAGGTGCTACTAGCGGTAGCGGCGGTCCGTAAAGTAGGCATCTAAGTTAGTTTGCGGATTTTATAGGTCTGTAATAAAGGCTTAAGTACTGCCTGGTGGGTTTAAGGCTTTATACGTTGTAATGGAGGACCGTAAATTATTAATAAGGCCAGCTATGGTGTCTGCGGGCTTATAATAGGCGTATTTGTAGGGTTCCATTTCCTGGCAAGCTGTAATAAGTTTATTATATAGGAAGTCGTCCGTTTAAAGCTTAATATTAAGACCGTGCTATAGGTGGCGGAGATCTTTAATAAGGATTTGCAGGCACTCTATAGTCGATTTTTCAGTGTTCTTATCTATTATGGTCCGTAACTTGGTTGTATTCCATTAGGTAAGGATATTATACTTATATTCTAGTCCTTTAAAGTAGTTACGTGTGGCTTTGTATAGCTTATTAAAGGGAACACCAAGGGGGTTACTTTTAAGGTTGGTGTAGTAGTGGTTAAGTGCTAGGCCGCGCAGTATGGTAGAGTAGGCTTGGCTAAACTCCTATTTAGGAATATCAGCCTTCTAATAGAGGTCCGTAAAGATGGTTAGTTTAAAGTTAAAGTTGTCGTTTTCACCGCTGTACTTAGATTCGTTGGTATAGAGCTTAGCTAGGTTAGCTAGCTCCTTGCCATAGGTCTTTACTTAGGTGGTTTATGGATCTATGACTTAAATAAAAGGGTTTTGGTCCGTATTTTGGTTTATAGGGGTATTACGGTCTATAACTTAAGCACTAGGTGTGCTTTAGCCTATAAAATTAATTTTAAAACTGCTTAGGTTTATAGGACAAATTTGGTTAAGTGGATTAGGTATAAGGCTAGCAATCCCATTAAGTTTAGAAGAAGTAAAGAGTTCTTTAGTAGCTTTAACTTAGTCTAGGATTTCCTTTTTAGTCCATTTTGTTTGGTCCTTCTTATATATTGTATTATATAAAGACTATGCAATAGTAACTTGCTTGTCCCTTTTAACCCATATACCTTAGTAACGTAAAAGGGTTTGTAGGTTACGGATAGTAGTAGGGTTATAGGCCTTAAAAATAGCTTCTGTAAAGTCCGTAAAGTCTTCCTAGTATTGCTCCTATAGGTCGTTATTTATAAGCTTAAAATATTTATATTTAAGAACTTTGAATTTAATATAGTTATTAATATCGGTTATAGACATAAGGTTGACTCCCTACCTCCACTTTTCTTAACCTTTATTAACTTGCTTGCTTAGGTCTGCTATACTATATAGTGTAGTATAGTGCGTTGCGGGTAGGGAAGGTCTTATAGTGGTCCATAAAGGCGGTTAACAGGTCTGTAACGGTTTGTAGAAGGGTAGGGGTTTTCTATAAGGTCTTATAACGGTCTATAAAAGTGATTAATAGGTCCGTAGTAGTTTATAGAGGGGTAAGGAGTCTCTGTAAGGGGTCTAAAAAAGAGGTTAGAGGGTGTGGTAGGAATAGGGGTTTAAGGTTTAGAGGTAGATTAAGGGTAGGGGTTCCGTATAGGTCTGTATCCGCGTCTATTATACTTTTGGTAAACTATATTAAGACTTAAATAAGTATATAGAGTTGGTAATAAGTCTGTAATCCCTAACTTCTGACCTTCTAGTAGGTCGTACTAGGAGTCTAAATAGGTGGTCGCTGTCGTGTATTGCTTGGTGGGAGGTATTAAGTAATTGCTAATCTGTGTGTGCTTACTAATCAGTGTTTGTACCAACTTAATGGTATAATTAAGTTGTATCCAGGGGCACGAAATACGTATAGTATCGTATACTCTTTTAGATGGTAGTGACTGTCGATTATATAAAGCAGACTATGTAGTCTATATACTAATGCGCCTCCCCCTTGATTAGTTAGTGCTCTAGGAGTGCACCAGATGCGTAAGCGGGTGGTTGGTGCACCGAACGCGTAAACGCGTGGTTGATGTACCGAACGCTTAAGCACGCGGTTGGTATAACAGGTGCTGTAATTATACAGATACCCTTTAATTATGCTAGATTAATATCTACCTAGAACCCCCTAATTAAATTATCTATAATATAGGAAAGAACTTCTTATCTACAGAGTTTTAATAACAGATAAAGGTAATGGCAATTAAGGTTAAGGAAGTCCCTATTAAGGCATATAATAGTGCTAGAAAAGTAGAGCAATATTATACACTATTACGCCGCGTATATAAGATTATCTCTTTAGAACTAAAGGACGCTAGCGAAGAACTTACCTTGTAAATAGCTGTTAAAGCCATTAATAATTCCGCTGGCCCGGATAGACTTATACCTATATTACTAGTCTTTAGCGCCTACCCTTAAATAACTAGCAATCAGTGTGTCCAACAGTTAGCTTAGCTGCGATCTTGAGAAAAATAGCTGACTGACTGCGTTAATTGGATCGCTCACTGTCCGCTGACTGTTGGATAACGTACGCTGACTGTTAAGCTGCCAGCTAGCTGTCCTAATTAGGAAATTTGTATAGAATTTATGGTATTTTATTTTGGATTTTTGGCAGCACCTCTTTATATATAAATATGAACATTGCCCGATTAAAATCTAGCCCTAATTTACCTAATATAGTATTCAAATATAGCTAAACTCGTCCTGCACCCGCAGAGGCTTGAAAGGTAGATAGAATGGTCGGTGGTGAGGGCTCCGGAGGCTCTATTTCTATGTCAGATTTGATTAAATACGAAGCTTTGTTGAATCTACCTTACCAAGCTGGCTTTTCTGCCTCTGTAGTTGGCTTATAGCCAGTAAGATTAACATTTAAGCTCGTCAACTAGGGTGTAGTTAAAGCTCCATTAGAGTTAATACAGTCAATTAAACTGCTTGATAAAAGGCCTTTAATTAACCACCACTTCTGACATTGATCTGCTTTAATTGTGTCGGCCAATAGTCTATTCCGCTTATTAGTAACAATCTTTTTAGCTTAACTAAAGGCTCGTTCGCATGCAGAGCTTATTACTGGTATAGAGAACATATTAAGGGCAATCTTAGCAAGTGTTGGATAAAGGATTTGACCGATTTTAAGCCACCAGTTGAGAGGATTAGGAACGACGGGGTTCCGCTTGTTGCCGTTGTTAGAACGAATCTTGATGAACTTAAGGCCTGTGTTGTAGTAGCGGTTAAGCTTACTGGCGAGCTTGATACGCTTTTGATTGCGCTTTGAGGAAGTGAGGCTCTTGCGATATAGAATTATCTTGATCGCCCGATTTGGTATCATCGTCAATTGGAAGAGGGGAGGAAGCAGTTGATCCACGAACCCTATGTGGTGTTGAAGGAGTTGAGTGATGCGTAGATGGTGGCTTTAATGAGGAAGAAGTAGAGGAAGAAGTAGAGGAAGAAGTAGAGGAAGAAGTAGAGAAAGAAGCTCTACTGCCTGGCTGACGTGTGAAATGTAATGTATGTTGCATTTTGCATAGGTGATAAAATGGTAAATTTTAGCATAAGAGAACGGAGATATTGGGGAAAATGCTTTATTTACTATGGTTAAGCGAGAGATTCCCATGGGTTTCTCATTGCTTGGCGTATAATCTCAGACGAAGATTTGAATATCCTTAACTTCTACCAAAAGCTTTAACTCACCACCAAATCTCACTACCAAGGCAGCGAGCTGCCAGCTAGCTGCAGTCTTATAGCTGACTGACTGTCACGACTCTATAAGCTCGCTGACTGCTTACGTTATCAGCCTCTTGGCAGCGACGCTGGCAGCGACGCTGACTCTTGGACACACTGCTAACAATTCTCCACTATCTCCCTCTATTATGTAATAAGCTAAGGCTATTTGCAAGGCAATAAAGGAGGTATAACGTCTCTACGCCACACACCAGGTTAATAATATACTAGAAATAAGAAATGGCCTAAACACCTTAACTACACTTAATCTGCCACTCTAGTCTAAGGTACATATATGGCGTAAAAAGGGAGGGTGGTTAGGCCCATATTAACTTATTACAATTAATAGTTAAACTTGCACTATTTAGATACCTTACAGACCCACTTAATTCTATTTAACTGTTATTAAGCCTTATTACAAAGATAATAGTTTTAAGCCTTTGCAGGATGCCCTAAAAAATACCCTAGAGGAGAACTATAATTAACATGCTTTAGAAGGCAACTACAATTCTAATATAATTATAGTAGATATGCCGCAACTATAACGCAGTAGAGGTCGCCTAAAGGGATTATAAAATCACTAATATCTTATTAATTTTAAAGAGAAATTTGTTACCACTATTAAGAATAGAGTTAAGTTATTAATGGCCTTTATAACAGCTAAAGAGAAGGCTAACTTTAAGCTTATAAAATAGCTCTAAAAGGAAGGTTATATTATAACTCCTAGAGCTCCTTTCCAAGCATCTAACAAGTAGGAGATTAATAGTCTTATTACAAGAGAAGTCTTTAAATTTAAGAAGTATAACCCTACTAAGTTTAATAATATTTGTATCTTTAAGTTAAGAATAGTTAATAAGATTAAGGGCAAAGCTACTAACGCCTTATTTAAGAAATTAAGGCTTATTATTTAAGGCTACAACAATAATAGTAAGGAGGTAATTCTTATATAATCCCCTATAATTTAACGAGCTAGTTAGCAAGTTATTATTATGCTAGCTCCCTCTATAATAAAGAATGGAATAGCGGTTTATTTATAAGATATTACCTAGGCCTATACTTAATTAGAGACGCACCTTTAGCGCTTAATATTAGCATACCTTTTAGAGTAAATTCGCTACTAATATCCCAAAGATATAATTATGGTTGTGCTTAAGCCATTATATAGAATTACAGAGGTAGAAACTTATTAGTGGGCCACCTATAGCAAGCACTATAAAGAGAAACTTTTAATAACTACTTCTATATTTAATCTATGCTTCCTTATTATAACTACGGGAACCCTATTTAGAATTATTAGCATATAAACTAATAATACAATTATCTTAGGAGACAATTAATTCTTAGCCCTTAAAAAAGATAAGCTAGTAAAGGTAAATCTTATAGCAAAGCTAAAGAAAAGACTTAACTTAATAACACCACTGCTCTTTAATAAATATATCCTCTCTCTAAACAAGGATTCTATTGCTTTATACCAGAAAGGTTAAGGTAAGAAGATTAACATTATTAATATTAATTCTTTAAAGCAAGGATATATAGAGCAACGCGCTTATAGAGCTTATATTGCTTCTATCTGTTAACCTAAGGCTTCCTTTAATCTCTCTATTGCCGCTTAATACCAGAAACTAACTAAGGAGGATATTCTTGCCCTAAATAAGCGCCTTTCCTAGTAAATAAACCATCTTAATTAGGGACTACTCTATATACCTATTAATCTTCCCACCGCCAAGCTCTTTATATTTATTAATAGATTATTCATAAATAATAAAGATTTTAGCTCCTAGCTAGGATATAAAATCATTATCGCGAACAAATCTACTAGAGAGAATAACTTTATAATCTATAGTAATCTTATCTATTAGAGCTTAACTAAGAGCAAGTATATTACTTAAAGCGTTCTAGCATTAGAGATATATAAAATGGTTAGCGGAGTTAACATAGTAATTACAATTGGAACTACCCTAAAGATAATTATAGATCGACTTAAACTTCCCATTATCCCTATAATTGTATATACCGACTCATATTCCCTCTATAAGTGTTTAGTTAAGCTTAGTACTATAAAGGAGAAGCGCCTTATAATTAATATTATAGTACTTTAGCAATCCTACAAACAGCAAAAACTCTTTAAGATTTAATAGATTAATAGCCAAGATAACCTAGCAGATATAATAACAAAGGCAAACCCAAACAAGGCTTTAGAAACGTTTATTAATATAAACACTCTATATATATGGGTTAAAGGTTAGGTTAAAAGGGAGTAAGAGCATAACATTCTACAGACCCTAATTTCAACTAGCCAATTAGGATTTTCTATACCCGGCATAAAAAATCACTATTAGCTCGCTTATAACTAGCGCCTTAGCGGCCCTAACGCAACATCCACCTATAACTCCTAAGCAAGAAAAGCACCACGCGCTAAGAGGTAAATCTTGGGATAGCAAGACTTATATTACAATAGCAATAGTAAGTAAGGAGGGTTTATATTTGTTACGCTAGTCAAGCAGTATTTATATATAGATGGTAGCCACAAAAGAAGAGTTGCCAGTATCAGGAATAAGGCAAGCAATCATCACGTATCGCCGCGGCGCTAGCGTGGCGAGGAGCCTTAGGCTCCTCGCCCTCCCTAATTTCCAGATAAGAAGCATATCAATCAACATCACTGTAACCTACTCGAGTAGTCGTTATTGGTGAGTCACCCTGTGTGACCAACAGAAACGAAACAATTCGCGGAGAGCAAATATTCTTCGTGGAGCAGATTAGAAATTCCAGAATTTACGAGAGTGAGTCAATTTTATGCATTAATAGATCTTCAAAACGACTACAGGCTATGAGGGACGCTTTCCATTAGAGATGAGGTAATCGGCATCAAGAACCCATCTTCACTACATCCTTAACTACACCTCCTTCTCCTCAAACATCCACCATCCAGTTTCAGGTCTTAATGTATCTAGTCCTGTACCTCCCTGTTCCAAATTTTCTCCGCTTTCCGTGACATTTAAGCCTACACAACCTGCAATCATTCTTCCACTGAACTGCACTCCATTATCATTCACAATAATTGGTACGCTAACCCGAGCCGGCGGCAATTCGCTTGAGTCAACCTTATGAAAATCCTGCCCGTCTATATTCAGGTGCCTTTCAGCGTTTCTACTAAACACCATACCGGCCCACATGGATGCATTTAGTATTGGGGTTGGACTCTGCCGAAGGTACTTGCCCTCTTCATTCCAGAAGCAGAATGCTGTGATCCAACCACTCCAGTAGCTCGGGCCGCTTCCTCCGCCGCTGAAGTGCGCGATCTTTTGCCAAAAATCTTTGATTTCTGAACTATTAGGCTCATCGAACGATTCTACGAAGTGGTTGAGTACGACGCCGAGGACTTCGCTCCACACCTTCGTTTCTTCTCCAAACTCTGGCAAGCGCTTCGGGTCAGCTACTACATCTCGTAACTTCGCCCAGTCTTCGCGGGTGCCGAGGAGTGTGACGGATGGTATACCACATTCAAGGCAGGCTTTGTAGCTAAAATATTGTTGGAGAGTTCCCATCATAGCAACGGCAGCAACGGTGCGATCGGTGGCCGTGGTTGTAGAGAAGGTCTGCAGGATCCAGTCACGCAAGGAGGGATCATTGATGTTTTCCTCGAGCGCCTTGGTGAAATTATTGGAAATTCGAGAATAAGATGTAGTGTATCTATTACCTCGGTCGTAGATTACAAGCTCCTTTTGGCCATTGTGGGATACGAAGTTGGATCGAGGTGCTTCGGCATTTGCATTTACGTATCTATCCGCAGTTAGAAAATGGGCTTTCCTTGAATAAAGCACAGTATCTCCGCATGTATAAATATTGTAATTAGGATATGAGCCAGAAGTGTTCGGACAGCACAGCGTAATCCAATAATCTCAACCGTATTTTGTACCACAGGCTCCCGAACACATTGATGTCGACCACATAGGGATTTTGTGCCTAAAGAAATAGATACTCACAAACTTAACTGTGTCAAAATTGTAATCCAAACATCATCAGGACGAATAACCAGATGATGGTGGCCACTATAGGCCTTAATGCAGGCTTGCACAAGACAATTGCTAACGCCGACGACGTTCTTTTCCGTTAAATCAACGAAAGAGTCTTGAAGAACCTCCTTCCGTGATTTTGAAACACTAGAGGAAAGGAAAATTTCAACAGGTTCTCTCGCAAATTTTCTTTCGAATTTCTTTGCGGCATGAGATGCCGGACGGACCGTTACCGGCATTGTAACGATTAGGAATAAATTCTAAGGTGGAGTAATGGCGTTTGTCTGCAATTTGATTTAATTAACTAACGAGACCAACCGAACGAAAGACAGGCTTGCCATACAGCTTAGGATCTTGGGTTATTGGAGCGATAAAGGGCCTTTAGGCTTCAACCACTGAATATTTTTCAGCGACGGTTTGGGAGATTCATCATGTAAAAGAAAGAAGAGTTTCCTGATTCGTGACTGGCCAGGGTTTTATAGCAAAGTCCATATTTTAGCTGCCTAACGTCTAACGAGCTGCGTTCGTGGTGCCAAGCCACACTTCCCACCAATTGATTCTGCACGCACGGGTCATGTCTAAGCATCCACAAACTCAGGATGGAGAGTAATGTACTGGAATATGATTTCAGTACTCGAAACCAAGGCTTTTTTATATATATGGCAAAAATTAAAGGTCACTCAAATTGTGATGGTAAAAGATAGCCACACACTGGTTGGCGCGTTTAGCGAGGTTTTAGAATTCTTGGCGGACATGGGCGTTCATGCATCCAAGGAGTCGTCACATCGTGGTTAATTTGACTTTTATTACAGGGTGTACGGGCTCCGGCGTCTCCCCCCTATATGCGCGCGCAACACACAGCAATTTTGCTTCGTACGCACTAGAGCGATTCTCAGCTAGGCCATGCGAGATGCTTTCTTTATACGCGGAAGTTGGGTTTCGGTGTTGATACTTCTTTGTTCGCGAATAACTTCTTAAAGCCTTAGGGTAGCAATAAGTGTAATGAGAGAACTGAAGTAAAACCTGACCTATATAATGTAGCAACGAGTTCTGCCGTAGTATATTCATTGCAATTGCCCAAAGGCTTGGGGATTACTCGGCGGGGTAGGGTTCCTTAACAAAGCATTTTCGGTGAATTCTGCATAGGTATCATATAACTCTTGAACGCCCTTGAAGCGTTCATTTGCACGATGAAATGCGTCGAGCTAGCCATTGCCCGCGTCGTGTGTTAACCAAGCATGATAGGCCTGGCGAGTTTCCGAAGCCGATGACTGTGGACGATATGTGTTTTCTTTTTCTTCCTTCTTACCTATAGATTAACTATATTTCCAAGTCCCTACGCGCACTCCCTCCAACAACACAGGAGCTAAGGGAGAAACCAAAGGATGTAAGCATCATGGGTTTGAGCAGTATGGAGCGGCTTGGAGTTCTCCAGTTGGGACCGCAACCCTAACAGTTTCGGGGGAGGTCCGTACGATCTATTTCCTTTAATTACCGTCTTTATCAATGGTTAACCCTTCCCACAGCTCACCTCAATCGGCTTCAGCAAACCAATCTGTACACCGGGAATGGCGAAGCCAGCGGAGTCAAACTGCACTCGCACGCTCATTATCGCACGTATAACTAAGGAAGATGTGGACTAGATCGAGGAACAGCTGGGCTCCGAGCCGTTACTCGAAACTGCCGTCTACACCGTTGATGCGCCAACGTCTCCCTACATCATCCCGCAGAATAAAGGACACGAGGTGATGCCCTACCTCACGTACATAATAACGCACTACTACAACCTTTCCGACGTCACACTCTTCATGCACGCGCACGCCGTCACCTGGCACAACAACGACCTACTAGACTCCCTGGCAGCTCAAATAGTGCGGGCGCTATCTCCGCCCAAAGTGGTTCGGGATGGCTACTTCAATCTCAGATGCCACCAGGAGCCCAGGTGCCCGCATCACATATATCCGTTCAAGGAGGACGACGACGCTGTCAACAAGCCTGAAATCGTCATCTTCCGTCGCTCGTGGGAAGAGCTGTTCCCTGGGGAGGAAGTGCCGAAGGTGGTTAGCTAACCCTGCTACGCGTAGCTGGCGTTGAGCAGAGAACAGATACGGGCGCTGCCGCTTGAGCAGTACGAGCTTTCCGGGATTGGCTGCTAACGATATCATTGGAGGATAAACTGTCTGGGAGAGTGTGGGAGTATGCGTGGTAGTATATCTGGGCTGGCGTTGCGGAGTTCTGTCCAAAAGAGCATACTTGTTATTGTGATGGGTATGGGATTTGCTTTGGAAGTGAGTAGCAATATACGCAGTTTTTCGATAAGAGACAAACGGTAAGAGGTTTGCAGAAGGAGATGGAGGAAATTCTGGGCGCAGAGGATTGGATGGAAAGCACGTTTGATGGAGATAAGGATGATAAACTCGGGACCATCAAGAAGAAGATCCAAGAGATTGAAGATGAGATGGACGGATTGAAGGAAGCGATTGAGAGGGGCAAGGATCCAAAGAGTGGAGCATTAGAGTCAGGGAGGGAATTTAAGGAAGGGGATGGGTTCTGAGTGCCATTAGGGGTCCCCAAATTTTTTTTGAAAACGAACAATGCTTTACGACATTGCTGTCATAAGTATGTGATAGTGTCAGCCTTGAGGAATGCAAACCGCAGGACTTCTAGGAGTGCCGGATCTATTAGCGCCGGTTATCAGTGAGCCACCGGCACCTCGACGACTAGTCGCAGCGATACAGCAGTCTGGCATTCTTCGGGGCTGTTTTACCCTATCCCTTAACCCGCTGAACCGCTGAAATTCGTCCACGCGTTATCGATAAGAATCAGCCAATTAGATCAACGCAATCGACTGTACGGTACTTACTCCGTGGACGCCAGCGGGTTAAGGGATAAGTAGCTAATTGCTCCGGCTATGGGCATGAGGGTGTTTCGTGCACGGGGCTACGGGCAAAGTCTGGACGATTTGCAAGAGATTGCAATCGAGTCAACATCAAGGCCGCTGACGAGAAATACTAGTTTTCTTTATTCAGGGCATTCATTGTTTGATCTACTCGTTTCAGAGGCACCATGTAAGATAGCTGTGTAATATTTAAAATATCTGACCTGTCTGGAGTAAGACATGCCACGGAGCGCCGGAATGTGCTTAAAAGCCACCATGCATCAGAAAAGTCCAAGCTAACGAATATGGTGATGATATCGAAGCGGTGAGCATCCCGTATCTTGCCAAGAAAAGCCGTTTCGCTTCCCTCTTCAAACGACGTCAAGGCGCGTCGATCTCGGAATTTGTGTGGCAGGCTGCATGGCCGTTCTCCCCCACACCTCTCACCCTGCTATCTCGACACCAGCATATCGGTCAACACTTTTACCACGAAGATTACTTTCCCCTACCCACACCCTGTCACGCGGAACGCTAAAGAGCCGCCGAAAGCGCTGAAGCATCCCTCCACCTTACAGCTGAACACAACGTCGTTGCCTCATCTCGACACCAGCCGTAATTCTTCGGACACCCACCATTTTGTGGCAACTAAAGAGCGCAAGGGAGCTGGGTTTAGAGGAAATAGCTGCCAAAATGACGAGGAGGGTAGTTTATGGAATTTCATTATGGATTACCATTGCAGGTACGCGGTATACCTTTGTTACACCATGATGGTAATGGTAGCTGAACCATACCGTAGCCACCGCAATGACAATAACGAGCATCATTCTACCTAGATGGCTCAGCTACAGTCCAGTATGTCTATTCTACCCACGTAGTCCTTCGAGTTTTGTCTCGCTGGCCCAAACTGGTGCGAAACTGTTCGCACGAAACTAAACCGCAGAACCCTTCCACCCACTCGTCAAATTTGCAACGCTAATCATTTCTTAGGATGGTGAAGTAGAGTATTCCTACGGCCTTCATCGGCGTTGTTCTACAGTCACGGAATCATGCACGCGCTTCCCGAGATTTGAAGACTGCACAGGCGACAAATGGTCGTTCTGCAGCATGTGGCGGACCGTCGGCTTTTTTATGTCCTTTGCCGTCGTCATTGAGCTAGCTACACTCATTGCATATGCGGTCACAATACTTGGAGGAGTACAATGTAGGAGCAAGGGGTGGAAGGTTGTTTGTGCTCTGCTGGCATTTGCTGGAATTGCGCAGTGTGTTAGTATGGCTATTGTGGTGAGTTTGACCCACTGTACTCTCTCAAAGAGTATTAGCATCAGCAGAGCTTTTAAAGTAGATTTTCAATCGATTGGAGAAGGAAGAAGATAGCATGGGCTAAGCTAACAATTCTGCTTGGTCACAGTCTTTCCTATACGATTATGATGAACGATTTTTCAAGGGCTGGCGCCTTGATATTTCGTGGATACTCTGCACCGTCAGCTGGAGTATACTCGTTACAACTGCAGCCGGCATCATTGGTGCCGTGATATACTTGCCTGAGGAAGGCGGGTACGAGCTCATTCCTGGAGAATATTTTAGCTAAGATTACCCAAAGATTTTATGAGAGAAATAACGTATATGAATAGACCTAATGAGCTGCAGTTGCATTGGGCTTCTATTTCTTGTTTAAGTAGCCTATAGGGATAATATGGTGTAAATCGGCGTTGGAGGATTTGTGTGCTTACCGCGTATCTGTCCCTGTTATCACCGATGATTTTTACGCAGTCATTAGTAGGATTCATACCACGATATTAGATACCATTTCCGCATATCTAGGCGGATGGGTCATTGCAATTTAGAAGCTATCTCGTACGTTCCAATTTTTGTTCATTTGACCTCTCGAGGTCGGTCGGGTATCGAGAGCAGCTGCCCGCTACTTTTTACCATTCACAATAGGCCAGCTCATGGCTTCAGTCCTACGCTCGCCTTAATGTATTACTTCTTGTCTCCTAAGTTCCTTTGTGTCAGTCTTATGAGACGAGCTAAGAAACTGTCGACCCTTATCCGCTATTCTGCTGAGGCTTATAAGGGGTTCCAAATACGCAATTTATTTGAGCGCCGGGTGGCGGTCACGACTTGCAAAATTGATCTGAGCGATAGTAAGCCACGAATTGCCTATAATAAGGGCCAACCAAGGGAACCAAGATTGATTCTGAATCCGATTCAATGTGTCGTAAATAGCTTGGGCTTCTTGTTCTCCTTAGTGGGATATATTTCTTTCAGACTAGTAGATAGCTCCCCTAGCGCCTATACCTATATCCACAACGGCGTGAACTTTAATCTCATCACGCATTATGACTGCCAAGTCTTGTTCTAGGATTGTGGCTACACAGAAAGCTCCATAACTGGGATCAGCGATAAAATCGCTTTGGAATTTTCGTTAACCCACTAGGGTGAAATCTTGTGTAGTATGGAAACCTAGGGTTTCCCTTGATGGGCTTAAGCTTCGTGCAGATCACGTCAGAGTATTGAGCAAGCGCCTACAAGGGGGTAACCTGAGCGGGTCAGCAGCGCCCCCTGCTAGCGCTGGCGTGGTTTTAGCCACATAAAGCGTAATTTATAAGCCAAAGAAGCTGCTAGAGCACAACCTGGAGGTAATATAAAATAATTAAAATGCTGCAATAGAAATATACATCTTAAAATGCTGAATCTTGTGCGCTGGAATAATGGCCACTACCTACCTCCACTTCTCCGCTATCCAGTCCTTTGATAGCCAGGAACCCGGCTTTCTGCCCACGAGCGTGATATTGCATATACTCTTAATCGCTACGCTGGTTGGACTCATGAGAAGATTGGCAGCTCTCTTGGTGTCTCTTATAGTGCAATTTCTGCCTCTCTTTAAAAGGATACTTAAACTCCTTAAAAGCAGAGAGGAAGGAAGCCAAATATTAATACCCCAACATAATAGCGCTTAATTATACAAGTAAAGCAAGATTATTAGTATCAATAAAAGTCCTTTAAGGAGATTGCCTTTCTTAAAGGTATATCTGCCTATAAGTAATCCTTATATAATGCCTTTAAAAAGAAGGGCTACTTTTACCGTATTGCTATAGAGAAGCCCCTTATTACACCTAAATAATAAGAGGCCCGGCTAAAATAGGCCTATTTTTGCCTTAAATAGACTCCTAAGATATAGGCAGCAGTAATTTAGACAGATAAGGCTTCTATTTAACCAGTAGAGGCCAGATCTTTATTACTAGATATGCTAAAGAGAAATATAATATTAATTACTATGTCCCTAAATTTAGGGGGTACTTAAGCTAGATAATTTATGGTAGCATCTCCTATGGAAATAAGGGGACTTTAGTTATTTTTAAAAAGGACTAGTTAATTAAACTTAGCTATAAGAAGAAGATAATAAATAGCGACGTCTACTAGATATATATATGCCCTAATATTAAGGCCTTTGTATGGGAATTATGGCAAACGCTATAATACTAGCCTATTCTTGTAGAGGATAATGCCTTAATTTACTTAGCAAAAGCAACGCGTTTAGCCTGGGAGTAGAATGGTATGCTTATAATGGAATGGCTAGCAAATTCTCCTAATTTAAACCTAATTAAGAATATTTAGAGGCTATTAAAGGGGAGAATATAGCGCTGGTTTCTAACAACAAAGGAGGAAGTTAGAAGGTACGTAGAGGAGGAATGGGAGAAGCTTAAGCCTGAAGAATTTAAAAAGTATACAGGTAATATAAGGGAGCGTTGCCTTGCTATAATTGATGCAGATGGTGTAACAGGACTAGCCTAGTTACAGTAGGAATGTCTCGGTAAAACACTTGACAGATAAACTTGACGCCTTAATCGACTTCTGCCAAGTTCTGCCAGATTAATCGAATTCTACCAAAGTCCGTCCGCGTGCGCATGTGTGCACGCATCGACTAAGACCCCTAACTATTTAATTATAAGATTCTCTGGTTATTCCTTTCTCTTCTTTACGCAACGTCTTGTTCTCTTCAAGAGCTATATACCCTTAGATTTAGATAGAATTTATATTGTTCCTTTAAATC
>Ga0307507_10005641_pt1 | contig 20330 bp, 5 predicted proteins | sample 7_EM_MG_FD_207223 | JGI IMG/M metagenome (GOLD analysis project Ga0307507, IMG submission 207223) | Populus trichocarpa ectomycorrhiza microbial communities from riparian zone in the Pacific Northwest, United States - 7_EM | ecosystem: Host-associated > Plants > Roots > Unclassified | place...
TGTAGTAACTTAGTATTTTACTAAGGAGCTATAAACCCTTAGGGGTTTATAAACTATTAGGACATAGCTACTAGTATATATTAAGCTGCCTAGAAAGGATTCATATATATAGAACTATAGCGCCATAGCCCGAGGCTGCATGCGCAGTATTGTACATAGTATAATACAACGGATATAAAAATAAAATAAAAAAAGCTAATATAATAAATCTATAACTACTGATTATAGTAAAGAATGCGAAGATGTTATGTTAAAACCTTTTAAATTTTGTATAATATAGGCCGCGCCTTTTATCTTATTAGCAAAAAGACAAGATTATAAAATCTTTGCTATAACTATAGAAGACATTAAGAAAGCACTAGAACCGAAATAATATCCTAATTCTTAACCTTTTATACTTAAAGAGTACCATGACCTAATTAATAAGTTTAAAAAACAATTTATAGACTAACTAGCCCCGCATTAAGAGAAACACGATTTTAAGATAGAACTTAAGCCTAGCATAATACTAAAGTTCGGTCCACTATATAGTATATTATAAGAAGAACTGCTTATAATATAATAATACCTTAACAAGTATCTGGAAAAAGGATTTATTTGCCCTAGTTAATCTTTATTTACCTTACCTGTACTATTTATTAAAAAGCTAGGAGGAGGCTTAAGATTCTATATTGATTATTAAGCTCTAAATGCAATTATAATTTAAAACCGATATCTAATTCCTTTAATTTAAGAAACACTTAACTATTTGGTAAAGGTACGGTACTTTATAAAGCTTAATAGAGTTACTGCCTTTAATAAAATCCGTATACGTGAAGGAGATAAGAAGTATATAGCTTTTTGTATATAATAGGGACTCTTTAAATACCTAGTAATACTGTTTAGCGTAAAAAACGGTCCTAGTACGTTTTAGTAATACGTTAATAATACGCTTTATAAATTCCTTAATATATTTGTTACTGCGTATATTAATAATATCTTAATTTACTTGTCCTTGCTTTCTAAATATTAAAAATATATTAGAATGGTCCTTAAATACTTATAAGACGCGGGCTTATAATATAATATTAAGAAATGCAAGTTCTATGCGTCTAAAGTTATATACTTAGGCTTAATTATATCCTGTAACGGAATTAAAATAGATTCTAAGAAAGTCGCTATAATTATAAACTAGGAAAGCCCTAGCAACGTATAAGATATTTAAGGATTTTTAGAATTTGTAAATTTCTACTATTAATTTATTAACTACTTCTTAGAAATTGTCTAGCTATTAGTAAACCTAATAAGGAAAAATTTAAAATTTAAATAAACCGCTAGATGCAAACGAGCTTTTAATAATTTAAAATATTACTTTATAACTACTCTAATTCTTACTTACTTAAACCCTAACCTTAAATATACCGTTAAAACTAACTTGTCTAATTATGTGCTAGGGGGAGTATTATCGCAATACGATAATAATGGCGAACTACGTCTAGTAGCCTTTCTCTTTTGGAAACTCGCCCCTACTAAATTAAACTATAAGATATATAATAAGGAACTGCTTACGATTATTAGATGCTTTAAATAATAGTATTTTAAGCTAGAAGGATTATTATTTCTAATATGCATGTTAATAGACTATAAGAACCTATAATACTTTATAACTATAAAATAATTAACACAGCGCTAAATTCGTTGGGCCGAATACCTCTTATAATTTAACTTTAAGATTATATATTAACTGGGTAAACTTAATTAAAAGCCTAACACATTAATACAATAATTATAGGACTTACCTATAAATACCTTAAATAAACGGATTATAAATTAATTACGGATCTTACTACCCCTTAAATATTTTAAAAAACTATATTCTATATTTCTAGATACGGAACTCGATAGAAATGAATTAGAAGTTAATAAATAGGAAATAAAAATTAATAAGCTAATGGAATCTAAATACAAAAACGATATATAGATAGTAGATATAATAAAGGCAATCCAAACTAGAAAACAATAGTATAAGGATATTACACTCAAACCCCCCCAGGTGCAATTACATGGCAACGGGGCACCGCTAAAAGTACAATTGACCTCATAATTATGGACGAAAACCTATACCAGAGACTTAAAAGGTGCTCCCCTAAAGAAGAATGGGCACTTACCTTAGACCATATCCCTATCCAGATACAACTAGATCTGGACATTAAGGCGCAACCAAATGGCAAAAGATACGCAATAAGGAAGCTTAACATAGATAGCTTCCTTAATATAATTAAACAACAACTCTAAGACCTAGAAGAAATCCACCTAATACCAAACAAGTGAGGCTTATTGGCTACCCCCAAGGAAATTAATTAAAGACTAGAAAGGATCCAGGTAGCAATTAAAAGCGGGCTAAAAAAGCACTGCCCAGTTTCAAAACCAGGCCCCTACGCGCGACACGCATGGTCCGCATAGTGCGCGGCCCTTATAGCCAGCCAACGACAAGCAAGGAGGAAATACATAAGTAGCCACAATTCTAAGGATGAGAGACAATATAAAGACACAAGAAACTAGCTAAAGAATACCCTAAGAAAAGAAGCAAGGAATAACTAGAGACGGTTTATAAATAAACACACTACTAACCTAAGTCTCCCCTATAACAAGGGCCTTTGGACCATAGTAAAATGGGTAAAGAAAAAGGCGGGACGCCTAGTAGAAGATCTACACCTACCACCCCTATAAAGAGCAGGCGAACTATAGGCCACAAGTAATAATAATAAAAAGGCAAAGATCCTTATAGAAAGATTTTTCCCTTAACCGGCTCTAGTAGACCTTAGCAACATTACCAGTAAAACACCGGTGACTCGCCTAAGGGTTAACAGCAATATAACAACTAAAGAAATGGCCAGAACTATTAGCCGCCTCTTAAACAACATAGCACTAGGACTAGATAGGATCCTAAATAAAGCCCTAAAGACCTATAGACCACTTATAGCACCTTAGCTTATAGACGTAGCTAGAGCATGCTTTATAATAGGCTACTACCTACGACTTAGAAGATCCATAACAATGGTCATCTTATAAAAAGAAGGTAAAGCAGACTATTTAATCCTAGGAAGCTACCGCCCTATTGCCTTAGAAAACACCCTAAGCAAGATCTTAGAAAAGGTTATAGCGGGCCGCATAGCAGATACGGTAGAGGAACATGCCCTACTACCACAAAGCTAAATAGGGGCAAGAAAGAATCGCTTAACGCTATTAGTACTTATACTACTCGCTACTACTATTAAAACTGCATAGGCTATGCAAAAGGACTTTATAGTATTAATACTTAGCCTAGATATTAGCGGCGCCTACAACAATGTACCCTATAAGCGTCTCCTATATATCCTTAGGGCAAAGGGCTTCCCAGAATAGATTATTTAATTTATTTAAGGATTTATAGGCCAGAAAGAAATATTACTGGTCTTTAATAGATACCAGAGCCTCCCTATTATAGTTATAATAGGAATACCATAAGGATTACCTTTGTCGCCTATACTCTTCCTCTTCTTTATAAGCAACCTGCTTAATACCTTTAAGGAAGGGGCGATTTAGGGGATAGGCTTTGTTAATAATATAAACCTAATTATATATAGGCCAATAGCCACAGAGAACTACAGGACACTAGAGAAAGCCTATAATACCTATATAAAATGGGCAAGACGATATAGAGTCCAATTCTCACCAGAGAAATACCAGCTAATCCATTTTATAAGAAAACATAACCAATCTGTAGATCTTTAGCATATAATCTATATCTAAGGCTTTAGGGGTTAACCGGTTCAAGGCCTAAGGGTATTAGAAGTATAGGTAAACAGCAAGCTCTAGTAGAGCGCACATACGGCGCAAGCGGCCTATAAGGGCTAAGTATAGTATATTGCCATATCTAGGATCGTTAATTCTATATAGGGTCTATGCTTCTAGAGGTTACGCCTACTATATACAGTAGTTGTCCGGCTAACCATAACGTATAAATCTAGTATTTGGGCCACTAGAGAAACCGAGAAAGGCCCCCCTAAATTACTCCTTAAACCACTCTAAAAGGTACAAATAGCCTGCCTTAGGAGTATAATAGGCGGGTATAAGTAAACAGCCACAGCACTGCTTGAGAAGGAAGCCAATATTCCCCCCCTATAACTATATATTAAAGCCGATGCAATGTAAAGGGTGTAAAAGGAACGCAACTCTAATGTTATAAAGTATATCAAGACACGCCTAAATAAACTATGGAGGGACCCTAGGGTGCCCTATAGGAGAAGGAACTAACAACCCCAAAATAGGGAAGATATATTAGGAAAACAGGTAGAGAAAGTAGAAGAAGAATAGTACGGCGCTAGGGCCTAGGCCTATATAGAGGAGGAAGGGAGATGCGTAAGAAGCCAGCAAAGATAATAGCAAGGGAGAGAAAGGAGCCAAAGTAGAGCATAAAAGAGTACTGGAAAACCATCTACCGCAACACAATACTGGTTAGACTGACGCTGGAGAGACAAATGGGAGTTAAAGGTACAGAGGTAGACTTAGGTAAGGGGAACCTAAGCTATAGCATAGGTAATACTATAGGGGGTAAATACCTAAGGGCTCTAAGAGGGCCTAACAAAGGCGGAAAATATAATAGCAACACTCTTAAGGACAGGAATAATAGGACTAAAAGATTGGCTTCACTGGGTAGGTGTCCTAGTAGATAGCCTAAGGTGCAAATATAGCTGGCTAAGACAGACACTAAAACACATAATACTATTATGCCCCTTACACACCGGCTGAGAAGCAATGCTCTTAGCAGCTGGCATAGAAAACTATAATACACTACTCTTAACATAGAAAGGCCTCAAGGCGGCTACCTGGTGGCTTATTGGCCAAAATATACTAGACCAGTTCTGGGTTGCAAAGGAAATAGCAATAGAAGGCAAAGGGGCGAGTAATAGGCGCCCCCTAATAACTCTACAGGAGTAGAGTATAGTGTATAATACTAGCGCGTCCGTAGGTTTGTTACGGCAGCAGTAGTTCCCAAAGAGGTCAAAAAGTAAGGTAGTAGAGCACCACTGGTAACTTATAGGCAACTTATAAGCGAGCCCCAAAAGGCGGGGAGACGGATTATAGGGTTTTCTTAAATAGAGTTTTCTCCCTATATGTATATAAGGAGTAGTCCGCGTGGGCCTAACAGGGATCCGAATTGGACGTTAAGCAATGAATAATAATATTACACTCGCTAAATACAAAATTTAAAACAATTAATTGTACTATTAATAGAAGATAGTAGTTTTAAATTCCAAACCTTTACAATTTAAGATACTTAAATTTATATACGACTTCCCTATAGTAGGACATCCTAGCCATATAAAGACCTATAAGATTGTTTAATAAGTATATTACTAGCCTATAATGCACGACTATGTGTAAGGGCGTAAAGAGGCTTTAGAGAAGATTCGAAGGAATGATATAAATTCTATCTAAATTTAAGGGTATATAGCTCTTAAAGAGAACAAGACGTTGCGTAAAGAAGAGAAAGGAATATAGGAAACTTATAACTAAATATTTAGGGTCTTGGTAGTAGACGCATGGGCATAAGCCTACGCGGATTTTAACAAGTTTTAATTAAATTCCATTATATTAGTGGAATTTGGTGGAATTTGATTAAGTTAGCAGAACTTAGTGGAAAACGGTGGATTATAGCGGATAATTATGGACAGTTGTAGACAGTTGCAGATAGTTATAAACAGTTTATAAATAGTTTTATATAGTTATCTATTAAGTGTTTTACTAAGACATTCCTACTGTAACTAGGCTAGTCCCGTTATAGTACTCCCCCTTTTTAGCTGAAGGTCTAAAATAATTTAATTTAGTTAAGAATTTATAACTTATTGCGTTATAAGCGTTATAATGTATTTTAAGTTCTTTTTAATTTTGAGTTTCCTGCTATTGTGTTTTATGTCTTTATATTAGGTGGCAGTTGTTTGCCTTTATATTATGTCTATCCAGCTAGAGCAGGCTGTAAAGGATAGTCTTTATAGAACTCTTTTACTAAGGTAGGCGCGTCGGCCTTAATCTGGTTATAGGTTTCCTAGGTTTATATTTTATATCCTTTCCACTTAACAAGAAGTTTGAATTGTTTAGATTATGGTTTCTATTGTATATTATTAATTAAGTTAATAAAGTAAGAACTATTACTGTTGTTAACAATTATAGGAGGTGGCGGCGGCACTTTATAAGTTATAGGATTATCTTTTAAAGGTTGCAATAAGCTTATATAAAATATTGGGTATATTTTTATCTCAGTTGGCAGTTTAAGCTTATAGGTGTATAGGCTTAGTTTCTTTTTAATTTAGTATAGGCCTGTAAACTTCTAATTAAGTTTCTTTAAGGGCCGTTAAGTCTTTAGGTTTTATGTATTTAGGTAGGCTATATTACCTTCCTTAAAGTCCTATATAGGAGCTTGTCCTTTATTTGCATGCTATTCCTATAATATTTAAGCGTATGTTAATTCACTTTGTAATAGTTCTATTAACTGCTTTATTTAATTAGTAAAGTTATGCGCATTGATTAACTAAATCCATTTAATTGTAGGTCCTATTATATTGATTTTAGGTTATGGTTTAAATCTAAGTTAAGGGTCTTATCCGTAGGTTGCGTAGAACGGTATTACGCCTATTAATATATTTATTGTATTATTTGCGGTAAACTCAGCTAAAGGCAGCCATTTTCCCTAGTTGTCTTGCAGGTAGGAGTAGTATATTTATAAGTATTGTTCCATAATCGTGTTTGTAATTTTAGTTTAGCTATCTATCTCTAAATAAAATGCAGTTAAGAGTTATATTTAAATACTTAATTGTTTATATAAAGCTTGCTAGAAGTCTAAAATGAACTAGCTTCTGTGGTTGGATACTATCGTATTAGGAAGTCCGTGTAGCTTAAAAACGTGCTTAATAAAATATTCGGCTACTAATATTATATTAATTAAGTCTATAGGAATTATATGTCGCATTTTTATAAGGCGGTTAATAACTACTATAATATTTATAAACCTATTACTGTTAGGCAAGTTAACTATAAAGTTAATTAAAATGTCGCGCCATCTTTATATTAGAATTGGTAGCGGTCAAAGTACTCCTTACTTCTTTACATAAGAGGTCTTTCCACGCACGCATATCCTGCATGCTTAAACGTATTTTTATACATAGTCGTGCATTATAGGCTAGTAGTATGCTTATTGAATGATTTTATAAGTTTTTATACGGCCAGGGTGCCCTACTATAGGGAAGTTGTGTATAAATTTAAGTATCTTAAATTGTAAGGGTTCGGAATTTGGAACTACCATCTTCTATTAGTAGTATAATCGGTTGTTTCGAATTTTGTATTTAGCAAGTGTAATATCCTTATACTGTTATTTTCCTGTTTAAATTGCTTTTATTATATCTATTATCTATACATCGTTCTTGTATTTGTATTCTATTAGCTTATTAATTTCTATTTCCTATTTATTAACTTCTAATTTATTTCTGTTAAGTTCCATGTCTAGAAATATAGGATGTAGTTTTTTAAAATGTTTAGGAGGTAATAAGATCCGTAATTAATTTGTAATCCGTTTATCTATAGCGTTTACAGGTAGGTCCTATAACCGTTATATTAATGCGTTAGGCTTCTAATTAAGTTTACCCAGTCAATATATAATCTTAAAGTTAAATTATAAGAGGTATTTGGCCCAATAAATTTGGCGCTATGTTAATTGCTTTATAGTTATAAAGTACTATAGGTTCTTATGGTCCGTTAATACACGTATTAGGAATAACGATCCTTTAAGCTTAGGACGCTATTGTTTAAAACATCTAATAATTACAAGCAGTTCCTTATTGTATATTTTGTAGTTTGATTTAGCAGGGGCAAGTTTCTAGGAGAGAAAGGCTACTAGATATAGCTCACCATCCTTATTATATTGTGACAACACTCCCCCTAGCACATAATTGGACGAGTCTGTTTTCACAATGCATTTAAGGTTAGGGTTAAAGTAGGCGAGAATTAGAGCAGTTATAAAACAATACTTTAGGTTGTTAAAAGCTTGTTCGCATTTAGTGGTCCATTTAAATTTCATGTTCTTTCTTATTAGGTTTACTAATAGCTAAGCAGTTTCTAAGAAGTTGTTAATAAATTGTTAATAGAAATTTGTGAATTTTAGAAATCTTTAAATATTTTATATATTGCTAGGGCTTTCCTAGTTTACAATTGCGGCGACTTTCTTAGGGTCCATTTTAATTCTGTTGTGGGATATTATTAAGCCTAAGTATATAACCTTGGACGCATAGAACTTGTATTTCTTAATATCGCATTATAGGCCTGCATCTTATAGGCGTTTAAGGACCATTCTAATATATTTCCAATATTCGGAAAGCAAGGATGAGTAAATTAAGATATTATTAATATACACGGTAATAAATACATTAAGGAATTCACGAAGTATATTATTAATGTATTGCTAAAATATACTAGGACCGTTCTTTACGCTAAACGGCATTACTAGGTATTTAAAGAGTTCCCATTATATATAAAAAGCTATATACTTCTCATCTCCTTCTTATATACAGATTTTATTAAAGGCTGTAACTATATCAAGCTTTGTAAAGTACTATGCCTTTACTAAACAGTTAAGCGTCTCTTAAATTAGGGGAATTGGATATTGGTTTTAAATTGTAATTACATTTAGAGCTTAATAATTAATATAGAATCTTAAGCCTCCTCCTAGCTTTTTAATAAATAGTATAGGTAAGGCGAATAGAGATTGACTAAGGTGAATAAATCCTTTTTCCAGATGCTTATTAAGGTATTATTACATCATAAGCAATTCTTCCTGTAATATACCGTATAGCGGACCAAACTTTAGTGTTATACCCAGCTTAAGTTCTATCTTAAAATCATGCTTATCTCAGTGCGGGGCTAGTTAGTTTATAAATCGTCTTTTAAACTTATCAATTAGGTTATGGTACTCTTTAGGTATAAGAGGTTAAAGATTAATATACTGTTTCGGTTCTAGTGCTTTCTTAATATCTTTTATAGTTATAGTAAAGATTTTGTAATCTCGTCTTTTTGCTAACAAAATGAAGGGTGTGGCTTATATCATCCGAATTTTAAGAGGTTTTAATAAAACATCTTCGCATTCTTTGTTACAATTGGCAGTTATAGATTTATTGTGTTGGCTTAAGGTTTGTGGCAAGGGTAATTTATATTATATTAAATTTAAATAGTCGTGTGCATGTTTATAGGGAAAATGGTTTTTTAAGCAATAACTTCGGCAGTAAGTTATACGGAACTTTAGTGTTTCTTTAACCTAGCTAATTAAAGGGTTGTGTTGTTTTAGCTATCTATATCTAAGTATGACTTTATATTGCTTTAAGGGTGTTACAAACAGGGAGATGTGTTTAAGGTGTTTACCCATCTACATTTTTACTAGGGCGTAGTGCGTTATTTCGCCATATATTAAGGGTTTGTCATTAAAGCCTTATAGGCCTTAGGGCTTGTTAAGTTTCTTTAAATTTAGGTGTTAAGTTTTTGCATAGTTTATGTTAATAAAGCCTATGCTAGTGGCTCTGCTATCTATAAGGATTTATACTTCCTTCCATTTTCTAAGTGTTTAAATTTCGCCAAGTACATTAAGAGAGTTATATTGTGTATTAGCGCTAGAAGAGCCTAGACACTTATGCTCTTCTACTTTTTATCCTAAGGCGCAACTTAGCCTTAGGATGATTCGTTTTCCAAATTAACCAAGGGTGAGATACTTTGTGGCGTTTAAGTACAATTTATAGAGCGGGTATAATTTGAGGAATAAGTATAGCTTGAGGAATAGGTATGATTCAAGGAATAGGAGAAGCTACGGCGGACCTTTTTAAAGGGGTAAGTTTGGCAATGCTTTTAAATATGTCCTTTTTTACCGCATTTAAAGCATTCTCTATTTGTGGCTTAAGTTCTTTATTTGTTAGTTCCTAAGGGTGTATAGGATTAAGCGGCATTAAGGTCTATAGGGTTATACATGGGGCTTTTAGGTTTTAGAGACGGATTGTGTTTTAGGGTATTTTAAATATAAGGTGTAGTTGACTTTAGGGAATGAGTTTATTTATTATATTAAAGATCCTTGTTAATTTGTTGGCATATTATAGCAAATTTGGATAGGTTTTTTGGCAGTTCCCTACCTACTAACTGGGCTCTAATTTTATCCAAGATAGCTCGTTAAAGGGCAGCGACTCTAGCGGCTTCATTCCAATCTAGTTCACCAATAAGGCCTAAAATTTCCAAAAAGAAGCTAGTAAAGTCTTGGTTCCGTTGTCGTAGGTTCTTAAGTTTAGTAACAGCTGTATGTTCGCGGCTGGCGTTATTATACATTTGTTTTAGTAGAGAGATAAAGATTTTAAAATTAACAAAGGTGCCGTTACGGAAGAATGGATCTATGGTATATGCAGTATCCTTACTTAAACAAGACATTCCGTAGCTAACCTTGCTAGCTTTAGTAGGGTATTAGTTATAGTTTGTTAAAAGTTTAAGACAGAGCTTGGTTATAAAGGGATATAGGCTGTTTTAATTTTTATTAAATATTAGAGGATTAGGGAGCTTTTTAGATTTTATAGTAGGTATTAAACTTATTATAGATATGGGTTAAGTTACTATTACTAGTTTAGTATTCGCATTTAACGGGTTAGGTTTAGATACGGTTATTTTAATTTTATTTATAGGTATTATTGTTGGGGTCTCTAATAAAAGAGCCTTAATATTGCGGAGTTTTTTACGGAGTGCTTCTATTAATTGCTAATGTTGGGCTTCTAGTGCAGCCTGCTGCTGAGCTAGGGCATCTATAAAGGATTATTGTATTATAGTTAATTGTTCCCTAACTAGGGATATAATACTTGTGGTTATTAAAAGGGATTTAGGTTCGTTTACTATTTTTAATAGTAGTTATTTTAACGCAACGTAGTATAAGGGCGTAAAGAGGCTTTAGGGAAGATTTAAAGGAATAATATAAATTCTATCTAAATCTAAGGGTATATAGCTCTTGAAGAGAATAAGACGTTACGTAAAGAAGAGAAAGGAATATAGAAAACTTATAACTAAATATTTAGGGTCTTGGCAGCAGACGCGTGGGCATAAGCCTACGCGGATTTTAATAAGTTTTAACCAAATTCCATTATATTGGTAGAATTTGGTGGAATTTAATTAAGTTAGTAAAACTTAGTGGAAAACGGTGGATTATAGCGGACAATCGCGGATAGTTGCAGACAGTTGTAGGCAGTTACAAATAGTTTATAAACAGTTTTATACAGTTATCTGTCGAGTGTTTCACCGAGACATTCCTACTGTAACTGGGCTAGTCCCGTTACACTATGTACGGAAATACGTTTGAGCATATAAGATGTACGTGCATAGAAAAACCTCTTATATAAAGAAGCAAGGAGTACTTTAACTACTACTAGTTCCGATGCAAAGATAGCGCGATATCTTAATTGACTTTATAGTTGACTTGCCTAGTAGTAACGGGTTTATAAATATTATGGTAGTAGTTAACCATCTTATAAAAATACGATATATAATTCCTATAGACTTAATTAATGCGATATTAGTAGCCGAATATTTCATTAAGCACGTCTTTAAGCTATACGGACTTCCTAATATGATAATATCCAACTATAGAAGCTAGTTCGTTTTAAACTTCTAGCAAGCTCTATATAAATAATTAAGTATTTAAATATAACTCTTAACTACGTTTTATTTAGAGATAGATAGTTAAACTAAAATTACAAACGCGATTATAGAACAATACTTATAAATATACTACTCCTACCTATAAGACAACTGGGAAAAATGGCTACCTTTAGCTAAGTTTATTGCAAATAACATAATAAATATATTAATAGGCGTAACACCGTTCTACGTAACCTACAGATAAAACCCTTAACTTGGATTTAAGCCATAACCCAATATTAATATAATAGGACCCATAATTAAACAGATCTAGTTAATTAACGCGTATAACTTTACTAATTAAATAAAGCAGTTAACGGAACTATTATAAAGTAAGTTAATATACGCTTAAACGTTATAGGAATGGTATGCGAATAAAGGACAAGCTCCTATATAGGACTTTAAGGAAAGTAATATAGCTTACCTAAGTACAAGAAACCTAAAGACTTAATAGCCTTTAAAGAAACTTAATTAGAAGTTCGCGGGCCTGTACTAAATTAAGAAGAAATTATGCCTATATGCCTATAAGCTTAAACTACCAACTAAAATAAAAATACACCTAACGTTTTATATAAGCTTGCTATAACCTTTAAGAAACGATTCTATAACTTATAAAGTACCACTACTACCTTCTGTAATTATTAACAATAGTAACGGTTCTTACTTTATTAACTTAATTAATAATATATAATAGAAAACACGATCTAAATAATTTAAACTTCTTGTTAAGTAGAAAGGATATAAAACACAAACCTAGGAAACCTATAACTAGATTAAGGCCAACGCGCCTTCCTTAGTAAAAGAGTTCTATAAGGACTATCCTTTGCGGCCTACCCTAGCTAGATGGATATAATATAAAGGCAAATAACTGCTACCTAATATAAAGACACGAAACACGGTAACAGGAAACTTAAAATTAAAAAGAACTTAAAATATATTATAACGCTTATAACGCAATAAGTTATAAATTCTTAACTAAATTAAATTATTTTAGACCTTCGGCTAAAAGGGGGGGTACTATAACAGGACTAGCCTAGTTATAGTAGGAATGTCTTAGTAAAACACTTAACAGATAACTGTATAAAACTATTTATAACTGTTTACAACTGTCCGCAATTGTCTGCTATAATCTACTATTTTCCACTAAGTTCCACTAATGTAATAGAATTTAGTTAAAACTTATTAAAATCCACGTAGGCTTATGCCCACACGTCTTCTACCAAGATCCTAAATATTTAGTTATAAGTTTCCTATATTCCTTTCTCTTCTTTATGCAACGCCTTATACTCTGCAAGAGCTATATACCCCTAAATTAGATAGAATTTATATTTATTCCTTTAAATCTTCCCTAAAGCCTCTTCGCGCCCTTATACCCTTTTAAACGTATTTACTTTAATATTATTATAGAAGAAGATGGGTTTAATAGAGGCACGTATATAGCTTACTTTTAGTGTAACTATATAAAGTACTATTATACTTTTCCTATTAAGAGCCATAAGTAAGAGATACTGCTCCCACTCTTTAAATTAATAATAGCATTTACAAAGAAATTTAATATTTAAGGTATCTATATTTGGCATATGGATAAAGAGTAAGGTATAGGCGCTAGGGTAAAGAACCTTATCCAGCTTAACGGAGGTGTTATTGAGCAATTAATACTATATACCCTAGCTTAAAATGGACCTATAGAGAGGTTAGGGAGAGCTATTTCTAAATAAGTAAGGACTGCTATTATTAAAGCAAAGTTACCTATGGATTTATAGCCCGAGTTTATGCTTCTAGCAGTGTTCCTACTTAATTAAACTCCTATTAAGTCTATTAACTAAAAGACTTTATTTAAGATGCTTTATAAATAGAAGCTATAGCTAGCAGGACTTTATATAGCCGGATTTTTAACCTATATACTTATTAAACACAACATTCCTAGGAAGGCAAAGTTTAAGCTATAAGCCTAAATAGGTTATCTTATAGGTATAAAAGCGTTAAATATCTATAGGGTATAGATACTAATATAAGGGATATTACTGCAGACACCTTAGGTTGCCTTTAGGACAACCTCTAGACGCCCCTCGGATGGTCGCCAGTTACGTGCTAGAGGCACGTGCCTATAGTATATAGTCTCCACAATCCCAGAGGCCCTACCTCCTTAAGGATTCGTCTCTCTTACCAATCTATCCTATTCCACAATCGTGTTCTTATAGCCCCCTATCTATAAAGTCCCCTTATATTTAAATCCTTCCTACTCCATCTAGAAGGGCAGCTGGCTTTAAGGACCAGATTATTTATTTATATCTTTTATTTATATCTATTATTCTCCCTTAAAATCTCGCGACAACCTAAATAAAAACTCCACAAATACCTTATAGACAGCCGTTGCGCTAAGGCAGGAAGGTCCCTCTAACAGCGAGAGATTACAATAATATAAACCTCTAGGCAAGACGGCTAAATAAGCCCTAACACCTAGATATACCAAGAGCTTAAAGACTCTCGCACACCTACAGTTACTAGCAACACTAAGGAAAACGCAGATATCCTCTATAACAGTTATAATACTACTAGAAAGCAGCCGGAACCCCTCTGGCCCCATTTAGGCCAATTGGAAGATTAAGCACTAGACGTAATCCTAAAATCTTCCCCTAAACTAGAAATGCCAAAGAAATACACTAACACGTCTAATTAAAAACCTAACCGGAACCCTCCTAGAAGACCACCGGCCTATAATTAGCATAGTGGTGGCGTATAGACTGCTTATAAGCCAAGCAGGCCTACCCCTTTAGGCAATCTAACCTAACCACTAACTTAAGACTTAAGCCTTATAGGGAAACCCGCATTAGCTACTAGTACTAATACTACCTCTATAGCTAGAGCTTCCCTAGGCCCAAGATTAGAAAGTTAAGAGCCCTATACCAATTTTCTTTAAGAAGGATATTAGGAAGCTACCGCAAGGCTCTTAGAAGCTATACGGGAAGAAGCTACTAATAAATATATTAGAAACCTCTAGGGGCAGGTCTAGATCTAGTAGAGCTTAATCTAAGCTAAACAAAATCTTTTATAACCTAGCCAAGGCTAAGGGCCTCTTAGGGGATACTTAGTACTTACCTAAGAAGGTATAAAAGACTTAAAGAGGTATCTACGCAGCAAACGGAAAAAAAAATATAAACTAACTGGCTAAGACCTCTAGTAGTCTAGAACTCCGCTAGAGACCCAACGCCCAATAGTTAGACAATTAGGTTTGTAAAATAGATAACTTCTTTAAGATGCTAATAATATTTTTTATTTTTTATTTTTTATTTTTTATATCCGTTGTATTATACTACGTATAATACTGCGCATGCAGCCTCGGGCTATGGCGCTATAGTTCTATATACATGAATCCTTTCTAGGCAGCTTAATATATACTAGTAGCTATATCCTAATAGTTTATAAACCCCTAAGGGTTTATAGCTCCTTAGTAAAATACTAAGTTACTACAACTACTAGGGAATGAGAAAACGGTAGGAAAAACCATAGAAAATCCTAATACCTATCCCTATCCTTTTGCAATTTATTTCTATCCTTTTGCTCTCTACTATCTTTTTACTAGGAGCCTAGTAGGAGTTACCTCCTTCTAGAATCCTATTTATTTTATCTCTTCTTCTATAGAACCTTCTACGCTAGTACTATGCATATACTAGTTTAGCTGCTCTAAGATTCTCACAGTCTTTACTATTGGCAAAGTGTTTTTCCTTACAATTAATGCAAAGAGGGGTAGTGTGCTCGCAAGGCCTGCCTAATATTAAACAGGTAGGACAGCAGTGGTCTTTAGATAAATGTGCAGCCGCACAGAATCTATAGGCTCTAGTAGAGCATCTGTCTCCTATATAGCCAAATTTTTGGCAGCTAGTGCACTGCGTAGTAGGAGAGACTTCGAGGTATTTTACTACCTTAGTAGCTGTACCTGCTATTGAGATTTCTTTTTGCTTCAGGATTTCTTGTCTTTTTTCCTCGTTCTCTATAGTAAAAACTATAGAGCCAAATCTAGTCTGCGGATTATGTCTTTTTACACTAGATGAGATCCATCTAGGTAGTCCTTGTATTCTTATAGGATTAAAGGTCTCAATTTCTTCTTTTAGAAGCTTAGAGCCTCCCTCTTCTAGAAAAGGTAGGGTGGGAACCCTGTGGGCTATGATTTGAACCTAGGGTTCTAGTTTTTGTTCTTTTTGAAAGGTAAAGCAGTTACGCCAAATATCCTTATGTTTAACCAGGAAATCCGCATTATACTCTTCTGTAGTTGTAAGGAGAATATTTTGTTTTCCTTTAGTCCTAGCTATAGACGCTAGTACTGGCTTTTCTACTTATAGTTTTGATACAAATAGTTGGTTGACTTTATTTCGTATAGAGAAGGTATCTAGATGTTGGTCCTTTTCGTCTGTAATTAGGACTAGCTTCTTTTCTTGTAGCTGCTTTTTCTTACTTCTAGTAGAAGTAGAACTCCTACTAGAAGGAGAAGGGGCAGAAGGTGGTGGTGGTAATAATAAGGAGGGTAGGGAGGACGGAGAAGGGAGGTCCTTCTTTAGTCTCTCTGCGTAAGTTTCCTTAGTAGGAGCTACCTCCTTACGGAGAGCTCTTACTTCTTCTACTAGTCCTTTTAGGACATCGTTTGCCTTCTTTTTTTCTTTTTCTTTTTCTTCTTCTCGTGTAAAGGGATTTTCTCCTAATAGGATACTTCGTGTATAGTACACTAGCTGTTCAACTTGTTCTTTTATTTCTTCTCTTTCTTCTTCTTCTTCTTCTAGCCCTGTATAGGCCTGGGCTAGGCTTTCTAGAGCGAAGCTTAGATGTTGTTCTAGAGAAAAGGGATAGGAGGGTATATCATCCGTACTATCCGCAGTAGTCGTTGGTTTTATTGCCTTTTTTGCAGGTTTTTGGTTTTCTTTTTCAGGAGAAGACTGAGGATGTCCTCTTTTTTCTCCTGTCCTAAACAGGCTAGGAGAAGGAGAAGGGGGAGAAAAAGTAGATATAGAATCTTCATCACTTATTTCTATAGGAGGTTTTTTTTTAGACCTATTAGGCCTTGGCATTTTATATCTTATAGGGGGGTTTCCTAGCTTTTACTTTCCTTATACCCTTTCTCCTTACTAATCCTACTAGAAGATTTCTGGGGAGATTAGGCTAGAAGGTAGTAGAAAAACTAGCCCCTATTTTATAGTTTTGGTGTGGTAGTAGTAGTGGTTTTAGTGTTCTTGTCCGTGCCTCGCTTACAAGCTAGGGCCACCCTTAGAGAAATTTTTCTCTTCGGAAAAGGGGGTAAAATAACAAATAAATCCACCTCTAGCTCGCTAGGCAGTAGGAATTAGGTCTTGAAGGTTAGGAAATCGATTGTTTTTAATGGTAAGATGGGTATGCGTAAGTTTTGGAGTGTGGCGCTACCTTTTGGTAAGGTTGCATGTGCGGTGAAGGTAATATAAAATAATACCAAAGAGCGTACCTGTTAAATTATTAGTAAGATTAAAAATTAATCCCTAAACCAAATTATACTAAATCAGCTTAATAAAGAGCAAATTATAATATAGCCGCAGCTGCAAACCTTCCTAAAGAAGTGGACTTAAGATCCGCATATTATATAATACAATTACGCAGAACTATTCTGGAATGGGACACAGCTTAACCGCCACAATTTCCGCCAGTTTATAAACTTTATAGAAACTTGTACTTAACTAATAGATCTAAAGCCCTTTAAAAACGAGGACGGTAGCATTTATAAGAAGGAGAAAATTAGATTTATCTAGGCTAGAATTAAGCTAGCAATTTGTGACGAAATAAAGCGCGTGGGAGCCCTATTGCGGATCACCATATATACGGATTTTAAATGAGCGGTTCTAAACGCTAAGGATATAGTAAGGAACCAGACCTCTTCCGGCAAGAAGCTAAGGGGTAACCAAAAATATAGGCACTCTAGTAGCAATATAGGGCAGACCTAAACTTTAAAAAAGCCGTTCTTAAAGAGAAATCTAAAAGGGTCAAAGTCAGGGACCTTAAACAATAGGAAAGATTCCTAAGGCTAACCCGACACCCATCCAGCACCCTTACGGGAACACTCTAAAAAGTTAAGAGAAACCTTCTCTAAAGGTAAACCCAATTAGAAAAATAAGCAGGGCAATAACCGCACTAATAATCCAAAAAAAGAAAAGCCCTAGTTACGGACCTCTCCTAGCTGCAACTAGGGCAAGATACGGAAGGAGAGACTCTCTATATTGCTGTTAAGCTAGAAATAGTACTCCCTATAGGCGAGGTACGTTAGTTCTAAGCACTATATAACAGCGGCGTCGAAATCAATCTTATACAATATAATTTGGTAAAAGAGCATAAGCTTATCCCGTTACTAAAGTAGTGGAAACCTATTATAGGGTTCCTGGATAAGCATTGGATTAAATTATATAGTGCCTATAAGCTTACAGTGTTAGTGGCTGATATACATAACCGTACCAAGGTGGTTGGCCCACAACCCTTTTAGGCGGCTGACTTTATAGGCTATAGCCTTATTCTTAGATATTCTTAGCTTATAGAAGCAGATCCTAAGATACGCTTTAAGATAGGAGCCTTTAAATAGTAAAACGATAAAGAATTAGAAGGGCGTATTTCACTAATAAGATTAAAAGATATCCTAGAAGATGTAGCTCTAGGAGAAATAGTATACGCCCTATACCCAAAGGAGTATTAGATCCAACCCCTATTTTATAGCAAGATAAATATAGAGCCTAGTATAGGCGATAACCCTTCTATAACGGATATCCTATAGGGAACTACCAGACAGGTTATAGAGACACTGCAGAAAGGCGGCGATCTTAAAGATCCCATAAGATACTTCTACCGCCATAGGTTACTCTAGCTTAAGCAATACGTAGAGAGTATGCTATAACACCTTAAACGCTATATTAAAGAGTTCCCTACCCTCTACTGGCTACTATATAAAACTGTTTAATATATAGTGGCAACTATATATAAATAGCTACTATAGCGCGCGACGCTGCCCGTAAGCGTCCTAAGGGACCTCTAAGACCTACCTAATAATAACGCGGAGGACGAACATAACCCCAATTTGTTAAATATCCTAGTAGGCCTAAGGGACTTACTAAGGGTATTTTCGGGTAGGTAAGCAAAAGTCCTTTAGTAGAACTTAGAATATAATTATATAATTAATCTAAAAGAAGGCAAACAACCGCCAAACCTTCCTATCTACAACCTCTCTTATAAAAAGCTTAAGATCCTATAGAAGTACCTTAACGGCTTACTAGAAAAAGGATAGATATAGCCTAGTAAGTTGCCAGTAGGCACGCCAATCCTCTTTATCCTAAAACTAGATGGGACTATAAGGCTATACGTAGACTATTACGGTCTTAATAAGATTATAATTAAGAACTGTTACCCATTACCACTAGTTAGTAAAATACTAGATTAACTATCCAGGGCGAAGATCTTTATAAAGCTGGACCTATAAGACGCCTATTATAGGCTCTATATTAAAGAAGGGGATAAGTAAAAGACCGCTTTTAAAACCTAATACGGCTACTTTAAGTATATAATAATGCCTTTTAGGCTGGCCAATACGCCTATAATATTTTAATTATACATTTATAAAGCCTTAGGGGGACTAGTCAACCGCATATATATTATCTACCTAGATAACATTCTGATCTACTTAGAAGATAAGGATTAGCACGAGCAATATGTCCGCGAAGTACTAGAACACTTAGATAATTAGGGCCTTTACGCCAAGGCGTTAAAATATATCTTTAATACCAAGTAGGTCGAGTTCCTAGGTTACATTATAACGCCTATAGGTATAGTTATAGACCTAGTATAAGTATAGATAATCCAAAAATAGCCAAAGCTAAAGAGCTACTAGGATGTTTAAGTATTTCTAGGCTTTACCAATTTCTACAGGCGCTTTATCTATAACTACTTAGATGTTACCTAATACCTATCTAACCACATTACTAAAGCTTCTTAAGACCCGGCCTAAAAAGCAAAAAGCTTAAAAGCAGGAAGAAAGAAAACTAAAAAGGGACTAACTAAATAGTACAAACTATAGATATAGCCCGGAAAGGTCTAGAAAGCCTTTTAGAAACTATACGCAAAGTTTACAAAAGCTCTACTATTGCGGTATTTTAACCTAAATTAGCTACTAATAATAGTTACTAATACATCAAATTTTACCCTTATTAGTATCCTACTACAACCTAATAGGCATCTAGATGCTACCTAGCTCTACTAAAGACCAGTAGCATTCTATAGTACATTGGGAAAATATTCGCAGGATGAGATTTAAGTAGACTTTGATTTTCGCGTTTCGCGTAATTGACATGCAATTTGACCAACTCGACACGCAATTGACCAACTTAACACGCAATTGACCAACTTAATACGCAATTCGACCAACTTAACATGCAATTAACCAACTTAATATGCAATTCAACCAACTTAATATGCAATTAACTAACTTAACACACAATTTAACTAACTTAATATGCAATTAACTAACTTGACAACTTTAAAAGCTAACTATATATTTCTTAACACGCAATTAACCTACTTAGCAACTTTAAAAGTTAAATAACACGCAGTTAACC